>Ga0105240_10001011_pt1 | contig 50192 bp, 41 predicted proteins | sample KBSC54metaG_FD_80426 | JGI IMG/M metagenome (GOLD analysis project Ga0105240, IMG submission 80426) | Corn rhizosphere microbial communities from Kellogg Biological Station, Michigan, USA - KBS C5-4 metaG | ecosystem: Host-associated > Plants > Roots > Rhizosphere > Soil | place: Michigan, USA... | reverse complement strand
TCATGCCACGCTCTTCGCACTCGGCCTGATCGTACTTTAGCTGCAGCCCAACGGGGTCACCGCACTTATTACAGAAGGTCACGATGTTGCGGTTGAAGGTGCCGCAATGCTTACAAAGAATGTCGCCGGGATGGAACGGATCCGTCTGGATCGTCTGTCCGCAGGCGGGGTTGCGGCACGTGGAGCGCAGGTGGTGCAACCCTTTGAGGTTGCCGCACTTACATTCCCAGTTGCCGATGGAATAATCGACGAATTCGAGCTGACTGACGCCCCGGAAATCGGAGATCGGGAAGACTGAAGTAAATACAGTCTGCAGGCCGATATCGTCACGCTCGTTCGGCAGAAGGTCCATTTGCAGGAACTTCTCGTAGGAATTTTTCTGAACTTCGATCAGATTTGGAATCGGAATCGACGTTTTAATCTTGGAAAAATCAACTCTCTCGGGAGCCAGACCGTTCTCAGAAGACATAAGAATTCAAGAACTCCGTAAATGCAGGAAGCGGCGCTTGGAACGCCGCTCGCCAGGAAATCAAAATCGCGGGAATCGCAAGTCCGATTGGGGACATTCGAAGGCCGCCGGAAAAGCCACTTTGCTTTGAGAGTGCCGCGAAAATGACGGCCTCAGGATTGCAGATTTGCGAGCATTCTGTGGGTTTGAGGCATTGCTGCCACAGGAAAACTCGATGCGGGAAAAAAAATCGGGCCGATAGGGCGCAATGCCGGAGCTTACAGGAACAGCTTCGCTTACACGAATAGCTTCCGCGCGCAGACGCACAACGCCCCCGCGCGTCGGTGTGGTCGTCTTGCAATTCGACTGCCAGAGTTCCAGCGCCACCGTCACCATTCCGGGACTTTCTCCCGTCGCTACCAACGCCAAGATACTACGTTAGCAGACAAAAGTCGACCCGTCAACATTCCCAATCTGTCACGACTAATGGCGGCCACGGGGCGACGCGCTTCCGCGCGGTTTTTTCACCCGTGGCCGCCTTTTTAATCGGAACCCAAGCAGCCAGCCGCGACTGCTTTAAACTACTTAACTTCTACAGTTGCGCCGGCGTCAACGAACTTCTTCTGGATGGCGGCAGCTTCATCTTTGCTGACACCTTCCTTGACAGCCTTGGGAGCGCCATCGACCAAGTCCTTGGCTTCTTTGAGGCCCAGGCTGGTGACTTCGCGCACAGCCTTGATGACGTTGATTTTGTTTGCGCCCGCCGAGACGAGAACAACCGAGAATTCGGTCTTCTCTTCCGCCGCCGGAGCCGCTGCCGCCGCCGCGCCGCCGGCTGCTGCTACCGGTGCCGCCGCTGCTGCCGAAACGCCGAGCTTTTCCTCGAGCAACTTAACGAGCTGCGATGCTTCAAGCAGCGTCAAGCCCTGAATCTGTTCCGCAATTGCGTTGATGTCCGCCATGATCTTAAAACTCCTCTTGAAATTCGTTCGATGCTGCCCCGGGCAATACGTCGGGGCCCGTGTCCTTTTGCCGGCGCGTCAGACTCAAGCCTGAGCGATAGCGGGAACTAATCCGCTTTAAACCTATTCCGCCTTGAATCGCGATTCCTGAACGCCCTGATCGACCACCACCGCCAGATTGCGGCCCACCGCGTTCATGGCCGTTACCAACCGCTGCGCCGGAGCATTGATGAGGTACAGCAGCTTGGCGAAGATTTCTTCCTTCGGGGGCATGCTGGCCAGATCGGCGATCGCTTTGATATTGATCGCGCGGCCTTCCACCACGCCAGCCTTGAACGTGAACGCCGGGGTGGTCTTCGCGTAGGCCTGAAGGGCTTTCGCGAGGGCAACCGGATCGCCCGAAGTATAAGCGAGTGACGTCATACCGCGGAGGCTTTTCAGCACATCGTGAGAAGGCAGGCCTTCCGACGCAATATCCGCAATGTTGTTTTTGACGACCTTGTAGTTTCCGCCCGCGCCGCGCACAGTTTGGCGGAGCTTGTAATCCTGGTCAACGGTCATTTTTTCGAAACCGGTAACAAAAATGTTACTGGCGGCTTCAAGCGCCTTACGGAGCTCTTCGAAGTCTTTTTTCTTATCTTCTCTGTTTTTCATTTCAGATCCCGGTTAGGCGTTCGCCGCTACTTCTTTCGCCGTAAGCTCCGCGACGTCGATTGCGATTCCCGGGCCCATTGTGGAGCACAGTGTAGCGCTCTTGACGTATTTGCCTTTGGCGGCAGATGGCTTTGCCTTGAGAACGGCAGTGATAAGGCTCGAAGCATTTTCCACCAGCTTGACAGCGGAAAAGCTTACCTTGCCAACCGGGGCGTGAATGATCCCGGTTTTATCAACGCGGAATTCCACCTTACCGGCTTTTACTTCCTGAATCGCCTTTGCCACATCGACGGTGACGGTGCCAGTCTTCGGATTCGGCATCAGGCCGCGGGGGCCAAGCACCTTGCCAAGCTTACCGACGGAACGCATCATATCGGGAGTGGCAATCACGGCATCGAAGCCGGTCCAGCTCTCAGACTGGATTTTGTTGACCATATCTTCGCCGCCGACGAAATCCGCTCCGGCTTCCTGGGCCTCTCGCAGTTTGTCGCCGCTGGCGATCACGAGAACGGTTTTGGAACGCCCGAGGCCGTTGGGCATGACTACCGTGCCGCGGACCATTTGGTCTGCGTGCTTCGGATCCACACCGAGCCGCATATGGACCTCTACGGTTTCATCAAACTTAGCGAATTTGATCTTCTGAAGAAGAGGAACTGCCTGATCGAGGGGATAATCGCGAGCTTCGACCTGCTTGAGCGCGGACTGATACTTTTTTCCTGGTTTTCTGGCCATATCTCCTCATTGGTTCAAACGGCTGCGCTGACACCGGAAACCGGCATTCGGCAGATTGCTGCCGAGTCGCGCACACCTCCCACTGAGCACTTTGCTTGGTACTCAACGATAGTAACACGAACGAAAATTCGCGCGCAAGCGAGTGGGGAATTACGGAATGCTCTGAGTTCAAGGTTACTACAGATGGCATTCCGTATGGACGGCGCGTACGGCCTTTTCCAAACCATCGCGGCGCACTACGACCGCTATCGTCAATTCGCTTGAGCCCTGGGCAATTGCAATAACGTTGACCTCTTCCCGTGAGATCGCGGTGAAGATTCTGCCGGCAAGTCCGGAAGCCCCGCGCATCCCTTCGCCTACCACGGCGAGCAGGCCCACGTTCCGGTCCACTTCGACCCCCTTCACGTATCCGTGTGTTAATTCGAGCGCCAGAGCCGATTCAATCGCCTCACCCGCTCGTTCGAGTTCGTCATTGCGCACCAGAAAACAGAAGCTTTGGCGATAGCTGGAACTGGAAAGCGCCAGGATCTCCACATTCACGCGGTCCAGCGCATCGAGAGCGCGCGCCATCAGGTGAACGCCGCTAACCGCCGCACTCGCGGGCTCGAGAGAAACAAGCGCGACATTCGCCATGGAAGTGACGGCGCGGGCTCCGGAGTTTCCGGCGCCCAATACGGGCACGATCCGGGTCCCGCGCTTCTGTGGGGCGAAGCTGTTCTTGCTCCACACCGGAATACCACGCTCGACAAGTGGCGCCAGAGTGCGGGGATGCAACACTTTGGCCCCCGCATAGGCAAGTTCGGCCGCTTCGCTATAGGTAATCTCGTCGAGTATGCGCGCATCCGGGACGAGCCTGGGGTCGGCGGTCATAATGCCGTCCACATCGGTCCAAATCCACAGTTCCGTTGCTCCCAGGGCCGCCGCGAGGATAGACGCGGAGAAATCTGAACCGCCACGCCCAAGCGTTGTGGGCCGACCGTCGGCGGTAGCGCCGTTGAACCCTGTCACGATGGGGATTTGGCCCGCCGCCAGCAACGGCTGAATGCGCGCGTTTGCTTTTTCCCGCGTAGGCTCCATCAGGGGCGATGCGTTATTGAAAACCGCGTCGGTGACTACCGCTTCCGCCGCGTTCACTGCCACGGCGGCAATGCCACGTGACTGAAGGTGTTCGCTGACCAACAAAGCGGAGAGCCGCTCTCCGATAGCGATGGCTTCATCGACCGCGCGCGGTGGCCGGTGACCCAGCATCCGCATGCCGCTTACAATCCGGCGAAAATCCCCGACGAGATCCTGAACGGATTGCTGAACCCGGCTCAAATCCTCGGGGGCGACGAGTTCGCGCGCGGCATCCAAGTGCCTCGATTCAAGCGTTTCCAACCCGCGTTCGAGACCCGCTTTGTCATCCGCTTCGGCGTGACGGGTGGTTTCGAGCAGCAGGTCAGTGATCTTCGACATGGCGGAGACCACAGCGGTAACGGGGCGCATAGCGGCTTCCGCCGCAATCAGGTCACAGGCGACTTTCATGCGGGCGGCGGAGCCCACGCTGGTGCCACCGAATTTCATTACCAGTAGATTCTTTGCGTTAGGAACTGACAACTACGATTCCTTTCCATTCGAAATGCGCGCCCGAACAACACGGAGGATTTCCTCTTCGACCTGGTCTTTAGTGAGCCCGGTGGAGTTGAGGTAGACAGCATCGGGAGCCTGCATCAGCGGCGATTCGGCGCGTTCGCGATCGCGGGTGTCGCGTTCGGCGATTTGGGCGGCCAACTCCGCCGCGGCGACTTCCGGCTGATCTGAGGAACGCCGGCGCACCCGTTCCGCGGGGTCGGCATCGAGGAAGATCTTGACGCGCGCTTCAGGGAAGACCACCGTGCCGATATCGCGCCCCTCCATCACCACATTACGGACCGCCCCCATCTGCTGCTGTTTCAAAACCAGGGCGCTGCGAACGGCTCCAATGGCTGCGACCTTAGAGGCCGCCGACGAAATCTCCGGAGTGCGAATCGCGTCGCTGACGTCTTCGCCATTCAGGATCACCCGACCGGAGCTGTCAAGATCGATTTCCGCCGCCTCTGCCAGATGACTCAGGCGCAGCGCGTCACTGTCGCCGATCTTCAGGCGCGATGCCCAGAGAGCGACGGCGCGGTACATCGCACCAGTATCGATGTAGGTGTAGCCAAGCCTGGCGGCGACGCGCCGCGCGATCGTGCTCTTGCCTGCGCCGGCGGGTCCGTCAATGGCAATTATGTGCCCCATTCAACGCATTGCCGGACGGGCTTCCGCGGGCTGCGCGCGGCCAATGCCGGCGTAATCGAATCCCGCCGCCCGGGCAATGGCAGGGTCGAAGAGGTTCCGCCCGTCAATCAGCACGGCCCGATTCATACGTCTGGCCATGGCGGTGAGGTCGAGGCTGGCGAATTCCGGCCATTCTGTAACGATCACCAGCGCGTCAGCGTTTTCAGCAACTGACAGAGCGTCGGCGCAATACGCGATCCGCATCTCGGGATTCTGTTCGCGGCACGTAGTCATGGCAATTGGATCGTACGCCTTGACCCTGGCGCCCATCTGCAGCAGCTTCTCGGCTATCTGAAGACTCGGCGCATCGCGCAAATCGTCGGTGTTGGGCTTGAATGCGAGCCCCAGAAGCGCCACGGTTCGGCCTTTCAGGATGAAGAGTTTCTCCTGCAATTTTTGAATGATTACCTGGCGCTGTGCGCGGTTGACAGCGACGGAGGCCTCAAGCAGGCGCGCCTGGTACCCATATTCATTAGCAGTATGGAGCAGCGAACTGATGTCTTTGCCGAAACAACTGCCACCCCAGCCCAACCCCGCGTTCAGGAACCCTCTTCCGATGCGGGAATCGAGCCCGATGCCTTTCATGACCTCTGTGACATCAGCGCCCACACGTTCGCAGATATTCGCGATCTCGTTGGCAAAGCCGATTTTAGTGGCGAGAAACGCGTTGGCCGAATACTTGATCATCTCGGCGCTTGTCAGCGTGGTGGTCACCACCGCGACGGGCGACATTTCAGCTGGACGAGAGGCGAAAGAAGGGTCCGTGAAGGTCTGATCGAGCAGGGGCTGGTAAAGCCGGCGCATCACTTCGAAGGTACGGTTCTCTTCGCTGCCGAGGACAATGCGGTCGGGATAAAGGGAATCGTGAATTGCGGAACCTTCGCGCAGAAATTCGGGATTACTCGCAACGCCGAACGCGACTGAATCGCCGTTCCGGATGCCTTCGCGCACGAGCGCTCCCACCAAATTGCCGGAGCCGACCGGCACGGTGGACTTATTCACCACGACGCGAAACCGCGACCCGTCCATCGCGGCGCCAATGCCGCGGGCGGCGGCTTCGAGATACGCGAGATTCGATTCGCCCGAAGGGAGCGGCGGGGTTCCCACCGCGATGAAAATAACGTCGCTTTCGCGAACCGCTTCATCCATTTCGGTCTTGAAATCGATACCGCCGCGCTGGCCCGCCAGCGCGATCAGTTCTACAAGGCCCGGTTCGTAGATCGGGGTTTCTCCGAGACAAAGTTTATCGATTTTGGCGCGGTCGGTGTCGACACAGGTGACGCGGTGCCCCAGGAACGCGAGACAGGCGCCTGTGACGGTGCCGACATAGCCTGTGCCGATAACTGTGACTCGCATATTTGTATGTAATCTCTCAGCTTAGTAGAGAAGCAAGTGCGGAATCGAGCGATTCATCGGTCCAGTGCGTAATATTCACCCCGCGGAAGAGGCTCCAGCGCTCGGTGTGTTCGAGCCATTCGCCCGGTTCCACCTCCGCAATGGGGCCCAGCGTTTCGAGTTCGAGCATGCCGTCGCTGGCGAACATTTCGAAGGAACAGCCCATGTCGGGATAGGTTTTAGCGGGGTCGGCGGTGTATTGTTTCAGAAATAATTCGGAGCCCAGCGAATAGGCGCCCCACGTGTTGGCGTTGAACAAGCCAAGTTTGGTGTGGCTGGTGTTCGCGGGATCGTGGTTGAGAACCAGATATTTATGCAGAAACTTCCAGCGCGGGTCGCGCAGGTCTGTGAATGCCCACATGACCAGAGGATTGGTAGGGGTAAGAATGTCTTCATGGCGCCCGCGCGGGGGGAAGCCGGCAACGCCCGTGCCCCCGGGCGCCATCATGGTGAGGGCCCAATGGGCGAAGCGTACCGGGAATGGCAGGGTATTCTTCATGCGGTGGATCACGCTGACCTGAGCGCCGCAGGAATCCATCGCGATTGTCAGTTGCTTTTGAAGGCCTGATTCTGGCTCGACAGGCTGAGTTGCGGTGAGCGAGCCGTCGCGTATTTCAACATGAACAGGGTCATTGTCGCGGGCATAAGTTCGCTTGAAGTCTTCGGGCGCGAGCCAGACGCGATGCCCGCCCCGGAACTGCCAATCGGGCTCGCCGGATTTACCCAACTGGTCTTCAAACACCCTGAAAAAATTCTGGCCGCCGATGAATCCGCAGCGTATTACGCGGGGACCGACGTCGCTGGTGACTATCAGCTCGATCTCGCCGTTTGAGATCCGGTAACAGTTGGGCCAGCCACCCCACGCCGTTTTTTCTATCGCTACGGGCATCGTTTAGCTTTTCCGGGCGAGGATCGCATCGAGATATTTCCCGGTGCGCTTGCCTTCGACTTTGGCAAAACCGGCTTTTTCAAGCAATGCCCGGTATTCGCTGAAGCTTCTCTCTTTTCCTTCGGTGCAGACGAGCATATTCAGAGATTGCATTTGGGCGCCGACCGGACCGGTGCGGTCCTCAAAAAGTTGCTTTTCGGCTATCAGCAAGGCGCCCCTCGGCGGCAGCGCGCTGTAAATGCGACCGAGCAGAAGCGTGATCTTGTCTTCGCGCCAATCGTGCAGAATGCGCCCGAGGGCATAGAGGTCGGCCGGGGGCAGATCACCCTCGAAGAAGTCTCCGGCCTGAAGGGAGATGCGGTCTCGCGCGGGCGATTTCCCGACAAATTCGCGAGCCACGGAAATAACCTTTTCCATATCGAAAACGATGCCGCGCAAATTCGGCCAGGCTTCGCAGGCGGCTATGGTCAGGTGCCCGGTGGCTGCGCCGAGGTCGGCAAGGGTGGTGAAGCCGGAGAGATCGAATGCGCGGACAACATCGGGGGAGGTGGATACGCCTTGCCCATGCATGCCCAGGACGAAGGTCCGCATCTTTTCCGGAGTACTGAAGAAATGCTCAAAGATAGGGCCGGGCCACCCGAAGGTTTGTTCCCAGCGGGGCGTGCCTTCGCGAATGGCGTCTTCGAGGTGCGACCACATCTGAAAAAGAGCGTCGTTTGAATACAGAATGTAGCCCGTGAGCGCGCGATCGCTGGACGTTTTCAAAAAAGCATCGGCGTCAGGCGAATTCGCGAACTGGCCGGCGCTTAGCGTTAGAAGTTTCAAACCGGCGCAGGCTTCCAGGAGTCTCCGGGTGGCGTCGGAATTCGTTTTCAGGCGCGCGGCGATCTCGCCGGCGGGAAGCGGACCTTCGGCCAGGAGATCAAAAACACCGAGGCTGACCGCGGCGAACATTGCCTTCGACCGGCGAAAGCCTTCCATCAGATCGATTATGTAAGCGGGGTCCGGCGGGGTCATTTGGTCTGAAAATGATCATATCCGAGGGCCGGAAGCAGATTGCCGTTGTGGCGTACTTCACCTGGCGCGCCCTTCGCAATAACGCCGATCTTTGTGAGCGGGAGACCCTCGAAGAAAGAGGGGACACGCGTGCCTGGGCGAACAGTGAACAGGAGCTCATATTCCTCGCCTCCGTGCAGAGCCTGTTCGGGGGATGCGCCCGGGAATCGCGGCGGGTCAGTGATTTCGGCGGCCACTCCGGAGGCGAGGCAGAGACGCCGAAGATCGAGCGAGATACCGTCGCTGATGTCGATGGCGGCAGTTGCGCGCAGCTTCTGCCGGATGTACGCGCCCAGGCCGAGGCGAGCTTCGGGATTTAGATGCCGCTTCCAGGCTTTACCCTTGCCCTGCTGAAGGCCGAGCGCGGAACCGCCCGGTTTGCCCGAGATGTAGATTTCATGACCAGGTCGCGCGCCATCCCTGCGAAGCGCCGTACCGCGGGGGACGGCGCCGCATACGGTGACATCGCAGACAAGGATTTCACCGTGAGAGAGATCTCCGCCGGCGAGAAATGCTTCGGATGCGGAGGCGGCGGCGTTCAGAGCAACGAAAAACTTGTCGAGCCAGGCCGGTGTAGCCCATTTCGGAACGCACAGAGAGACGAGGCAGAAGCGCGGCGAGCCTCCCATGGCTGCGATATCGCTGAGGCTTCGGGTAAGAGCTTTGCGGGCCACTTCGGCGGGCTTATGAGTTTCCCGAAGGAAATGGGCTCCTTCGACGAAAAGATCCGTGGTGAAAAGAAGGTCGTCAGCGGAGCCGCGCGGGCGATATATGGCGCAATCGTCGCCGATTCCGAGCACGAGCGGCGAAGAAGACGGGATTACAGAGAGCGCGCGAAGCCTGTCCGTTATGGACTGTTCGTTCCTCAATTACTGAAGCGCCCGATCGGGCTCGAGATAGAGCTTCACCCGATTGCTTTCTTCCCCGTTCATCAGGATTCGCAATTCACTGGCCCCGCGATTGAGGATGGAAGGAATCTGCAATTCGACGATGTAATAACCCACGTAACCGGGGGCAAGCGTAGCGCGGGTAACCTGCACGGGCGTTCCATCGAGATATGCGGAGATAGCGCCGCGCACGGCGGGTGGGGAATCGAGCGGCGCGGGAACGCCTGAGGGCCAGTCCGGCGTGACTTTTCCAAGACCGGTGGCGAGAATCTGCACGAGGGCGCCGGCGTGAACGGCGACATTCGGATCGAGGACCAGGCCGCTCGCGGAATCGAGCAGAAGCGGCGCGCCTTCGCCATCCACAAAGAGCGCGGGCGAGGCATCGCGCACGGTTAGAGGGACGCTCCAGCGGGCAGTGGCTCCTTCGAGCGCGATCTGATAATTGCCGGTGGCGGCTTCAAATGGCACCTGCAACTGCGAGCTTTGCCCGTTGGCGGCGAGAACAGGATACGGCAGGGTTCCGCTTCGGCCCTGCCTTACGTTCGCGCCCAGGATGCTGATCAAAGAACCAGGAGCCGCCGGGCGATCGCTCATATCGGCCCCGTTTACAACCCGGATAGTTTTAGATCGGTGGAGCGCCTGAGTTTCAAAGACCCCGTAACCGTCGAGCGCGACGGTGAGAGTGTTATCGGAATTCAAGCGGACATCCCAGGCAGGCGCCGCGGGAAGGTCTCGCGAAACGGCTTTCCAGTCTGACCCGGCGGCGCCTGCGTCATTCAAAGAGATGTTCGCTGTGAAAACACCGCGGTCGGAGGCGACGTATACGACACCTGCCGAACGGTCGGCGGCAATTCCGTGGATCGCGGCGCTGGGCAGATTGCCGGTTACATCGTCCCAATAAGTGCCGCCGTTGATAGTTCGGAGCAACCGCGCGCCGGCGGCGGCAAGGGCGGAATCGGGACGGTCGGCGTCGACCCAAATACGGTCGATTGCGGGTGTGGCGGCGCGAGCAGCTTCAGGACGCCATGAGCCCCCGTCGTGCGAGGCGAAGAGCCGGCCATCCGCGGTTCCTAAATAAATGACACCCCCGTTTTGGCCGGCGGCTGTCACTTTCAGGCCGGATTGAGCGGTGAGTTTGGCGCGTAGAGCTATTTCGGGATCGGTGCCGGGAACCGGAGTCCAAACGCCGGAGTCGAAGGCGATCACGGAGGAATCGGCCAGAGTTGCGGTGCGACGACCGAGCAGCTTTCTGACGTTCAGGTTCGGCAGGTCATCATTCAGGCCTCGCCAGGAGAGCCCGCCATCGACGGAACGCCATACGCCGAACTGATTTCCCGCCGTGATTTCCAGCGGATTGGACGGGGAGACGGCGAGCGATGCAAAGCCGGAGCCAACGATGGAACGGCCGTTGTATCCCGTGAGGTTGAGCCATGTGCGACCGCTGTCATCCAACGCGTAGATATTAGCCTTGCCTGTGGCGTACAGGCGGTCTCCGGCGACCTGGACGCGGGCGGCCGGTTCGGGCAGTTTACCTGTATAGACGATGGCGGCGGCCTGAGAACGATCAGGCATCAGATCGGAAGAGTTCAGGCGCCAGTGTTCGAAGTCATTGGTTTCAAAGATTCTGCCGGCTGAGGTTTCGACGAACAGGCTGCTTCCCGAGAGGGAGTACCAGACCGACTTGACGGGTCCACTGGCCGGACCGGCAAGCCCCGCATTCACGGTGAAGCCCGCGACTTTCTTCCAAAGAGCATTCTGGCTTGTGGATTGTTCCGCGCCCGCCGGGTTTTGAAAAAACGAACCCAAACTGGATTGCGCGCGAACTTCCGATGCAAATGCGGCCAACAGAGACACCGCTATGGCGGCGGCCTCCGCACTGCGCCGAATTCGCACAACTGTTTCACACCGACACATCGACGTGTCCCGATTCTACCGCACCTTGAGCCGATCTGTTTTGGAACACGCTGATTCGGCAAGAGTTGCGAAGTAAATTTTGCTTTGGAAAGGAAATTTCCTGCATGTTCGGTGCTATTCTTGGGGTGTTCCGTGGCACATTTGCAGCCAAACTTACGGGTACCGACGATGCTGACCTTGGCTGCGATGCTGGTATGCATCTGCCTGCCTGCGCAGAACTCCAGTCCTGACCCCGATCTGACAAAGCTTGGTGGCGCGGCGAAGCTGTTAAGTTTCACCGGCCAAATTTCGTATATACGATCCGGCGACAGCACTCCCTGGGCGTTGCACGCGGGCGATCTTGTGCAGCCGCAGCAGGTGGTGGTTACGGGCGCGGACGGATGGGGAATTTTCCAGGTGTCCGACGGAAGCAAGTTTGAGGTCTTCCCGAATTCCAAGGTCGTATTTCGAGCCAATCGCAGCGAGTGGAGAGACATGCTCGAACTGTGGCTTGGCAAGGTTCGTGTGCAGGTTGAGCATTTCGGAACGGTGCCGAACCACAATACGGTGCGGACGCCGAGCGCGGTAATTTCCGTCCGCGGCACGGTTTTCGACGTGACGTTCGACGATGAAACCGAGATCACACTGGTGCAGGACGAAGAGGGTTCTGTAGCGGTGCGGCATCTTTTGCGGCCGGGACCGGATAAGGTCCTGCAGGCCGGGGATTCGGTTCGCATCTACAAGAACGAGCCGCTGGCCAAGGCGAATGTCGATAAGGGCGCGGTGTTCAAGAGGGCAATTCAGGCTGCTTCCGACGCGTTCTATCAACTGGCGCTGAACGGGCAGCGGGCAGGCACCGCAATCGCAAAGGTTCCGAGCGCGAACACGAGTGGGGCTGGCGACAAGAATAATGCGCCTCCACCGCCCGCGGGTCCACCGCCACCACCGCCACCGCCTCAGTAGGGCCTGGATTCGTAGCGCGGGATTGGTTCGTACTTCTCCGTTTGTGAGTTGCGCCCAGCCGCTCCGCCGACCAAAGCCCGGCTCACCGGAATTTCACGCCGGCCCTATGCTTCCTCGTCCTTGAACATGTACTTGATATTGCTTTTATATAAGAGCAGATTGGGCTCGCCTTCCCGATTGAATTTCAGGCACGAGCGGTCATACCACTCGATATAGCCCTTCAACACCTCGCCATCCTTCAGCGTGATGACCATAGGCGTCTTGGCCTGCATCTGCTTTACGTAATAGAAATTTTCGGCGTTGGTCTGATCGGGCGGTACGGGGCGTTTCTGCGCCGGTCCCCCGGATTTACGGGGCGCGTCACTCTTATCTTTTGCCTCGGTGAACGAGGGACGGATCAACTTCCGGTTGGCGGACTCCACGGAGTTCCTTTCTGCGGAAGGAAGCCCATGCTGATTTATCGTCGCGAATGCGCGTCAATCGGAAGCCAGCAGGGATGCTTCCAGCCTTTTAATCATTGATATCACACGGCGCGGCTTCCCCGCTTAAAGATCAGTAAGGTGTTCCAGTTTGCCGTTGCTGTCGCCGATGGATTCGGGGTGAACACCCATTTGGTCGAGAAGCGCCATATAGAGATTCGTGATTGGGGTCCCCTGCGGATAGGCGATATGCCTGCCGGTCGAGAAGCGGCCTCCAGCGCGTCCAACAAGCACCGTCGGGACATTCTCGTGCCCGTGCTGATTGCCATCGCACAGCGCGCCGCCGTACACGATCATCGAATGATCGAGCAGCGTGCCGTCGCCATCCCGCGTGGCTTTGAGCTTGTCGAGATAGTAGCCGAACAACTCCACATGAAAGGTATTGATTTTCGCAATTTTCTCCAGCAAATCGGGAAGATTGCGGTGGTGCGTGATGGGGTGGTGCGGATCTGCCACGCCGATTTCGTTGTACGTTCGGACACTGCCTTCGCGGCCATACATGAAAGTGGAAACGCGCGTGAGGTCCGCCTGAAACGCGAGGACTTGCAGGTCGAACATCAGCTTCACGTAATCACCGAAGCTAATGGGAACGCCAGTCGGCTTTTCCAGATTCGGGGTGAACTTATGTGTGTCGGCTTCCGACATCTGGATGCGGCGCTCCACTTCGCGCACGCCGGTCATGTATTCGTCGAGCTTGCGGCGGTCGGCGGGGCCAACGTCGCTCAGGAGCTTTTGCGTGCGCTCTCCCACCACATCGAGGATGCTCTTGCGAAGCAGAGTTCGCCGCGCTTTGGTAGCGGGGTCCACCTGCAGATCGTCCGTGCCGAAGAGCCGTTCGAAGATAACGCGGGGATTGGTTTCGGGCGGCAGCGGCAGGGTTGGATTCCGCCACGAGATGCTGTTGGTATAAGCACAACTGTAGCCGGTATCGCAATTACCGACGGTGCGGGAATCCTCGCAGCCAAGCTCCAGCGAAGCGAGGCGGGTCTGCTTGCCAGCCACCTCCGCGGCTATCTGATCCGCCGAGGTTCCGCCGTGAATATCGGCGCCCGCGGTTTTGTGCGGATGAACGCCGGTAAGGTATGACGCTCCGGCGCGTGCGTGATCGCCACCGCCATCGCCGAGCGCGTTGCCGTTATGGATATCAAGGCCGGAGAGAACCAGCATGTCTTTCCGATGGTGTTCAATCGGCTTCAGAATGCGGCTGAACTGAAAGTCAGCTCCGTTGCCCGCGGGCCGCCATTCCTTATAATTCACGCCGTTCGGGATGTAGTTGAAGGCCAGGCGCAGCGGTGCCGCGGAGGCGGCGCCCTTACCCATCGCAGGCGCCATTGCATCGAGCATGGGCAAGGCCAGGGCGGTGCCAAAGCCACGGAGCAGCGTGCGGCGCGAGAGATGCTTTCCTGTAACGATCATTTTTGGCCCCTGCCCCGTTTCATCTGAAACGGCATGCTTTCCACGATTCCCATAACCAGTGTAGAAAATTTGTAATCGTTCTTCGCGAGCTTTGCGGTGACCTCTTTGATGGCCGGACGGTCGAAACGTTCCAGACCGCGGCCGAGCGCGTACGTCAGCATCTTCTCGGTAACGCATTCGGCGAACGCGTCTTTGTTCGCCCGGAGAATCGTTTTCAACTCGTCGGGACCCTTGAAAGCGCGGCCATCCGGCAGGACGCCCGAGGAGTCGATGGGGAACTTGCCATCCTGGTCTCGCCATTCACCGATGGCATTGAAATTTTCCAGGCCAAACCCGAGCGGATCCATTTTGGAGTGGCACGAAGCGCACACCGCGTTGGCGCGATGCGCTTCCATCACCTGACGAAGGGAGGCGGAACTGCCGGCCTTTGCTTCTTCCAGCGGCGGAACGTTGGCGGGCGGCGGAGGAGGCGGCGCGTTCAATAAATTTTCCAAAACCCATTTGCCGCGCAGCACAGGAGAGGTGCGCGTCGCGTACGAAGACACCGTCAGCACGCTCGCCTGGGTCAGGATTCCGCCGCGATGAGTGCCGGTGAGATCCACCTTGCGAAACTCGGCGCCTTTCACATTAGGAATTCCATAGAACTCCGCGAGGCGTTCGTTCAAAAATGTATACTTCGCGTCGATCATATCCAAAATGCTGCGATCTTCGCGCATGATGCCGGCAAAGAAAAGATCGGATTCCTTGCGCATCGACATGCGGAGATAGTCTTCGAAGCCGGGGAACTTATCGCGATCGGGAACGGCGGACTCCAACCGGCGCAGCTCAAGCCATTGCCCCGCAAAATTCTCCACCAAAGCGTTCGCTTTCGGGTCTTTCAACATGCGGCGAACCTGAGCCGAGAGCACTTCGGACCCTCGCAGCGAACCTGCCGAGGCGAGCCGCAGAAGCTCATCGTCCGGCATGCCCGACCAGAGAAAATACGAAAGCCGCGAGGCCAGTTCGAACTGATTCACCGGCTCGACTGCCTTCGCGGAGGCGCGGTCTTTCTCCACGCGGAAAAGGAAATCCGGTGAGACCAGCAATGCTTCCATTGAAGTGGCGATACCGTCTTCGAAAGATCCGCCCTGCTTCTGCGTAAGCGCCACAAGCTTGAGATACGGTTCGATCTCCGATTGCGTCACATCCCGGCGAAAGGCGCGGCGCGCCAGACTCGCCACGATTTTGCGATCGCACCCGGCAACATGATGCCCATCGAGATGACCGCATGCATACACCTTTTTCAGACTTTCAGAAGAAGGACCCCTGTGAGCGTTATACGGGCCGGCAATTTCCATGTAGTGGATGTAGGAGCGGTTGGCGGGGGCACGCTGCAGCGCAAGGCGTTCTTCGGCCTGCGCGCGAAGCTTCTGAGCCTGCTCCGGAGTAGCGTCGGGCGGAATCCTGAGGAAGCGCGCAATGTCGGGCGCGGGCGGTTCGGGTCGGTCGGAAGGGCTGGGCCCGTGGTAGCTCTTCGGCAACCCTTCGTAGATGTGGAGGACGGAACCGGCGATCCAATGCTCCCCAGCCGTGACATGCGTGCGAAATTCACGCGCCTGGCCGAAGAGATCGAGAGTGTTTCCTTCCCGCGGCGCATCAACAGACATCACCTGAACCTGCTTGCCGTCGATCCAGACAGCCATTTCGATGGGATCTGACCCGGTGGGGCGGCGACCCTCGGGAACCACGCGGAACAGGTACTCGCCATCCACGGGAAACCGGTGCGTCCAGTGCATCGCCTGAGGCATACTCAAGCCGGTTTTGTCGTATTCAAATTGCGGCTCACGGGAAAGCACGTAATCGCGATAGGGCGGTTGATGCCTTTCGAGCGATGGCTTCGGAATGTCTGGACCAAAGAGCGCGGCGCGGGCGATTTTCTCAGCCGATACGATGTATTTTTCCATCAAAACCGGCGAGAGGGAGAGCACGTCGCCAATGTTGTCGAAGCCATAGCCCGAGTCGTCCTGTGGAAAATCGTCGGCGGGATGAGCATCTACTCCCAGCAGATCGCGCACAGTGTTGTTGTATTCAGCGCGGTTCAAACGGCGCGCGGTGACGTGGCCAGGGTCGGGTTTGATGGCCTTATCTTCGCGATCGAATTCGGTTTCGATCCACTTCGTGACCGCATTTGCCTGGGTCTGATCGGGCCGCGGCGCGCCTTTGGGAGGCATTTCGCCGGTACGAATCTTATCCAGCACTTTAGTCCACGTTTCGCGCGCTTGCGCGATGGAGTCCGTTGTATTGAAGCTCTGCAGATCGAGGTCGGCTGTCTTCAGGGTTGAATTGTGGCAGCTATAGCAGTTCTTCGCGAGAAACGGCTGCACCGTTTCGTTGAAGAGGTCCGCTGCAAGACAGGGCAGTGCGGCCAGGACGCAAATCAGGATCCTAAACATTAGGGATGTCTAAATTATAAGCTTTGCCGCTGAGGCCGCAAAATCGACAGTTTGTCGGAAAAGTGAACGAACGAGAGCAAATATCCGTTACCTTGAAACGGAAGCTATGACCCAAACACACGCGATCTCCGTCAGAGGACTTCGAAAGAGCTATGGCGAGGTCGAGGCCGTAAAAGGAATCGACTTCGAGGTCCACACGGGAGAAGTTTTCGGATTGCTGGGGCCGAACGGCGCGGGCAAGACCACAACGGTGGAAATCCTGGAAGGAATCCGGCAGCGCAGCGGGGGCGAGGTTCGCGTGCTCGATTTCGATCCTGATAAGCAGAAGAAAAAGCTGAAGGACCGGATCGGCGTGTGCCTGCAATCGACGAACTTGCCGGACAAGATCAAGGTTGTGGAAGCGCTGCAGCTCTTCGGATCGTTATACAGCAGGATGCTGAATCCGGATGACGTGCTGAAGCGGCTGCAACTGACCGATAAACGCGACGCATTTTATTCGACTCTCTCCGGCGGGCAGAAGCAGAGGCTCGCGATTGCGATGGGGCTGATCAACGATCCGTCTCTGCTGTTTCTCGATGAGCCAAGCACAGGCCTCGATCCGCAGGTGAGGCTTGAAATTCATTCGCTGATTGAACAAATGAAAGCCGAGAAGCGGACCATTCTGATGACCACGCATTACATCGAAGAGGCAGAGCGGCTATGCGATCGCGTGGCCATTGTCGATTCGGGAAAGATCATCGCGATCGGAACGCCGCGCGAACTACAGGACCGGAGCGCGGGGAAATCGACCATCGAAATTGTTTGCGAGCAGGAGCTGGATGAACGGGCCATGCCGCAGTGGCCGGATGCGACCAGCACGAAGCTGAGCGAGAACAAGCGCGGGCTTACGGTGGCATCCGCGCGACCGGCGCGGACGCTGGTGGAGATTGTGAAGTGGGTGGATGCGCAGGGGCTTGGCCTTGAGGATGTGCATCTGAAGCGACCCACCCTCGAAGACGTGTTTATCGAACTAACCGGAAAGAAGCTGAGGGACTAATGAACACCTATCTGGTGCTGATCAAGACTGAAATCCGGCTGGCATATCGGCAGAAGGTGGTGATCTTTTTTAATTACCTGATGCCGCTTATTTTCTTCTTCGTGTTTGCGCAAACGTCTCATGCCGAGCAGGGCGGAGCGATCACTCAGGTAGTGACGATGGTGACCGTGATCGGAATCCTGGGCAACGGGCTTTTCGGCGCGGGGATGCGCGCCGTTCAGGAGCGCGAGGCCAATATCCTGAGGCGCTATAAGGTGGCGCCCATCACGCCGCTGCCTCTGCTGGTGGCCTCTACGGTGACTGGCCTGGTGGTGTATATGCCGTACGTTTGCCTGATGCTGATGCTGGCGAAATACATGTACTGGATGCCGATTCCGGCGAATCTCGGCGCCGTGCTGCTGTTCATCGTCGTGGGCGTGATGGCCCTGCGATCAATCGGGCTGATTGTGGCATCTGTGGTGAATTCCATGCAGGAGAGCGGGATTCTGGTGCAGATCGTTTACATGGCAATGCTGTTTCTGAGCGGCACCACGTTTCCGTCCGCCATGTTTCCAAACTGGCTTCTGACGGCGACTCAGTTCATTCCGGCCACATGGATTGTCACGGGGCTGCAGGGAATTTTGGTTAAACAGGAAACTCTCGCGGCCAACTGGCAGGCCGTTGGCGCGCTGCTCTTGACCACGGTGGTGGGTCTCACCATTTCGATGAAACTTTTCCGGTGGGAGAAGGAAGAGAAGATTCGTCCGGCTGGAAAGCTCTGGGTGCTGGCGGTGCTCATGCCGTTCGTGCTGCTGGGGGCCTGGCAGACGCAGACGAAAGACAACGTGCGCAAGACCCGGATTTTGAATCGGCAGATGGATCGCGGGCGCACTGTGTTGATTCGTAACGCGCGGATTTTCGTTGGCGACGGGCGGGTGATCGAGAACGGCGGAGTGCTGGTGAAGAACGGGCACATCGAACAGGTCTACGATGGCAACATTCCGGAACCGAAGAGCGTGAACGCCGGGGTGATGGAAGCCGCGGGCAAAACGGTGCTGCCGGGGCTGATCGATATGCATGTCCACCTGGGCGCGCCAGGCGGCTTTGTCGACAACTGGAAGGATTACGATTCTGCCAAAGCGGGTGAGCGCGAGCTCGCCGCGTACCTCTACAGCGGGGTGACGGCCGTGAAGAGCGCGGGCGATTTACTGGAAGGAGTTCTGAAGATTCGCGAAATTGTGAACAGCGGCGAAAAGCAGGGCGCCGAGTTGTTCGCTGTTGGCCCGCTATTCACGGTAGCCGGGGGGCACGGAACGGAACTCTTCCGGGCAATGCCGGCGAATATCAGGCAGCAGCTGGAGGGTCAGTTCGTGCGCTTACCGAAGACGGCTGAGGAAGCAAAGCAGGCGGTGGATGCTCTGAAGAAGGCGAATGTGGATGGTATCAAGGCTGTGATGGAATCGGGCGCCGGAGGTTCCGTTTATAACCGGATGGATCCCGCGATTCTGAATGCAATTGCCGCGGCCGCGCGCGCTGACGGATTGCCGGTCGTGGTGCATACGGGCGATGTGCGGGATGTGGAAGACGCTTTGAAAGCCGGAGTCAATGGCATCGAGCACGGGTCATTCCGACAACGAATTCCCGACGCTGATTTTGCGGAGATGGCGAAACGCGGAGTCACTTACGATCCGACATTGAGTGTGGGCGAGGCTTTTTCGCAATTCGCTGAGGGGAAGCTGGATTTGTTGAACCGGTCACTGGTGCAGCAGGTGGTTCCGGGACACCTGCTCAAAGCGACGAAGAACCGGATCGAGTCGCCCGAGGCGATGCAGACACGGAAGGCGATTGGCAATTACCCGGTGGATATGGAGATTGCGAACGATAACCTGCGGCGGGCGTGGAAGGCCGGGGTGATTCTCATCACTGGAAGCGACGCGGGGAATATGCTGGTGTTTCATGGCCCAACTGTTCAGCATGAGCTGGCGCTATGGGTTGAGGCCGGGGTACCGATTCCGGTTGCTTTGAGGGCCGCGACGCTGAACGGCGCTACTGCCTTAAGGGCCGCCGCGCGGTTCGGTTCGGTGGAGAAGGGGAAAGAGGCAACGCTGCTTGTGGTGGATGGAAATCCGCTGCGGGATATCAAGGCGATGGAGGCGATATCGTCCGTCATGTTCAAGGGTGAGCGGGTTTCGCGCGGTGCGTTGCTCGATCAGAATTAAATTCCCCGCGGTCGCCTCTAATCGCGATGTCCCAGATAGTAATGCACGGCGGGCGTCACCACCAGTGACAGCAGCATCGAAGCCATAATTCCGCCGATCACAGCGATGGCGAGGGGTTGAAGCATCTGCGATCCCGCGCCGAGGGCCAGCGACAGCGGAATCATGCCGGCTACAGTCGCCATGGCCGTCATGAGAATCGGGCGCAGGCGGCGTTCGCCGGCTTCCATCATGGCGTCGTGAGCGTTGTAGCCTTCGGCGCGAAAACGCTGATCGGCGTCGAGCAGCAGGATGCCGTTCTTCGCCACGATTCCGATCACCATGATTAGACCCATGAAAGACGAGATGTTGAATGTCTTGCCCGTTATCAGCAATGCGAGGAACACGCCTGACGTCGACAGCAGGGCCGAAGCGAGAATGGCCGCGGGCGCCCCAAACGAACTGAATTCGAAAAGAAGCACGATGAACACGAGCACTACCGCGGCGAAGAGCACGAAGCCGAGATCCTTGAAAGAGCGCTGTTGCTCGGCGTAAGTGCCGCCGTAGATCACGCGGATCTCCGGGGGCAGCTTTAAGTCACCCACAGCCTTCTGAACTTCCACAATTCCTTTGCCCAGGCTGATCCCTTCGAAACGACCCGTAACCGCGACCATGCGCTGCAGGTTTTCACGCTCGATCTCGGTTTGGCCCGCTTCATCTTCAAAGGTTGCGAGCGATCCCAGTGTCGCGTTCTTTCCACTGGCGCTCACGATCATGGTGTTCTTAATTTGATCGAGGTTTACGCGAGTGTTCTCGGGAAAACGGACGCGGATCGTGTAGGACCGATCGTTGGCGATAACCGGGGTAGTCGCCGGTTCACCCTGCAGAATGGCGCTGGCATCCAATTCGATTTCCTGGGGAGTAAAGCCCGACCGCGCGGCGAGAACCGGGTCCACACGCATCACAATAGCCGAGCCGCTGATGGTGTTTTCAATTCCGTTCTTCACGTCTTTGACGACGGGAATTGTCTTGATGCGGTCTCCCACTTTAACCGCCCATTTTTTGAGAAGCGCGGGGTCCTGGGCGAACAGCTTGATTTGGATCGGTTCGGGTGAGTTACTCAGATCGCCGATCATGTCCTGCAGCACCTGAATGAACTCGACATCGAGCTGCGGGTACTGTGTGTTGATCTTTTTGCGAAGCCCGGAAATGATCTCGTCGATGTTCCGGTCGCGGTCTTTCTTCAGATGCACAAGAAAGTCGCCCCGGTTGGCTTCGGTCACGGCTGAGAGGCCGAGTTGCAGGCCCGTGCGGCGGGATGTGCTCTCCACTTCCGGGGTCTTCGCCAGAATCTTTTCTACCGCGAGCAGAACGGCGTTGGTGTCCTGAAGGGACGAGCCCGCCGGGGTAAGGTAGTCGAGCACGAAGCCGCCCTCGTCCATCTCCGGCAGCAAATCGCTGCCCAGGGACTGATAGCAGAAATACGAGACAGCCACGAGCCCCGCGCAGGCGATGGAAAGAACCAGGGGTCTGGCGAGGGCCACGCTTAATACGCGTATATAGAAACGGGTGAGGCGACCCATCACGCCGGATGTCGTATGTCCGTGCTCAATGGCGGGCGCCGTTGAGCCTTCGTTGCGCTTGCGTTTGAGCAGGTAGTGGCTGAGCGTAGGCGTCCACGTGAGCGCGAGCGCGAGAGACGTCAGCAACGAGGTACCGACCGTGATCGCAAGCGCGCGGAAAAAGGTTCCGGTGATTCCTGTGATGGAGACGAGCGGAAGGAATACGACAATCGGCGTGATGGTGGAACCCACCAGCGGCACGCGGATTTCATTTAGTGCGCTTCGAATCGCCTCTCCGCGCGACTGCCCGGAATCTCTGTGCAGAACAATGTTTTCAACCACCACGATCGCGTCGTCAATTACCAGGCCGACCGCCGCCGCGAGGCCGCCGAGAGTCATCAGGTCGAAGCTCTCGCCCAGCCAGCGAAGCACGATCAGAGTGATCGCTATAGTAGCCGGAATCACCAGTCCGGCGACGATGGAACTGCCCCAGTCGCGAAGGAAGAGAACGAGGATGATGGCCGCGAGCACAAGGCCGATGAGAATCGCGTCGCGCACGCTGGAGATGGATTCCCGGACCAGCTGCGACTGGTCATAGAAGGTCTGCAGCTTAACGCCGGCTGGTAGTGTTGTCTGAATCTGCCGAAGTTCTTTCGCGATGAGGTCGGCCACCGCAACGGTATTGCCGGTGGGCTGGCGAAAGACATTAAGCAGGACAGCGGGTTTGCCGTTCGCGGTAACAATGGTATAGACGGGCATCACGGACGGAGTAACGCGCGCCAGGTCGCCGATACGGATGGGAACTCCGGCGGGCGACGTCTTCACAACAATGTTTGAAATTTCGGCCGGAGTTCGCGTCTGGCTGGTAACAAGGGCGAGGGAAAGCTCGTGGTTATTCTCAAGCAGCCCCGGAGAATCGATCATGTTGCCGCGCGCGATCGCATCGAGAATAGTGGGCACGGTGACCTGCGCTTCGAGAAGCTTCGCGGGGTCTGGCTCCACCTGGAACTCGGGTACCTGCCCGCCCTGAATCACCACCATCGAGACGCCCACCACGCGGTTCAGGCGGGGCTTGATGGTGTAGTTGGCTAATTCCCAGAGCTTGCTTTGAGGAATGGAATCGGAAGTGAGACTGTAGCCCAGAATCGGGAACGCGGCGAAGGTGAGCCGGTTCGCGGTGAGCTTGGCTGTGGCGGGCAGCGTGGGCTGCACGCGCGCCAGTGCCGCGTTTACGAATTCCAGCGTCTGGAACATGTTGACGTTCCAGTTAAAGAAGAGATTGATCTCGGCCGATCCGCGGCTGGTAATGGAGCGGACCGTTTCGAGGCCAGGCACGCTGTTCATGGCCTCTTCGATATTGCGCGTGACCGTGACCTGCATCTGATCGATGGGGGCAACGCCGTTATCCACTCCGACTACGATGCGAGGGAAATCGGTGGAAGGAAACACAGCGACGGGAATGGAAAATGCGAGGTAGACCCCCGTCGCGACGAGCGCGACGATTACGAAGATAATTGGCTTTGAAAACCTAGCCGTCCAGTGGTCGGCGGCATCCGGGCGATCTGGCGGCGGAGGCGCCGGTTTCAGGTCGCTCATCTACTTCTTGTCCTCATCGTCATCGGCTTCCGCGGGCGGTGCTTCGATGATCTTCACCCTGGCTTTGTCTTCGAGGCCAAGACCGCCAGAGACCACCACTTTCTCGCCTTCCTGAACGCCTGTAGCGATTTCGACGTTGTCGCCCTGGCGCACTCCCACAGTGATGCGGCGCTCATGCGCGAGGCCATCGGCGCCGATAACCATGACTTTCTGGCCGCCCTCATCGAAATTCAGCAAGGCGGCGGCAGGCACGATCACGACGTCTTTCAGAGTTTCGGCCTTGATGGTGACGTGTACCGTTGCGCCGGGCCTCATCCTCTCTCCAGGATTCGGAGCCTGCACCCAGACTTCGACGGTGGTAGTGGCGGGATCGACCGAGGGGCTGACCACAACTACCTTTCCCGCGATGTCCCCATCCGGTCCGGGGAGCGTGGCGGGGCTGCCAACCTTGATGAATGCGGCTTCCTTGACAGGCACGTTGGTGCGCGCCACTACCTGCGAAACATCGATGATCGAGATCAGAGCCGTGCCGCTGGCAGCCATTTCGCCAGGGTAAACAGGCCGGTCGGAAATCACTCCCGAGATGGGAGAACGGACTTCCGAATAGGCCACCTGCACGGCGGAATTTTCGTAATGCGCCTTCGCGGCATCCACTTGCGCCTGCGCGCCGCGGATCTGTTCACGCTGTCCCACGGAGTTGAGGGTTTGCAGATGCCTCTGCACGGTATCGAACTGGCTTTGCGCCTGAACCATCGCGACCTTGGCGTCGTCCGCGAGCTTCTGTGCGAGCGCGCCCTGCTTCACGAGTTCCACACGGTTTTCGTACAGCTTCTTCGCGGCCTCAAGCGCCTGCTGAGCGGAAGCTACGTCGGCCTGCGACTTAGTTTTTTCGTCAACCAGCGTGGCGCCGGTGGCCGCCTGATAAGCTGCCTGAGCCTGATCGTACTGACTCTTGCTCTCATTCGCGGCGGCGGCAAGATCACGGCTCTCAAGTTCTGCCAATACCTGACCGGCCTTCACGTGGTCGCCGCGGTTCACCAAAACCCGCCTGACAGGCGCGCTGATTTTGGGAGTGACGTTCGCCTGATTGAGTGGATAAAGAACGGCGTCAGACACGATGATGCGATCGATGGGACCACGCCGCGCTTCTTCTACCTGAACGGGCGTGGGAGCCTCGTTTTCAGCTTCTTTTTCTTCCTTTTTACTGCATGAGCTTGCCAGCAACAGCAAAATAGCGAGCGGCGCGGCCAGCGTCAGTTTCATATTCAGCATCGTCAGAGACTCCCGGTTAAAGACTGCAGGGTGGCGAGCGCAATCCGGTAACGAACCTGACCGTCGTCGTAAGCATTGCGCGCGGCCGTTAACGTGGTTTGCGCATCCACCACTTCAATTGCGATCGCTTCGCCGGCTGTGTAGCGAAGTACGGTCAGACGCAAACTTTCGGTTGCGAGGTCAAGCGAACTTCGAAGAGATTCGAGTTGCTGCCGCGCCGCCCGCGCTTCCGTATAAGCCGCGGCAAGGTTTCCCTGCAGGTTCTTATTCGCAACGGAGAGGTCCACCTGCGCCTGAGTCCGGCGAAGTTCCGCCTGCGTAATCTTGCTCCTGGTGGCGCCCCAATTCCATACAGGAATGTTCAGCGTGACCTGGCCGGCATAGCCGAGATTCCGGCGATCGACTTCGTCGCCAACGCCTCCGTTCACAGCGAACCGATTCGCGTTGATGCCGTAAAAGAAATCGACGGAGAGCGAGGGCAGATATCCGTAGCGGGCGACTCTTACGTCGTAACCGGCGGCTTCCACGCCCAGCTTCGCCACCTGCACGTCGGGATTAGTTGCATTCGCCTTTGCGCGGCTCTCTTCGAGAGGCGGCAGCAGTTCGGCCGTTGTGACGTCATCCACCACCGAGAAATCGGTGCTGAAGTTGGGGAAGATCAGCACGCCCAAAGCGATCTTCGCTTTTTCAATGGCGATCTGCGCATCCTGCAAATCGCGCTGGCGCTGCTGAAGCTGCAATCTCGCCTTGATTACGTCCGCGTGGGCCGCTTCACCGGCTTTTTCCTGCTTATCGGTGATGTCGAGAAAACGCTCTGCTTCCGCAAGACTCCGCTGCGCGTTGATCAGTTTGCGCTGCGCGGAGATGATTGCAAAATAGTTCTGGATGACCGTGGCGTTGAGGCCGCGTGCCGCGAGATCGACTCTGGCGCGGGCGATCGCTTCAGCCGCCAGCGCGCGGTTTGTTTCACCTTTTCGGAACAGCGCCAGAACCTCTTCATGCAGTTGCGCCTGCTCGTTATAGACGTGAACGCCATCGTTCGACACGAACACGCCGGAAGGTGTGCCGTTGCCTTCTGTGTAGATGAATTGATTGAATGCGTTGACCGAGGGAAGTCGCGCGGCGCGGACCTGGCGCGTGTCTTCCTTCGCGAGCAGGACTGCGAGGTTCGCGCTTTGAATTTGCCCGGCGAATTGGCGGGCGCGCGTGATCGCGTCCGAGAGAGTGAGCGGAGCGGGCGGCGCCGAGGGTGGCGGCGTCTGACCGCCGGCCGGCGCCGACATGACGGCAAGACAAAGGACGAACAATCGGAGCGGAATGGCTTGCATAGCTATCGATTCGAGCAGTCTACCAGTGAAGCAGTCCAAGCTGAAGAATAACTGAAGGGGGGCGTCCGGAGGCCCTAACGGAGAGGTTCTGTTCCTTCATTCAGGATGTCCAGGTAATCGCGATATGCAAACAACCTGTGGCGCTGCCTGCCGGTAGGTTCGCGTAGGTTTCCAGCCGCGGCATGTGGTTAATGGCGGCGGTCACGGTTGGAAAAGTCGTTCGAGAGAATCGGATGAGTCTGTGAATATTGATGCACCCGCAGAACAGAAGCGGTGAGTCGACCGAGACTTTCGATTTATTTTCACGGTAGTTGGATTCGCTTGCTTTCAGGGTGGCGCGCGAAGGCCTCGGCTTGCGGAAAACCGCTTTCCGTCCCGCGGAAGCGCGTAATGGCGACCTGTTTTGGATACCATTTATCCGGCTGCTGCGAGGCGTGTGCGTAGCAGGCGGCGTGGCGGCGCGATTCAACAGAGGAAATATCCACGTAATCATCCGGCCGGAACATCATTGTGTCCTCGGCCACCTCGTAATAGTAGAGGGCGAAAGACTTGCCCTCTTTTAGCCATGCATCAAGGACGAGCATGGAAAGGGCCCGATGATCGCGATGACGATCAATGGGCCAATGCGTGAAAACGACGTCGGGCTTTTCCGCCGACAGCGTTCGGGCGAAGGCCTGGTAATGCGCGTCATCCACAATGGCCTTTCCGTCAGTTTGGCCGGCGAACACGGGGTTGGCGTTCAGGATTTTCGCCGCTGCCCCGGCTTCGGCCGTTCTTATTTCGGCACAGCGGGAAAGTTCTGCCGTGCCGCAATAGCCCTCGCCCCGATTGAGGTAGAGAAGAGTGGCATGGTGCCCCAGAGCGGCGTAACGCGCGATGGTTCCGGCGCAACCGCATTCGGGGTCGCCAGGATGGCCGCCCGCGACTACTATCCTGAGTGGCCGCGCGGCCTCCTCCGCGACGAGAGGTAAGGCGGCGACCGATGCAAGCAGCGCGCGGCGGGAGAGGGACACGGACGGATTGTAATACGAAGCCTGAGGCAGACAACGGGTTATGATTCGGCATAGACCGTCATCATGACTTCGACCGACCACGCCGGGGCCGAAAGGCGCGCCTCGGCACTAAAGTTCATCGTCTGTCTGGGCGTGGTCAGCCTTTTCGCGGACATGACGTATGAAGGCGCCCACAGCATCATCGGGCCGTACCTGAAAGACCTGGGGGCGTCGGCATTTCAGGTCGCGATCATTGCGGGTGTTGGAGAAATGCTGGCGGCGAGCCTGCGCTTCTTTTCGGGTAAATTCGCGGATCGCACGCGCGCCTACTGGACCATCACGTTCCTCGGTTACGCGATGAATGTTGTCGCCGTGCCCGCGCTTGCATACGCGGCGAACTGGCAGACGGCGGCGATCCTGATCATCGCGGAGCGTACCGGCAAAGCCCTGCGCGGCCCGGCGCGCGACGTGCTGCTCTCCGGCGCGACTCAGGATGTGGGCCACGGCTGGGGCTTTGGATTGCATTCCATCATGGACCAGACGGGCGCGGTGATCGGGCCCCTGCTGATGGTAGCGGCGGTCGCCAAATCGCATCATTTCGGCCCCGGGTTTTTATGGCTTGCCTTCCCGGCGGTGGGAACGCTGATTGCGCTGACGCTGGCGCGCGTGGTGAATCCGGATCGAACCCAGCCCGTGAGAACAAAGTCCACACAGGCGCTGCCGAAGGTGTTCTGGATCTATGTCGCGGCGGCGGGGTTGCTGGCGTTTGGGTTCGTAGATTTTCCTCTTTTGGCTTATCGCTTTCAGAGCGCGAACTTATCCACCGAAGTGGCGATTCCGTTGCTGTACGCGGGCGCGATGGCCGCGAATGGACTTACCGCGCTGCTGTTTGGCAAGCTGTTTGACCGCTTCGGTCTGAATGCGCTGGTGATCGGAATTTTCATCTCGATGCTCGCCCTGCCGTTCGGGTTTCTTGGCGGCGCGGCGGGAATGGTGATCTGTGTCGGGTGCTGGGCCACAGGGCTCGGCGCGCAGGACGCATGCCTGAGGTCGGGAATCGCGACGGTGGTCTCGATGAATAAACGCGGCAGCGCGTTTGGAGCGTTCAATGGCGTCTATGGCGTGATGTGGTTTCTGGGCAGCGCGGTGATGGGGCTGCTTTACTCGCGCTCGATGCTTGCGCTGGTGCTGTTCGGAGTAGCGGCGCAGCTGGGCGCGGCTGCGATATTCTTCCAACTCAGAAAGAAGCTCAGTCCGGAAGAACTTTGAGCGTCTCCAGCACAGACAACAATCCCAGAACGAGCAGCGCACTGACACCCGCGCAGCGCACCACCCTCGGCGGGATTCGCGTGGCGATCCATTGGCGAACGCCTGCGCCGATGGATGCGGCAAGCACGCCTTTGGTGGCCATTGCCGACACCGCGCCGATCCAGACAATCAGTGGGGCGTTGAAGCGGCCCGCCATGGTGGCGGCGGTAATCTGACCGATGTCGCCCCACTCTGAAAAGAAAATCGCCGCGAATGAAACCATGGCGGCTCTGGATGCTCGCTTGTCTTTCCCGGCTGAAGGGCGCTCCGCCGGCTTGCGCCAGAGCGCGATCGCGATGCCGATGAAGCTTGCGCTGGTAAGCGCCGCGACCAACACGGTGGGCAGCTTCGAAATCGCGCTGCCCACCGCCACGGCTACCGCCATCTTGGCCATGAACGCGATCACCATTCCGATCATCACAGGGGTCGTGCGATACCGCGTGGCTAATACGCCCGTGGTGTAAAGCAGCTTATCGCCGACAATTTCAGCCACAAATACAGCTCCGTAAGTGGCGATCAGAATGGCAAACATACGACTTACTTTTGCCCTGCCGCCCTGGTCGGGCCTTTAAGCGTGGCCCACTTCGCCATCAGCGCCGTGTACGCAGCTTCCTGTTTCCTGCACGTCTCGAGTTGAACCGCGGTGGGAGGCATCTCAGCGCCCTGCATACCCATCACGGATGCCACCAACAGACTGCCGATATTGGTCAGTGTCGGAGCGGCAGCCGGGATCTCGGGTCCACCTGCAAAACCTGGGCCGGCGAAGCCGCCGCCAAATCCTCCTGCCGGCGCGGGCGCCTGAGCGGGCGCGATTTCTTCCAACTTCTTCAGCAACGCGTCACCCGCGGAGGACTTTGCGCCGGCCTTGAGTTTCTCCATCATGTCGCGAGCCTGTTTGAGAGCCCTCGCGGCATTCTTTGCGTTGTTCTCCATCTCAGTGGTCAGAGTAAAGATCTGCCGCACTTCGGGCGTAATCTTCACGCGCGGGTCCATCCTGATCGTGATCGGCTGCGTAAGGGTCTGGCCGTTGGCAGTCAGTCGGACGGTATAGGCGCCGGGCGCGACCCAGGGTGAATTCACACCCGTGTAAGTTCGATGCGGAACCGCGCCATTGGCGCCGCCACCGCCGCCTCCGCGCCCGCCACCACCGCCCGAAAGAGGATCGTAGTGCATGTCCCATGTGAAGCGATGCATGCCCGCGCTGGTTTTCAAAACCTGCGGGGGCGCGGGCCAATAAAGAGGCAGCGCACAATCGGGCGCGGCGGGCGTTGCCTGGCAAATTTTGTTGTAAGCGACAGGGTCAGTCGCGGGGTCAGGGCTTCGCACCGGGTCTTTGCTGCTGTAAGTGCGCAACGCCTCACCCTGCTTATCCAAAATTTCCAGCTTCACTTCACTCGCGGCGGAGGGCAGGTAGTAGTCGACAATCGCGCCCGCGGGCGGGTTCTCTCCTGCGGGCAATTCGGGCGGCCAGGGTGTCGGATCATTGGTGCCGAAACGGATGCGGATCCCCGTAGCCGGTTTAAACAGATACGCGTTCGAAGCAGCGGTCGCTTCCGCGGCTTGACGCAATGGAGTCACATCGTCCAGAATCCAAAAACCGCGGCCATGCGTGCCAGCCACCAGATCGGAACACATGCACGAGTCATCGTCTTTCACCTGAATGTCGCGAACCGAAATGGCAGGCATGTCCAGGCGCAAAGAGCTCCAGTGATCGCCATCGTCGATTGAGAACCAAACCTGCGTATCGGTCGCCGCGTAAAGAAGTCCTTTCTTGCGGGGGTCTTCTCGGATGGAATTCGTAACGGCGCCAGGGGCGATGCCATTGTCGATCTCGGTCCATGTCTTGCCGCCATCGTGAGTGCGCCACAAGTGGGGGTTCATATCATCGAGACGCAGCGAATTGGCCGCCGCGTAAGCGGTCCTGGTATCGAAGTGGCCGGCATCCATATTGAAGATGCGGGTCCACGGTTTCATCCGCGGCGGCGTTACGTCACTCCACTTCGCGCCGCCGTTTGTAGTGAGTTGAATCAGGCCATCGCCCGTGCCGGCCCACAGCACATTCAGATCAAGCGGAGAAGGCGCGAGGGCCGTCACGGTTCCCATCGCCGAGGGCGTCACAGACGCCGCGTACTTCCCCGCGTTCGACGGAACTTCCCAGGTCTGGCGGGTAAGATCGCCGCTGATCGCGGTCCACGAATGTCCTCCGTTCGAGGTCTTCCAGACGCCGGCGGTGGCATAGAAGAGAACGTTGGGATCCTTCGGAGACCAGATCAAGGGCTGCGTGCGAACCGTTCGGGCCGGCGGTTCGGAACTTCCCGATGCAGCCGACACCGCCGCACCCCCACGTCCGCCACCACGTCCGCCCCCGCCAGGCCCGACATTCGCTTTCTGACTGGTAAGCCGATCGTAAACCGACACCTTGCCGCCGTAAACGAGATTCGGATTTTTCGGATCGGGCGCGGCCTCTCCATACTCTTCAATGCCCACCGGATGCCAATCGTGAAAGGTGATTTCGCCATCCATGCCGCGACTGTCCACGCACGCCGAACCCGAATCCTGCTGGCCACTGCAGAGGCGATAAGGGAATGCGTTGTCGGCAGTCACGTGATACATGGCCGCGGTGGGCTGCGTGTACCAATTGCTCCATGACTCTCCGCGATTCGCCGAGACAACACCGCCCTGATCGCTTACCAGCAGAATGATGTTGGGGTTGATTGGGTTCACCCAGCTCTTCTGATAATCGTCACCGCCCGGGGCGCCGCGTACGGCCGTCCAGGTGAGACCGGAGTCCTCAGTGCGCCAGAAAACAGTCGAACAACTGTAGATCGCTTTCTCGTTCTTCGGATCCACTGTGATGGTTGGCAAGTCGCCGCCGCCAATGCGCCCGAGCGGCCTGTTATCCGGCGGATGGCGGCCCGTGGAACCCATTTCATAAATGCGCGGATCGTCAGTCGCGACAATCCAGTTTTCACCGCCATCGGTCGATTTATAAAACGAGATGTTGCCGCCGCGACCGCCGCGACCACCGGCTCCGCGGCCCCCCGCGGGCGCGTCGGCGGCCGCTCCACCCACAGCGACCGTGGCATAGATGACTTTCGTGTTGCTGGGCGCGATTGCCAGATTTGCTTCGATGATCGGCGGCAGCCCCCCGCCCAGCTTCTTCCACGTGTTGCCGCCATCGCTCGATTTGAAAATGCCGCCATCGGTCCCGCCGAACGCGCCGTTTTCGTAAAAGCCCTGCTGTTGCTGCCAGAGAGTGGCGTAGACCGTGTTGGGCTGATTGGGATCGATGCGGACGTCGTTACCGCTGGTGTAATCGTCTTTGAAAAGCACCTTATCGAAATGCGCGCCGCCATCGGTGGAGCGGAAGATGCCGCGTTCCGGGTTCGGTCCATAAGGATGACCAAGGGCAGCCACGAAAACGCGGTTCGGATTTTTCGGATCGATGTCGATGTTCGCGATCATCTGCGAATCGCGCAGGCCGAGGTGTGTCCAGGTCTTCCCGGCATCACTCGATTTATAGACGCCATCGCCCACCGCAAGATCGGGGCGAATGATGCCCGCGCCGGTGCCCACATAAATTATATTCGGATTCGACGGAGCCACCGCGATAGCCCCGATGGAGCCGGTCGGCTCATTATCGAAAAGCGGAACCCAGGTGGAACCATAATCCGTGGAACGCCAGACGCCGCCGTTGTCGAAACCGATGTAGAAGACGTTGGGCTGGGTGGGCACGCCGGCAAGGGCGCGCGCGCGACCGGCGCGGGGCGGCCCAATCTGCCTCCAATGCATTTCGGAATAGAGTTTTGGGTCGGGCGCCTGGGCGAGCAGCGCGGGCGCCACCGCGCCGGCAAATATAATGGCTGACGATATGCGGCGGAAGCGCAGAGGATGCACGGTTTCTCTCTCCTGAATTTCGCTTAGTGTAGCAGTTGTTTCATTTACTGCCCGCACGCGCCGCCGAACGCCTGAAGCGATGTCAGGTTGATGCTGTCGTCCCCCGGCTTACGAATCAGAAAGCCTTTCGCTTCGACGTAACGGTTCTTAGGTGGATCTCCCCGGACAACAGTTGTATCGAGCAGGCGGAACGAATTCTCGGCGGAGGGTTTCGATTCGAGAGCCTTTAATTCGGCGGCGGAAGATTCCTCCGGGGCGCGGGTCCGAACGGGTTCTGTCGCCTTCACGATGCTCCATACGCCTGAAGCGTTTTGAACAAGGCAGCCGGTTATTTCGACCAGCGCAAAGTTCGGGACAGCCTCAGGACCTTTTCGGCCCTCCACTCGGACATCGGCGGCGGCACTGCTTGTCAGTTCGGTCGGGCCGGCCGGGAAGTTATTCATCTTCAGAACGTACGCGACAATGTCCAGGTATTCCTTGTCGCTGAGACTGGCCGGGGCGTTGCGGGGCATGGTGTTCTTCAGGGTCGTGAAGAAATTTTCGAGCTTGTCCTCGCGCCAGTCGTCAAGGAAGCGTTCGCCGATGAGCAGACTGCGATATCCGGTGAGGTCGTCTTTGTGGCAGCGGGCGCACTCGGCGGAATATGCGCTCTCACCCCGCTCGGCCTGGCCGGCCGTGTATACGCCATCCCACACGGTCCGGGTTTCAGGCGCGGCTTGCAGCGCAGAGATGAATAGCGAAGGGATACATAGCAGGGCGGGCAGCAGGAAGAGGCGGGACATACTGCTCAATTTGTATCATTTCGCGTCATCGGCGCAATCGGGATAACGTACGGGGCATGGCTTTCCACCGTTTGACGCTTCGCGCGCCTTTGAACGACCGCACCTAATCTCGTTTTGCAGCACCGCACGAAACTGTCAGTAGACTAAATGTTGCGTCGCCTGAGATCGCTTCCCGTGATATTTGCAGCCGCTCTGGCCATCAGGGTCCTTTTTCTCTGGATGTACATTGCGCAGCACCCTCCGCGAGCCCTCGCCACCATTCCGTTTCTCTTCGAGCCCGGCAACATCGCGTATTCCCTCGCGACAGGCCACGGGTTTGCTTCGCCGTTCCGCGTGGACACAGGGCCAACCGCATGGATGACGCCGGTTTACCCTCTGCTGCTTGCCGCCATTTTCCGAATCTTCGGCGCTTACACGCTACAGGCGTTTATCGCCGCCGCCGGATTCAATGTTGTTTGCTCGGCTCTCACCTGTGTCCCGCTCTATTTCATTGCTAAGCGCGTCACGGGACCAACTGCCGCCGCGCTCGCTACAGGCTTGTGGGCAGTCTTCCCCAATGCAATCCTGCTCCCGTACGAATCGCTGTTCGACGCCTCGCTCTCCGCACTGCTCGCCGCCCTGATCCTGTGGGCGACGCTCACCGTCGCCGAATCGTCACGCCTGAAAGACTGGTGCGGCTACGGACTGCTTTGGGGCACGGGTCTGATGACGAACGCCTCACTGATATGCCTGCTTCCCTTCCTGCTTGGATGGGCGGAATATCGCGCGCACCGGACGAAGACATTTCACTTTTCCCGCCCGGCGCTTGCGGCACTGATGGCGGCCTTTTGCTGCGCGCCATGGGCCATCCGCAACTACATCGAATTCCACGCGTTCGTGCCCCTGCGTTCCGTTGCGGGCCTTGCTCTTTGGCTGGGTAACAACGACCGTGCGGGCGGCAACAGCGTCGCGGGCCTGCACCCTATTTCAAACCAGCGCGAACGCGACAGGTACGTGGAACTTGGCGAGATCGAATACATGCGGGAGAAGCAAGCTCTCGCGCTTCAATACATGGCTTCGCATCCGGCGGAAGAAGCGCGACTGATAGCGGACCGCGTCACAGCGCTCTGGACCGGTGGCAGCACAAATCCAGTCCGCGATTTCGCCCATGCCCGCAACCTCCGTTTCTACTATGTCGTGATCTTCAATGTGCTCGCGGCTGCCGGGGCATTCGTGGGTATCGTAGTCCTCTGGCGAGCAGGCAGCCCCTATGCCCTGCCGCTCGCCGTGTTCCCGCTGATCTTCCCTCTCGTCTACTATCTGGCACTCGCGCCGCCGCGCTACAGACACCCCATTGATCCCGAACTTCTTCTGCTCACGGCATTTTCCATTTCGAAGAATAAGTTTCAAGGAGCAAAGATCGGAGCGCGAAGCGGGCATGAATCGAAGCCGCTTTGATTTCGGATTAAGCCGTGACTTGCCAGGGCTTGTTGTGCGTGCCTTTGTCCCGGCCTTCCACTCGGTCGTAAAGGTATTTATTCGAAACCGTGCCCAGTGCCTCGTTATAAAGGCTGGTCATCCCAAGCGCTTCACGAAGGTCTTCCTGGAAATTGTGAATTGCCATCAAATTTTCCGCGAGGGCCGGCGCTTTCTTCCCGCTCGGTGTCACGAAAAATTTCTGGTACCCGCCATCGGTCAAAGTTCCAATCTCCGTGCCGATGACAAGCCCCGCCCGCACGGTGAAACGGGGCACGGTCCGGCCGTCCAAATCTTTGCCACCGTCTTCGGCGAAACACGCCACGCCTTTACGTTCGATGCGGGTCTTGCCCCCGGCCGATTCCACGCGGAATCCGGCAGCGCGGGCGGCCTTCATATAATCGTCGAACGTTAGGTTTTTGACGGGTTCACGGCGAAAGAACATAGCTCTCGCCATTATAGACGGGCGCCACTCCATATAATTGCGGAGATGCCATTCGTACTGTCCCTCGACGAAGGAACCACCAGCGCCCGCGCGGCGCTCTACAATGAACGGGGCGAGCGCGTCGCCATGCACTCAGTCCCTTTTGAGTGCATGTATCCGCGCCCCGGCTGGGTGGAGCAGGACGCCACCGCGATTTGGCGCGCCCAGATGGACGCCGCGAGCGCAGTCCTGCTGCGGCAGAAAATTTCGGCGAGCGAAATTGCCGCGTGCGGCATCACGAATCAGCGCGAAACAACCGTCGTATGGGATCGCAATACGGGGCAGCCCGTATCGCCGGCCATCGTGTGGCAATGCCGCCGCACCGCCGATTTCTGCGCGGAACTGGCGCGCTCCGCTAACGGCGAGTTGATCGTCAATAAGACTGGCCTGGTGATCGATGCCTATTTTTCCGGCAGTAAAATCCACTGGATTCTCGAAAACGTGCCGGGCGCAAGGCAGCGTGCGGAGAATGGTGAAATTCTCTTCGGGAATATCGACACCTGGCTGATTTGGAAGCTCACCAACGGCGCGGTACACGCGACTGACTACACCAACGCATCCCGAACCATGCTGATGAACCTTGCGACCGGAGAGTGGGATAGCGACCTGCTCAACATCTTTGATATTCCGAGCGCAATAATGCCTGCGATCGTTCCTTCGTCCGGCCGGGTGGGCACGATCGCGGCGAAGTGGCTTGGCGGGGAAATCCCCATCAGCGGAATCGCGGGAGATCAGCAAGCGGCTCTTGCGGGCCAGGCATGTTTCCGCGCGGGTCTTTCTAAGAACACATATGGAACCGGATGCTTCGCTTTGACCCACACCGGCGAGCGGCAGCCACACTCGGAAAACCGGCTTCTGGGGACGCGGGCCGCGAGTCTGGGCAAAACACCCCAATTCGCGGTGGAAGGCAGCGTCTTCATCGCGGGCGCGGCTATTCAATGGCTTCGCGATTCTCTGGGCCTGATTTCGACGGCTGCGGAATCCGAAGCGATCGCGACCAGCGTAAAGGATTCGGAGGGCGTTCACGTAGTGCCCGCCTTCGTGGGGCTCGGCGCGCCGTATTGGGATTCGCAGGCCCGTGGTCTGATCAGCGGGCTCACAAGATCCAGCGGAAGACCGCAAATCGTGCGGGCCGCGCTCGAAAGCATAGCCTTTCAAAGCCGCGAACTGATCGACGCCATGGAAGCCGATTCCGGCGAGCCGATTTCCGAACTCCGCGTGGACGGCGGCGCTGCCGTTAACAACTTTCTAATGCAGTTTCAGGCGGATATTTTGGGCAAGCCAGTGGTCCGGCCAGCCGATGTGGAAACGACAGCCCTGGGGGCCGCGTACCTCGCCGGAATCGCCGAAGGAGTCTGGTCAGGCACGGCCGAAGTGGAGCAATTCTGGCGCGTGGAAAGGACGTTTGAGCCGCAAATGGCAACTTCGGAGCGAGCGCGCCGCATGGAAGGGTGGAAATCGGCTGTTGCGAAAGCACGACAAGCGTCGTAATCGAATCTGCGGGTGGTCCGAAAGCATCCATCTATCATGCCTGCGGTTATTCAGGCTCCGGCTACTACTTTGTCCTACAATAGTACTTTAAACATGCGAACTCTGTTTCTGAACCCGCCTTCGTTTGAGGGCTTCGACGGCGGTGCGAGCTCACGCTGGCCCGCTTCCCGGGAAATCGAGTCGTACTGGTATCCGGTCTGGCTTTGTTATCCCGCGGGAATGCTGCCCGACAGCAAAGTTGTCGACGCGCCCCCTCACAAAATTTCGATCGAACAGACGGTCGGCATGGCGAAGGATTTTGAGCTCCTCGTGCTGTTCACTTCCACGCCGGGCTTCGATGTTGATTGCAAGATTGCGACCATGATGAAGGCGTCGAATCCAGGCATGAAGGTTTGCTTCGTGGGGCCGCCTGTAACTGTCGAGCCGGAAAAGAGCCTGCTGGCCAGTGACGCCATAGACTTCGTGATTCGCCGTGAATTCGATCACCAGATTGTCGCGTATGCAAACGGCACGCCGCTTGAATCGATTCCCGGCGCGAGCTTTCGAAAGGACGGGCAGATTGTAAACAATCCGGAAGCGCCCATGATTGAAGATCTGGATTCGCTGCCGTGGGTATCGAAAGTTTACAAGCGCGATTTAGACGTGACGCGCTACAACGTTCCGTTTCTTCTGAACCCGTTCATCTCGATGTACACATCGCGCGGCTGCCCTGCCATGTGTACGTTTTGCCTGTGGCCGCAAACGCATTCGGGGCACCGCTGGCGGCTGCGTTCGAGCGACGATATCTACAACGAAGTGCAGTATGTAATCCAGAACTTTCCGGAAGTGAAAGAAATCTTTTTTGATGACGATACTTTCAACTACCGGAAGGAGCGCACCATCGAACTGTGTTCCAAGCTGAAGAAGCTGAACTTCACCTGGAGCTGCACCTCGCGCGTCACCACCGATTACGACACCCTGAAGGCAATGAAAGACGCGGGTTGCCGCCTGCTGATTGTGGGCTATGAATCGGGCGATCCGCAGATTCTCAAGAACATCAAAAAAGGCGCCACCATCGACATGGCCGAGCGCTTCACCGCGAACTGCAAGAAGCTCGGCCTTGTGATCCACGGCGACTTCATTGTGGGGCTGCCGGGTGAAACGCAGGAAAGCATTCGCAAGACAATCGACTTTGCCAAGAAGCTGGATAACGAGACCATTCAGGTCTCGATCGCGCACCCCTATCCCGGCACTGAATTCTACGCCTACGCCGAAAAGAACGATCTGATCTCGATTGGCAACATCGTCGACGACCGCGGCAATCAGCTTCCGAAAGTGGTTTACGAAAACCTCAATGAAGCGGAACTGATGGATTGGGTGGAGCGTTTCTACAGCGAATATTATTTCCGTCCAAAGGTCGTTTGGCGCATGATCAGCAAAGTGATCTTCAACTCGCATGAGCGCAAACGCCTGACGAAAGAAGCCAGGGAATACATGGCTTTGCGGAAACGCCGCCGGAAATTCATATCGGATCAGCGCCAGCAGACCACGGTTTCCGCAAACGCCGGTGACTAACCTGGTCCGGTATCATGGCGGATGCTCTTAAGCGTAAGACTCAGCTTTTCGCAATCCTCTCTGTCGTGAGCAATGTGGCGGGTAATTCCGCGCTGACGCACGGCATGATGCACCTTGGGCGCGCAGGGGACACGCCTATCGATTTATTTTTCGCGCTTTTCCATCCCTGGGTCGCATTGGGCGTCCTGTTACTTATCGTCTGGACGCTCAGTCATATGGCCCTGTTGAGTTGGGCAGACCTTAGTTACGTGATGCCCGTGACTGCAATCGGCTACGTGGTCACAGCATTTGCCGGAAGGTTTGTGCTGGGCGAAATGGTGTCGCCCATGCGTTGGGGAGGCATTTTGTTGATAACCATAGGAGTTGTGCTCGTTGGACGAACGGCGCCGGCATCCGCAACGCTGGACGGCAATTCAAAATGAAGTGGCTGCTGGTTGGATTGTGCGTCGTGTCTACTGTGGTGGGCGATGTTTTTCGGTCCCTGGGGATGCGGCGGCACGGCGAGATTAGCGACTTCCGGCCAGGCGCGATTGGTCGCGCCTTGCGAGCAATCGCGCTCAATTGGATGATATTCGTCTCAACCTGCGCAATGGCGGTGAGCTTTTTTTCGTTTATGAAGCTCGTGTCCATCGCACCCATGAGTTTTGCGGTGCCTACCTCGGCCATCACTTTCATCCCCGAAACACTGCTGGCCCGATTCTTACTGGGGGAAGAGGTGAGCCGGCAGCGCTGGATTGGAATTGGACTGATTTTGGCCGGCGTGGTATTCATCTCTCAGTGATTGCGGCGCTATTCGTTGTTTGCGGCATCGTTTACAACCTTCTTGCCATAGCGGGCGCACTCCGATTTCGGCGGCGCAAGACAGTTCCGAATTACCAACCGGCCGTTTCTATTTTGAAGCCGGTGCGCGGACGCGATCCCCGCTTCTACGAGGCGATCCGCTCCCATGCGATGCAGGAATACGGGGAGTTCGAAATTCTGTTTGGCGTGGCCGATTCGGACGACCCCGCGCTCGAAGATATCGGGCGGCTTAAGGCCGAGTTCCCGACCCGGAACATTCAGGTATTTCAAACGCCCAACCATGCGCCAAATCGGAAGGTTGGCTCGCTCGAAATACTTTCCGCGCGCGCCCGATACGACGTGCTGCTCGTGAACGACGGCGACATCCTGGTGGATACCGATTATCTGGCTCGCGTGGTCAGCTTACTGGAGGATGAAACCATCGGTTTGGCGACGTGTCTTTATCGCGGAAAAGGGCTGTCGCGGGCGTCCAGGGCGGAAGCTCTCGGCATCGCCACCGAATTTGCGCCAAGCGTTTTGGTCGCTCGCCTGCTATCGAGCACCGGCTTCGCGCTTGGCTCCACCATGGCTTTTCGAAAACGCGAACTGGAGGCGATTGGCGGTTTTGCTTCTATTCGAAATTATTTAGCCGACGATTATCAGCTGGGCGCGCGCATTTCGGAATCCGGCAAGCGGGTCGCGCTGACGGATACTGTGGTCGAATCCAGTTTGGGCGCGGGCACATGGTCCGATGTCTGGAAACACCAGCTACGGTGGTCGCGAACCATTCGAATTTCGAGACCAGCCGGCTATTTGGGCTATGGCATTACGCAGGCGACGTTCTGGTGCGCGGTCGCCGCGTTGACGGGCTACCCGTGGCTGGCGCTGGCCGGCGTGACAGTTCGGTTGTTCGCGGCGATAGCGGGATTGCGGGCATTACGCGTCCGGCAGCCAATTTCGTTTGTATCAGTGCTGCTGCGGGATCTGTTCGGCTTCGCTGTCTGGTGCGGAGGCCTGGCGGGAAACACCGTGGAATGGCGGGGCGAACGTTTTCGGCTACTTCGCGGCGGGCGAATCGAACCTCTGTAGCCTGAGCAAACCAGGCGTGCCGCGCGCGAGGAACTTACGTCGTAGCCGGATGTCCGGAAGGCGCCTGCTCCGCATCCGGGGCTAACACCAAACTGGCCAGACGATCCGCCGTAATCGAACCGTGCGAAATAGCCGCCGCAACCGCTCCCTCGCGAATCACAATCACTTGGGGCGATTCGTGGCGCACGCCCGATAATTCCGCAAACCGCAAGGAAACAGGCCGGTCCTTAATCACATACAAAATCTTCACCGGAACATCCGGGTGCTTCAGGCGAAACCGGTTGATTTGAGAATGAGCGGCCCAGCTAACGGGGCAAGCGGTACTGTGCTTGAAAATGACGAGCAGGCTGGAATTCAGCAGAGAATTGAGATCTGTCTCGGCTGAGACCCGCGGCATCTCACCTGCGCAGCAGGCCTCATGTTTCTTCTTTAGCCAATCGAACATTCTGTTCCCTAGTTGAGATTCCCTACAGCGGTAAAACGATTCGTGAATAGTACGATAACTTACTAAATTCCGCGTGTAAAGGCAACTGTGACAGCACTCTTGTTGGGTGTGGGTGGACCAACCGCCGTCAGTGCGCCGCTTGCCGCATGAACCCGGAACGCCGTGACCGAATCGCCCTGCTCGTTCGCTGAGTAGAGAAAACGCCCCGAAGGTTCAAGCCCGATGAAACGCGGAACTCTGCCTCCCGCGGGCGTCCATCCCGCAGGCGTCAACAAGCCGGTTCGGGGGTTCACCGCAAACGCCGCGATGCTGTCATGCCCGCGATTGGAGCAATAGACAAATCGACTTTGCGGTCCCACGGCTATCTCGGCGCCTGAGTTCGCGCCTGTGAAATCGGATGGCAGCGTCGGTAAGATCTGTAAAGGTTTGAGAACACCCTCATCGCTGTCCCACGAATAGGTAGCCGCAGTGCTGTTTAGCTCGTTCAAGACCCAAACCCGAGGCAGCGTCGGATCAAACGCCAGATGGCGCGGACCTGCGCCCTCTCTGGTCTGAACGGACCCGCGCCCTGTCGGCGTCAGGCGCCCGGTTCGCTCATCGAAGCGGAAGATAAACACGCGGTCCAGACCTTTGTCGGGAACCAGCACAAACCGTCCGGTGGGGTCGAATACGATCTGATGCGGATGCGAGGCGGTCTGCTCCACGCGGTGCGGGCCAGGATTGCCTTCTAGCGCAACAATCTGAATCTGGTCGGCAAGCTCGCCGGTGGGACGCACCGGCAACACCGCAACCGATCCCGATCCATAGTTCGCCACCACCATGAAATCGCCATTCCTGCTCAAGGCCTGGTGAACGCCGTTCACGCCGCCCGTAACGGCAGTATTCAGGAGCTTCAGCTTACCGGTGGAAGGTTCAATACGGAATGACGTCGCGTGGTTTCCGTCACCATGCACGGAGTAGAGGCAGTGCCGATCGCGACTTGTAATCAGGAAGGATGGATTAACCAGGTCGCCGATCGTCTGAACCTCGACTAACCGACCGCTCTCGCCATCGATGGAGTAAACATGAATTCCGTCGCCGCGACCGTGGCGCTGCTCCGTCGTGTAGCAGCCCACGTAAGCAAAACTTGCCGGCCTCGATTGACCTCGCCCCAGCGACGGAACCGCAATCATCGCCGTCTTTAGCAAGTCGCGGCGATGCATCCTGAGCTATTGATTGCGCTTGCTGACAAGGTATTCGGCAGCTGCGTCGATACCCTGCGCCTTCCGAATTTCATGGAACTTATCGAGCGCGTTGCTCGCCGCCTTAGTGCGTTCGGCGGTGGCGGTTGTTTTGCGCTTTTTCTCGGGAACCGGCGATGCCTGCACACGCTGGTCGATTTCGCGATTTTTCGCAATCCGGGTTGCGAGTCGCTCCGCGGGGGTCATCTCGTGATACGGCTTAGTTATTCCGACACCTTCGGGCATATTGTTATTCTAGCGGCACACCTCTTGTGTCGCGGGTCAGAGGCGGTTAGAATGCTTCCATGCTCCGAATTACGACCAATGGAAGACCTGCTCCGTTATCGAATTTCAAAGGAGATTAGCACTGATTATGAACATTGCGAGCCAGTGAGGTATCTCTACCCCACACGGATTCTTAAAAGCGACGAAGTCGCCTGGGGCAGCCAATCAGGCTGCGGTTCAACCCGCCTATGGCAGAACTCCGAAACGTACAGAGCCGCGACCTTCACATAGTAGCTACTGTCAAGCGAAGATGCGGAATTCCCGGGCTTCCGTAAGGCACCATTGGCCAGTCGAACAAGGGCTGCCGTCGGAATCGCCGGGCAGGATCGACAGCCCACGCTTTGCATTGGACTCTCATCGCGGTCGGAATATGTCCAATCGACGGCGGCACCGAGCGATGTCCAGTCCGCTTACAGTGCGGTAACCCGGTGGTCGCCGGAGGGCAGCAGGATCGCACAATCGCTGCCCGGCACGCTGTGCGGTCGAACGTTACGATTGCGCGGCTGTCGCCTGAATTGCGGTCGGAATGTGTCCAATCGACGACGGCGCCGAGCGATGTCCACTCCCGCTTACAGTGCGGTAACCCGGTGGTCGCCGGAGGGCAGCAGGATCGCACAATCGCTGCCCGGCACGCAGGTCGTCTTGAGAGACTGGCCATCTACTTCGATTTGCCCCGGTTTGCGGTCGAACGTTACGATTGCGCGGCTGTCGCTTGAATATTCGAATGAGAGGCGCTTGCCCTCCGCGGAAGCGGAGCGCAAGCGAGCGTTAAGGTCTACAACCGATAGGGCATCGCGGCGCGGTCCGGGTTCCACCACGTGCTTGCCCGCCGGAAGCCGCACCAAAGCTTTCGACAAAACGGGCCACGGTCTGCCGTCTACCTGCGCGCCATCCGCGGTCCACACTAATTCCACGTCCGCCGGCGATTCGAGGGTGACCTTTCGGCGATCTTTGGCATAGGTGGTGAGAACGGCGGCGGCGGCGGCAAGCAGGGGCAAATCCGGTTTCAAAATACTGTTCTCAAAATAGAGGGCGACGCGCTGAAATGCGCTTGAGGCCAGGTGAACCAATTCGAAGAGTTCTGTGCCGGTTTGCTGCTTCGTGGGATAAACATCCTGGTATCGATCCACAATGTTGATGTCGATGGCTAGCTTTCCCCTGTGTGACGTCAGCGGCTCATAGCGCTTCGCGATTTCCGGATAGCGCTGCGGGCCCAGGTTCCAGACGGTTGCGGGATCTTCGATCAGGAATGAGAAATTGTGGGCACTTAGCAATGGCAGGACGCGGGCGGCATCGGCTCCGATGGCGTCCTTCATGCCGGCGTCGAATCGGTCATCCACGTGGGTTAGGACGATGTCGAGTCCGGGTTTCCAGGTCTCGGCGGCACTCAGCCACTCCTCCTGCATTTTGCGCGCGAGGTCCGCGCGAAAATCGAGAAACTGTCGTAACGATTTCGCGTCGTTATGCGTGCCGTTCCAAATTTCAATAGGATCCCAACCCGCGGACGTCTGGAAAACTGCGCGAACGTCGGCGTTCATTGGCGTGAATCGCGCCGGGTTGCCCGCGCCTTCAAGGGATTCGAAATACAACTCCGCAAGATTTACGCCGTCCCATTCGAACCGTTCAGCCATTTGCCTCAGCCCGGTTCGGATTGCCGTTGCGCAGAGTGGATTTTGCAAATTCATGAGCTTGCGCCAGTCGAGCTGCGCGTCTTGCAGAACCGCGGTTTTTTCGCGCCATTCCGGGTGCGTATTCCAGAAGGTTTCACTTACGTGCGGCAGTTCGATCCATGCATAGACCAGCACGCCGTGACGATGGCAGGCCTCGATCAGTTTGGTCAGATACTCGTCACGATCAGGGGCTGAATCGTAGAAATGCCAGGACGCGACGTGAATCGCGCTGATGCCTGCTTTGCGCCAGCGGGCGGCAAGGTAATCGGGGTCGGCGCGCGTTCGGTAAGAGTAGTCGAAAAAAGCCCAGAGATGTGAACTGCGCGCGGGTGGGTCGATGCCGAGGTCGGACAAGGCCTGTATCAGATAGGGGAAGCGCTCGTAACCGTTATTGCCGGGCTGCGCCGCGACCCACAGAACCGCGCCGGCGCCGAAGTGGAACCCCGCAATCAGGGGGTCGCCGGTCCAGCGGTCCTTCGCGAAAATTCTGGCCTTGAGGGCTTCGCCGGCGAACTGCATGCGGGGCAATTCGAGGCTTTTGCTCCAGATCACCGGCAGCGAGGGGTTGTGGTCATCGATTACGTGAATGACAGAAAACGCGGAGCCATCCCCGCGCGTTTTGAACCCGAAGCTGGCCGCAAGCGGCGACGCGCCCTCCAGAATGAGCGCGGCGCCGCTGCTGACCTTCCCCTGCCAATCGGCGGACGCGGGCGTGTTTGGGAGAGCGACAAACACGTCGGCGCTGGCCGGATGGCCTGGAACATGACCCACCGCGGAGAGTACGGCGGGCCATGAGCCTGGTTGCGGTCCGATGATGGCGAAGGTGCCGGCATACGACGTGACCGCAAGAGCAAAATGGAGAAGAATGAATGAAGTTAATGGGAAACGAATCCCGCCTTTACTTCGTGAATGCATACCAGACCCCCAGGCGAAAATCGTTGAAGTTCGGCCGGCGCGGATTCGATTGGTTGGTCAGATAAACCCCGTGGATCGCCTGAAACGTGACGTTGACGCTTGCGGGCAGACCGGGTGGATGTACTCGAATTCCTGGCCCGGTTTCTACGAAATCCGCCCAATAGAGGCGTTTTGCGTCTACCGTCACGTTTGCGGCCCAAAAGACTTGTGATTGAACACCGGCGGAGTGAAGCGTGTAACCGGCCTTATTTTGCGAATAGTTGATAAGGTCATTTCCGAAGTGACTCACGTAAACGCTGTCCGCCGTGGTTTCGAGGAAAGCGCCGCCGTGCTCTGACGCGATGGAGGCGCCGTTTGTTTTCGAATAAGTGAATCCGCCCCGGTAATCGTTCCACCGGAGCCCGTGCATGTAGCTGAATGCTTTGCCCGCCTCGAACCATACCGAGCCTCCGCGCCACTTCGACGTGGCGATGCCCGCGCCGACGATAAACGCACTTTCAGACAGCTGCGTCGGCATGATGTCGGCCGATATTCTGCGAACATCGCCGGCATAGCGGACCGACGCGTATGGATGCAGCGGAAATTGCTTCAGCCGGAACTCCGTTTTGACCTGGCCGTAGCCAAACAGATCGCTCCATCGCGAGGAATACAGTGGGTACATCCATACGGTGGTGCGAACCCGCTGAGACTCGGGGCGCAGATTCCGCCAGGCTTTTTGAGCCTCGTCCGCGACCGATGCATCGGCGCTCTTTCGCGCGATATCGAACCAGTGGAGCGCTGTGGCATCGTCGTGCAGCAGGTTGTTAGTCCAGCCAAGTTTCAGGGCGATGGAGGCGTCCACAGGATTGGCCTCCATGGCCGCCGTATAGTAGCGCAGAGCATCTTTCAGGAAGCCGGCGTTGTAGCTGCGCTCGCCCAGCAGTTTGGGATCGAGAACGGCTTCCTGCTGTTTCCGTTCTTCGAGCACGGTCGGCAAATGCAGTGCGATACGGGCTCTGTTCGCCGTAGTCGGGTCCGCCTTCGCGATGACCTCTTTTAGCAACACCACGGCTTCGCCCTCGCGAAGGTCAGCCAGATACAGCAGGCCGAGTTGAGCTTTCGCAAGGTAATCCTCGGGCGATGCCGTGACTACGTTGTGAAACTCGCGCTCCGCCTGTTCGCGATCCCCCGGCTCCTTTTCAGACATGCTGAGCAGCAAGTAAGCCAATTCGCGATGGAGCGCGTCGTTCTTCGGGTCGAGTTCCAGCGCCATACGGAACTCATATACGAAGGGATAGCGCGCCGGCAGAAGCTCGCGAGCCAGTTCCGCCGCCCGCGGCTCACCGCCCCGCGATGCCGCAAGTAAAGCCGCCATCGCACCTTCGGGATTCTGTGCCAGCTTTTGCGCCCGGGCCAGTTCCAGCAGTACCGATCTGCGCTCTGGCAGCAGTTGAAACGCGGCGCGATAGCTGGTGACGGCCAGTGCGAGTTCGTCTCTTTGCTCGGCAAGTTGCGCCAGTTCGTAAAGCGCGCTGAAGGTGGGAGCGGATGTGGCCACCACCTGCTGCCAGCGCGCAATGCCAGTCTGTAGAGGGGTATCGATATTGTGAAAGGCTTGAGCGGCAGTGGCGCGAATTTCGGGGTCGGCATCCGAGTCCCTTACGCGCAGGAAGATGCGGCGAGCCTCCGCCTTGCGCGCCGGCGCATCGTCGCGCGCCTCGAAGCACAGAAAGGCGTATTCGAGGGCAAGGTGGGCATCTTTGGGATCGAGCCGAATGGCCTCTCCGAATTGCAGGCGGGCGGCATCTGAATCGCCGGTTTTCAGCAGCGTGTAAGCAAGATTTTTGCGGATATCCGCGCGGGAAGGAGACAACGCTGCCGCTTTCTCAAATGACGCGATCGCGTTATCGTAGTCGCGATTACGCAGCGACTCGAAAGCTTTCGTCAGCGGCTCGTATGCCAAATCGGTCGCCTGCGCGAGCAGCGCCAGCAGGCAGAGCGTTTGCATCTGTTTTGTTCTCTCCGGCTATGTAGTGGCCGCAGCTGAATTTATTCTCAAAAAAACCTTACGCGCCGTTACAATGTAAAGCCTTGTGAACATACCTTGGCCCCGGTAACTACCGCGGGTAACTTTTCGTTTGTCTATGCAGAGGCAAGCGCGGGCTTAAACAAAACAAGCGCCGCAAACGCCTAAATCTAAAAAACAGGAAGATTACGAAAATGAACAACGCATTTGTGCGCTTTGGAATGAAGTGTGTCTCCGGAGTGGTTGTGACTGGCGCTTTGCTGGTCAGTTCGCTGATGGCTGCCACGCCGAACAGAATCACCGTTACGCTGCCCCATGCCGTGACGGTTGGCAACACCACGCTGCCCTCCGGCTCTTACACGATCTCAAATCTCGATATGGCCGATGGCGAATACTTCGTGATCCGAAGCGCTAATTCTGCCGCGGTCGCAACGATTCAGGCCATGAAGATCACCGCGAACACGAACGACAAAACACAAATTCAGTTCTCGCAGGACGGCGACACCTGGCGCTTCGACAAGATGTTCGTTGAAGGCGACGGCACCGGTTATCAGTTCGTCGGCGGCTCAAAGTAACAGACACTCGCGATAGCGAGTAGTCGGAAATTCCTGTTGAATTAGGCTGAGGCGCGGGTCTTCCGCGCCTCAAGCAAGACGGGCACTACGGACAGCAGCACAATCCCCACAAGAACCTTCTCGAAGTTCCTCTGGACCAGTGGCACCTGACCAAGTCTGTAACCGAGCGTGGTCAAGAATGCGATCCAGAATATTCCCCCCAACACACTGAAGAACAGAAAGCGCGGATATTTCATGCGGGCCGCTCCGGCAATGAACGGCGTACACGTCCGGATGATTGGGATGAAGCGCGCGTAGACTACGGCGCGGGCACCGAACTTGTCGTAAAAGTCCTGAGTTCGTTTCAGGTGATCCGGATGGAATAACCGGGATTTCGGGCGACTGAAAATCCGGGGGCCGGTCTGCCTGCCGAGAAAATAGCCGAGATTATCGCCGAGGATCACCGCGCACATGAGCAATCCTGCCAGTACGTAGATATTGATACTGGCGGCGCCGCTGGCAACGCCCACGCTGAAAAGCAGGGTATCACCGGGAAGGAAAAAACCTACCAGCAGCCCGGTTTCCGCAAATACGATTCCGAGGAGGCCTGCCAAGCCCAAGGGACTAGCCAGCAGAAGTCTCACGAGATTCAAGAGCCGCTCGGCGTTGTAAAGAGACTTCAGGAACTCAAGAAATTCATGCATTTTGACTGGCTGCTTCCACCGCTTGCTTGCGCGCGCGGCTCGGCAGCCGCAGTTTGTGTTACACGGTACCTACCGGTTGCGCTTAGCTGCGCTGATAATTTTGAACCAGGCGATTGATCACATCCTGGTAGATCTTCAGCTTGCCTTCGGCTTTCAGCCTCTCTTTGAGACCGTCCTGAAACAACTGAGCGCGGTCGCGCGCCCGCTGCTGGCGGATTTCGTTTTTCAGGGCTTCGGCCTGAGCGCCCATCTCCGCGATGTTGGCCGGGGTCTTCGAAACGATTTTTGCCACCAGGCGCCCGCCGGTTACGGTTTGTGGACCAAGCAGTGAGCCCACAGGTTTGGTGAAAGCGTCGGTGATGGTGGAAGCGGTACCCACCGATTCAATCGCGCCCTGACGATCGACATCCGCGGAAGTTTTCACCTCGATGTTCATCGCCTTTGCGGCTTTCGCCAGGTCGCCGCCCATCGACTGCGCCTTGGAGTAGAGTTCGTTGGCCTTGTCGGCAAGAATTTTCTGAAGCTTGTCAGCAGCCGCCTTGGTTTTCGCTTCGGCCTTCGCTTCCTCAAATGTTGCCCCGTGAGACGGCTGAACATCGGTAACTTCCGCGATGACCGCTTTCCCGTCGGGAAGAACAACCGGCCCGGCCATAACTTCGCCCTTTCGCATGGAAGCTGTGGCATCGGTGAATTCCCTGGAGGTGCCTACGCCAGGAATTGGGTCATTCGGCTGAATGTTGTTTGCCTCAATAACCGTCGTCCCCGCGAGAGCCGCGGCGGCTTCCGGGTGCGCCGGGTCTTTGCGCAATTGGGCGGTCACCTTGTCGGACAGGGATTGCATCTCCTGGCTGGCCATGCGCTTTGAAATCTCGGCCGCAAGCTGGCCCTTAACCTCCTCAAGAGGTTGCAGGCGTGCCTGTTCGTGCGCTTCCACCTGCAGGATGTGGTATCCGTAGGCGGTCTTGACCAATCCGCTGGTTTCGCCAACTTTCATCGAGAATGCGGCCTTTTCGAATTCGGGCACCATTTGGCCTCGAACCATCCAGCCCACTTCACCGCCCTGGTCCTTTGAACCGGGGTCGTCTGAGTATTCCTTGGCGAGCTTCGCGAAATCGGCGCCGCCCTGGATCTGTTTAAGAATCCCTTCGGCCTTCGCCTTCATGGCGGCATCGTTCGAGGCATCCGATTTGATCAGAATGTGACGCGCCTTTACCCGTTCAGGCGACATGAAATCGTTACGGCGGCTGTTGTATTCGGCTTGAATCTGGGCGTCGGTGGGCACTTTGCCCGCCGCGATTTTCGCCGGGTCAAGCACGATGATCGCGTAGCTGCGCTTTTCAGGAACCCTGAAATCCGCCTTGTGCGAATCGTAATAGGCCTTAATTTCCGCTTCGGTGGGCTCCGCGGCTGCCTCGAACTTAGCGGGCGTGAGAAGAGCGTATTCGAGCTTGACCTTTTCGTTCTTCCTGCGATATTCGGCGTCGACGTCCGCCGGCGCGATGATCACGCCCTGCGCAATGATCTGTTCGAGCTTGGAAATGAGCAACTGGCGCGCGGTAGAGGATTTCAGATCGGCCAGCGTAACGCCCTGTTGCTGCAACATGCCGGCGAGCGTGGCGGTGTCCACCTTGCCGTCTTTAATGAGCTGAGGCGGCAGGGTATCGACGATAGCGGATTCCGCTTCTTCCGACGATACTTTGAGGCCAATGCGGTTGGCTTCGTAGGCCATAGCGCGCTCATTGATCATCTGCTGAATGATCTGCGGCACATAAATCGAGAGCAACTCCGGCGGCAACTGCCGATTCCGGGTCATATTCTGAATCGTGCGCGAAACCTCCTGCGCGGTCACTTCTTCTTTGCCGACCTGCGCGACGACTGTTTGGTCGCCGGTACTGCCGCCCCCTACACCGGAGCCAGAGCCGGGAATCAGGTACGTGACCATCGAGAGGGCAACCAAGCCCAGCAGCACCGAGAGCAGGATGCGAACGGACTTTTCTCGGCTGCGGAACAAGTCAAACATGTTGGGGAAAATCTCCTGTTGTAGAACGAATCCTTCATTATAGCGCGGCTGGCGAGCGTGCGCCCTTCGTCTGCCCCGTGCGACGAACTGACATGAAGGCGCCGCGATCGGTTGTCTGTCCTTAAATACCAGTTTCTCAAATGCCGGCGTTAAGGCGCGTGAGGCCTGACGGCACGGGCAATCATTGCCAGGCCACCGATCAGCAGGATTAGCATCACAAGCGTATTAAACAGGCTGGTCGGCCGGAAGTAAATGTGGAGGTTGGCGATCACTCCCGCCAGCACAAATAGTGCGCCCGCCGCGGTTAGTGTCCACCCGATGATGCTGCGCCCATTCCAGAACAACAGCGCGATTCCCAGCAGCATGGGAATCAGTGTGATGCCGAAGGTGTTGCCGCCGTAAAAGCTCCAGTACGAACCCCCGACCACCACCTGATTGGTGAGCAGCCAGCCGCCGACGCAGGCCATCGCGAAGCCCAGCAGAAATTTGCCAAAGCCGCCCGGCGTTCCGCCCGCCGCTGGCATCCGGTAATCCGCCATGAATCCGAGGATATCAATTTGGGATGTTACCCGACCACAGTGACTGTCCATTGCTGTGAGTGGGTGGGCGATTCTGATGGCGGACGGCACGAAGTCGCCCGAGCGGCCGGAAACCCGCTCGGCAGGCAGGATTGGCCGCCCGCATTTTGGAACAGCCTGCCGGAACACACTTTGGGTTTGCGGAGGGCAGGACGGGATATTCGGTTGTGAAAGATCGGTCGGTCGGAGCCCTGACCAGAGGCGCAGGCAAACACAGAATTATCCGGGGATAAGCCGTGAGCAAGTCTGGGCCAGTGGCTTTGGGGAGGGCCTGGAACATAACGGTTTTAGGCGGCTTTCGGCATACCGGCATCGGCGGTGCGATGGAGTTTTGGGAGCTGCCAGCCGTTTCTGGAGAGGACGATGGCCGCGGTTACGCGCTTATCGAAGTCGAGGCGGCGGCTGATTTCGTCGTTTGAAAAAACGAACCCATTTGCGGAGGTGGACCAGTTGCCGGGTTTGAACTTTTCCTTCCAGATGTGCAGACGTTTT
>Ga0105240_10001010_pt1 | contig 50200 bp, 35 predicted proteins | sample KBSC54metaG_FD_80426 | JGI IMG/M metagenome (GOLD analysis project Ga0105240, IMG submission 80426) | Corn rhizosphere microbial communities from Kellogg Biological Station, Michigan, USA - KBS C5-4 metaG | ecosystem: Host-associated > Plants > Roots > Rhizosphere > Soil | place: Michigan, USA... | reverse complement strand
CCGGCCGTTGCGACCGCGTTCGTTGTACTAGTAATCCCGATCTCGCATATGCAGCCTGGTAGTTTTTATGTCGGCTCCGAGACAGCGTGGAGAGGAATTCTGACTGTAACGATGATGTCGGTGGGGCAGGATTGGATGCGGCAGGTGTCTGGAGTGGCTATCGGGCTGGTGATCGTGATCGCGGCGGTGGCGTGGCGTGGACGCGACGAACAGCTTCGGTTGTTGGTGGCATCGTTTGGGATTATGTGGATAGTTTTGGTTGCGGCTCGGTATCTTGCCAACCTGAAGTATCCGGAGTTGCGGACTGGACTTTACCTGATTCCGTTTTTTACTCTGTTGTGTTTACTTGCTTTGCGCGGACGGCATTGGCTGTTTGCGGCTCCGCTGTTCGTGATGATCGCGTTTTACTTAGGGCAATGGCGAATTTCCTATTACGGCGAGTGGGCTTTCGATTCCGCGACGAAGCAGGTGGCCGAGCTGCTGCGGCGGGAGAAATGTATGACGGTCGGGGCGTCGTGGGAGTTGTTGCAGACCTTGCAGTATTACCATGTTCCACAACTAAATCGCGAGCCGGACGGGGATTTCACTTGTTTTGTGCTGCTGCCTTCTTCGCGCGATTTAGTGGCGAAGCGACACCTGCGGGTGATTTGGCAGGACCCTCTTTCGGAAGTTGTGGTGGCGGAGAAGTAACAACCGGGACGACATAGTACGGCGTGGCGATTTGGGGATCGGGGAAGAACCAGCCGGTGTTTTCTTTGTTCAGGATTTCGAAGTAGTACATGAGATCCCATCTCGCCGATACATCGCCGGCGGGGATGGTAAATGAAAGCTTGCCGGGTTGCTGCTCGATTACTTTGAACTGCGCGAGTTGATTTACGGGACGATAGTGAAGCCGTACTGAACGAATATTCGCGACCGGGTTGATGTGCAGCGTGAGGACTAATGGCTTGTCGGGCGCGGTGTCAGTTGGCGCGGTGTGTTCTATGGCTGGACGTGGTACGGGAAGCGGCCATCGCTCGGGCTCGTGATCCGGCTGGGGTCCGATCTTTTTCACGATGAGACCAGCGATGTTCCAGTCACCTTCAGGGAAGTGAATGTCCAGGTTGTTGTCTGCCGCGGTGACGGTTTCTTCTCGTGCGGACTGGTCGGGATTGAGAAAGATTACTTTGTACTGTCCTGCGGTTGCTTTCACCCGGAAGACCTGCGGGCCAGTGCCTCGAATAGAGTCGCCGAAGAGTGCGTTCTTCGGGAGATCGGTAGGATTTTTGGTGACTCCACGCATCGTGAGATAGGAGGCCAGTGGCATTGCGATGGCTTCGCGTGGGCCTTCGGAGATCCAATTTGGTGACTTCGGGTCGATGCCCCTGAACCTTGGTTCAATATTGTTTCCCCACACAGACTCACCGCTTCGGTAACCGAATCCGAGTGCATGGACGGGGCCGCCGAAATCAAATCCGTAGTCGAATGCTCCGAACTTCTCCCAGAATTTGATCCGTTCGTCGAGCAGGGCGATGTCGTGCTGTACGTACGGCAATTTGTCCTTCCAGTGACCTTTATCGTCGGGGCCGAAGGACATGTCCGGCGGATATGCACCATCTGTCAGCTTGACAATCTGCTTCCACATTCGCTGGGCCCCGACAAGTTCGCGGCGCGCTGCGTAGAGTCCAGTATCGTCCGATGTCTCGTAGAAATACGTGAGCTGATCCGCGGCCATTTGTTTCCGGGCGTGGTATTGGGCGAGTGTGGATAAGATTTGAAAGTCGTTGGCCGAGTACTGCCACTCTTTGTTTGCTGGTCCGATCGATTTGGACGCGTGGTCTACGGCGGCTTCAGTTTTGTGGGCGAGTTCGTGGAGCCGCGTAGCGGTATCGAGGGGCGTCTGTTTGGCGGATGCGACGCCGTTGATTCGATTTTTCACGGCTTCGGAAATGCCGGCGATGAAGGCCCAATCGCTGGGCCGAATTTCCCGGTACGATTCGATGAGTCCCCCGGGGTTGATCTCAGGCCAGATGTACATGTTCGGGTCGGCGAGGTGTGCGGCTACAATTTCAGTCAGGATGTTTGACGCGGAGTGATAGGCCTCTAACACGGTGGCGGCGGCGCTGCCAAAACGACGCTCGAGTTCGGCCAACCAAACTTTGTCCGGCGTCTTGGGATCGTAACTGAGGCGGCCCCACAAAAGATAGAACATCCAGTAGCGTTCGAATTCAAAGCGGCCTGGCGAGGGAAGCAGCCATGAGCTGGGTGCGTTGCCGAAGCCTTTCTGCGCGAGTGGTGCGTCGATCTCGAAGCCATCACTGTCGGACATCGTGAACGTGGAGACGGCGCGGCGAACGTACTCGGGATCGCCCCAGAGCAGCAGGCGATGTGAGCCAAGCGCCCACAGTTCCCAGTAGAAGTGCCAGGGGCGCTGGTGTTGGTGGTGGGCGACAGTCACGGGAAGACTCGGGGCTATAGGATCGATTCTCGGCTGCTCCGCGAGCTTCGTGGTTTTCTCCAGAAAGTTGATGTAGCTGTAGTTCGGCCATGTCTCCGGCGGTTGATAGGGACGGCCGAGGTCTTCCGCCCAATATTTCGAGGACAGACGCAAGGGGACGCCGGCGTTTGTGGCGGCTTCGAGCAGGCCGGGACTCATCACCCATCCGCGAAGATCGAGCGCGGCTAAGTGTCCGGCATCATGGAGGGCCCGGAAAACGTAGTCGCGATAGAAAGCCACCTGGCGATCCGTTGGAATGCCGGATTCTGAATTGGTGCGCATCTGCACACTTCGAATGTCAGGGCAGAGATCGAGCAGAGTCTTCAAGGCTTCGTAACTATATGGTCCGATGTTCTCGGGCGTGATGCCGTCGACCGAGGGTTTCATGTTCGGTTGAATGTTGTGCTCCCAAATGCCGAGGGTGAAGTCGATTCCGTGCGCGGTCGCGGTTTGCGAGATGTACTGAAGCATCTCCAAATTGTGGCGGCGCTGTTCCTCGGTGAGATTTCGCGCTTTGATCTGGGGGAACGATTTCAGGTCGAGCCAGAAGGGGTAGGGTGGGGCGAGGTAATCGGTCTGATGCGCGAATACGAGATTGAAGCGGTTGAAGCGATTGCGGGCCAGCATCTGGATGAAGGCGAGCCAGTATTCGCGCGTGTGTTGCTGCTCGACATCGGCGCTGTGCACGAACGTTCGGATGCCGCGCATTGGTGTGGCGGGGCAGACCTTGGTGGTTGCGAGACGGCCGGTATTTCGAATTTGTTCGGCCGCCTCCAGCATGCCGTACATGAGGCCTCGGAGGTCGCCTCCCTGGATCCGGTTGTTTTCGATCTGGAAACATTCCGGGGCTTCCGTGGACATCTCGGTGGTGATTCGAAGCGAGAGATTGCGGGCAGCTAGTGCGGCGTCGAGTTCGGCGCGGCCGAATTCCGTTGGACCTGCGTATACCGCGTGACAAAAGGCAAAGACTATTGAGCCGCGAATTAACGCAGATGAACGCGAATAAGATTTAGTCGACGACTGTGCTCCAGCCACGGCGATTGAGATCCCAGTATATGACTGCTCCGGCGGCTAACCCTAGAGCCGTTAGTGCTAGGCCTAGTGCGGTCTCTTGGAGTATTAGTTTTCCTACTCCGAATAGAATTCCGTAGATGAGTATGCAGCCGCAGATCCAATCCATGAGATTATTCAGGCCGTCTCCTTTGGGCTTTACTTCTTGAGCTCGTGCGGCGATGGGACCCCAGCCTACTTTGGATGGCGCGGTTCGGCGGTAGAAGGATATTAGTACGGCGTCTGGTTCGGGCGCTGTCAGGAATGTCACGGCTAACCAGACTACTGTGGTAATTCCTGCCGTGATTAGTAGCACCAGCGCTTCTTCTCTTGGCTTTCCGCTGTCGAATCCTCCCAGCGTTTGCAGACCTATGGAGACTGCGAAGGCTGTGATCATTGCCGAGACTTCGCTCCATGCGTTGATTCGCCACCAATACCAGCGCAGTAGCAGGACCCCTCCGGTGCCCGCTCCTGTGGCGATGAGAAGCTTCCAGGCTCCTCCTATGGAATCCATGTAGAACGTGATAACTGCGGAGATGATGGTAAGCAATATGGTCGCGATTTTGGAGACGTTAACCAGGTGTTTGTCGCCCGCATCGGGTCTTAGGAAGCGGCGGTAAAAATCGTTTACGAGATAGCTTGCTCCCCAGTTGAGTTGGGTGGCGATGGTGGACATGTAAGCGGCGGCGAATGCGGCTACCATCAAGCCCCGTAGCGATGGCGGGAGGTAGTCGATCATTACTCGCACGTAGCCGGTTTCCGGATCCGCTAGATTCGGGTAGAGAATTACCGATGCGAGGCCGACCAGCACCCATGGCCAGGGGCGAATGGCGTAGTGGGCGATGTTGAACCAGAGTGTGGCCAGCAACGAATTCTTTTCGTCCTTGGCGGAGAACATGCGCTGGGCGATGTAGCCTCCGCCTCCGGGTTCGGCTCCGGGATACCAGCACGCCCACCACTGTACGGATATGTACGTTAGAAACGTGATGACGGGCATCCAGGCGGAGTTTAGGTCCGGTATGAAGTTGAGCACGGAGCCATTGCTTGCTCCACTTGCCGCGGCACGGTGCGCATCGATCAAGAGCAGCTTCGTTTTCATCGCTGCTAGTCCGCCGACGGCGTTGATGGCGAATACGGCTAGCGCAATGACCATTCCCATTTTGACTATGAATTGAAAAACGTCGGTCACGAGAACGCCCCAGAGTCCGGAGAGCGTGGAGATCATCGATGTGAGTGCGATCAGCCCTAGCACGATTGTCAGTGCTTGTAGTTTGGTGACTCCTAGAATCAGTGTGAGGATCTTCACCATGGCCAGGTTTACCCAGCCGAGAATAATGCAGTTGATGGGGATGCCCAGGTACAACGCGCGAAAGCCGCGGAGGAAGGCGGCGGGTTTTCCGGAATATCGGATCTCGGTGAATTCGATGTCGGTCATGACTCCGGATCGTCTCCAGAGTCTGGCATAGAAAAAGACGGTGAGCATGCCGCTAGCGACGAAATTCCACCAGACCCAGTTTCCGGCGATTCCGTTCCGAGCAACCAGACCGGTGACCACGAGCGGAGTATCGGCGGCGAATGTGGTGGCCACCATCGAGGTTCCGGCGAGCCACCAGGGGACGTTGCGGCCGGAAAGGAAGAACTCGCTGATGCTCGATCCGGCGCGGGCCTTGTAATATAAACCGATTGCGATGTTGAACAGAAAATAGAGTGCGACGACGCACCAATCGAGCGTTGTGAGTTGCACGGTTACTCGATTATAGCGATGGGATGGGAGTTAACATGGATGGTAATTATGCATCGCACATTTTTGTTGATGGTTGTTGTGAGCCTGGCGGCTGTGGGGCAATCGTTGCCAGTGAAATGGGAAGAACTGACCGCGGGCGATTTCGTAAAGGCTCTGGAGAAATCGGGCGGGACGTGCCTGCTTCCTTTCGGGATCATTGAAAAACACGGGCCTCAGCTTCCGCTTGGCACGGATCTGATCAACGTGCGCTACGTGGCCACGCGCGGAGCGGCGCAAGAGTACGCCATTGTGTTTCCCGAATATTATTTCGGGCAGATTTTCGAAGCGCGGCATGAACCCGGCACGATGGCTTACAGTGCGCGATTGCAGTTGGAATTGCTGCAAGAGACGACCGACGAAATGGGGCGGAACGGGTGCAAGAAGATCATGATTGTGAATGGGCATGGAGGCAACAACAGCCTTCTGCCTTATTTCGCGCAGTCGCAGATGGCTGCTCCGCACGACTATGTGGTCTACGTTCATCAGCGAGGTACCTTTCCGGCGGGGCGTCCGGCAATGAAGACAAAAACCGATGGTCACGCGGGCGAATCGGAGACTTCGCACACCATGGTTTCGCGCCCTGACCTGGTGCATCTGGATCGCGCCGGTTCGGAATCGGGGGCCGACCAGAATCGCGAGGACCTTCCACGGAACGTATATACGGGGATCTGGTGGTACGCGAAATTTCCCGAGCATTACGCGGGTGATGGCGCGGCAGCGACCAAGGAGTTAGGTGAGTTCGATATGAAAGCGTGGACCGACGACGTGGCTAATGCGATTCGTTCGGTGAAGGCCGATCACGTGAGTCTGCGGTTGCAGAACGAGTTCTTTGAGAAGGCGAAACACCCGCTCGACACTAAGCAGTAGCTAAAATTGCGATTTCACGTCAGGCGTGTGGACGTATTCTGGCCGAAATCCAAGATCGATCATACGTGCCGGAATGCGGCGCAACGCAGGGAAATATTTCAGAAGCTTGAAGTGCAACAGAAGCGTGTGGCAATGGGACTTGTTGCTCAAGGCTGGGTGTAGGGAGTGCTGGTGTGCGCGCCGGAAATTCGCCGCGCTTTTGGACGCGGCGTGAGGGCTCTTCGTCGAATGGCGCACGTTTGAGCGCTCTACGCAGCATCGGGTGTCCAGGGTTTCAGGGCAGGAGGCCGGTTGGATCATCGATTAATCTGCGAGCGTCTTGGCGAGCCACTGGAGCATTTCGGGCTTCCAGTGCTGCATGGATGGATCGTTGCTCCAACTCCCCATCCCATGACGGCCGCCTTCTACCGTGATGATCTCGCATTTGGCGCCGGCCTTCTTCATTAGCTCACACATTTTTGGAGACTGTTCGTAGGGCACCTGCTCGTCGGCTGTTCCTTGGATGAAGAGGAAGGGCGGCATGTTCTTGTGGATGTAGGTGGTGGGCGAATTCACTCGCAATTTCTCCATCACGTCTGCATCCTGCCAGGTTTTGAGTCCGAGAAATTCCTTCAGGCCGGGCGTATCCGGCTTGGAAGGTTCGGCCGCCCGGCGCGCCGCTGTTTGCAACACGAGGTCGTTGGGACCGTAGAAATCGACAACTGCCGCAACGCGCGTGTCCGGTTTGGGCTTCACGCCGGCGTATGCAACTAGAAACGCTCCCGCCGATTCACCAGCGAGAACGATCTTCTTTGAGTCGATGTGATACTTTGCGGCGTTCGCCTTCACCCAGCGAATGGCGTTGTCCACATCCTCGGTGGCCTGCGGCAATTGATAGTTGGGCACCATCCGATAGTTGATGGTGAACCACGCATAGCCCCCCGTGGAGAGCACGTCGAAGAGCGGCGTGACGTAGGTTCGTTTGTTGCCTCTGGCGAATCCACCGCCGTGCACGATAATGACCGCGGGCACTAAGCCCTTGCTGTCGGGCACTCTCAGATCGAGCGTGAGGGGCATGCCTCCCGGATGTGAGAACTCGACGTCGTTTTCTTCGGTGAATCCTTTGGGCGGATTTGCACGAAGCCCGGCGGCCGCGAACCAGGGATGCAATTCCACTACAAAACGCCCGGCCTTCACCAACGGATCGGCGGCTACAAGTGTGCGGGCTTCTTCCATGGTGGTGTTGTGAAAGATGTACATCCCGCGCAGATCACTGTCATCGCTAAATGGTCCCGCCACGGTGAGTTTGCCCGCGTCCGCCATTTTGCGAATGTTGGCCATGTGGCCTTCCTGTAGCTTTTCGTTTTCAGGCGTGCTCCCGGGCGTGAAGTTCGGACCTTTGCGGAGGAAACCGACGATGTAGTTGCCCATTTCGTACTGAGGAGTTGGATCGGCGGCGAAGAGGGATGTGGCGACGAGGCCTGCGAGCAGGGTTCGAGCAAGGAGCATGAGGGCACGATAACATGTCTGCATGTTGTTCAGATGCCCGTCTACGACTACATCGCTCGTTTCTGTACTGGTTCTGGCCTGTGTCGCTGCACGCGGCCAGAGCGCAAAACCGCCGGCCTCTGAGGTGGCTGGTATCCCGGTGAATTACGAGGAATCACGGGTTGGAACCTACACACTCCCGGACCCGTTGGTTTTTTCGAACGGAAAGCCTGTGCGGGACGCGAAAACATGGACCCAAAAGCGCCGGTCGGAGATTGTGCGGCTGTTCGAGGAGAACCAGTATGGCCGCAGCCCGGGGCGTCCGGCGGGAATGAGTTTCGATGTTTTCGATAAAGGTACACCGGCCATGGGCGGAAAGGCTGTGCGCAAACAGGTGACGATTTATTTTTCGGCGGACAAGAAGGGGCCGCGGGAAGATGTTGTCATCTATTTGCCTGCCGGCGTCAGTAAGCCTGTGCCGCTGCTTCTTTGCCTGAATTTCTCACCGAACGCGAGTATATTCGACGATCCGGATCTCAAACTTGGGGAGATGTGGAGCAGGGAGAAAACAAGAGTTCCGGCGCAACGAGGTAAAGGTCTCGGCAGGATGAACATCGATCAACTGCTGGCGAAGGGATTCGGCGTGGCCGGCATTTATTACGGCGATATCGATCCGGACTTTGCCAGCGGCATACAGTTCGGCGTCCGCGCGTTGTATTTGAAGCCGGGGCAAACGGAGCCCGCTCCGGACGAGTGGGGCGCAATCAGCGCATGGGCCTGGGGTCTGAGCCGCGCGATGGATTACCTGGAGACGGACAACGCCGTCGATGCGAAACGGGTTGCCATCTATGGAGTGTCGCGTCTGGGCAAGACGGTGATGTGGGCCGGCGCTCACGATACGCGCTTCGCGATGGTGATCGCGAGTTGTTCGGGCGAAGGCGGCGCGGCGCTGAGCCGGCGGAACTACGGTGAGACCATCGCGCACCTGACTGCGCCGACTCGATATCCTTATCAGTTCTGCGCCAACTACGCGAAATACGCGGCTCATCCGGATGAATCGCCGGTAGATGCGCATATGCTGGTGGCGTTGATGGCGCCGCGCCCGGTGTTTTTGCAGACTGGCGATAAGGACTTCTGGTCCGATCCGAAGGGCGAGTTTCTTGCCGCGGTGGCGGCGGAACCGGTGTTCCGCCTTTTCGACAAGCAGGGCCTGGGAACCGATCAGATGCCGGCCGCGGGCCAGCCCATTCTACACACGATCGGATATCATATGCATGCCGGCGGGCACGGCACGATGCCGGGGGATTGGGAATATTTTCTGAAATTTATGGAGATGCACTTGCGCTCTGGCCAGTAGAGCTCTGCGAGTCTTCGGTCTTCAACAGATCGAGATCGGCGGTGGACACGTCATTCTCTTTGAGCGAGACCGATTTCCCTTTGGTCTCGAGGGGCGCGAGAAATTCCGGATCCTGCCAGGCTCCCGGCTCGATGTTATCCCAGGCGAAGAGTTTGTAAGAGCCCGGCGCGATGGCCTTGAAGGAGAAACCACCGTTCTGATCGGTGGTTGCCGTCTTGAAAAGCTGCGTTTGATCGCGCTTCTCCGCAGCCGGCACGAGGACAACGGTGGCGCCTTGCGCCGGCGCCCGCTTGTCTCCGCTGACGCGGCCGCTTAGTTGTCCGCCTGCCGTGCTCAACACGAGCGTCAGCGCCGGAGGCGCGCCATCCACGACAACAACTTCGCCGTTCGGCGCTTCCTGCGGCCCTACTCGCACCGATTTAATATAAACCTGATCGTTAAGACCGAATACGGCTGCGCGAAACGTGTCGGGGCTGATATTACGAAGGACGAACGTGCCGTCGTCCTTCACGCGCGCCGATGAACCTCCGCCCATCGGATTAAAATCTTTGGTCTGCAGAAAGACGTTGAGTTGCGCGAGATTCAGGCCGGAAGGGTCGCCTTCGATGGTGACCGTGCCCGGGATTTCCATGCCCGGACGCAGTGTGACCTCGATACCGTCCACGTTTGCATTACCCACGTCAACGGGTACGCGCGCGGAAAAACGATTGTTGTCTTCCACATACTGAGTGATCAAATAATATGCGCCGGGCGCAACGCCGCGAAACTCGAAGCTACCATCTTTGCCGCGAACCGAAGTAGTATTCCGGTTGTAGAAGCCGAATCCGAAGTCGTCGCGCGAAGCAAGCATGAGCATCGTTCGCATCGCGGGTAGAGAACTTCCATTCAACACGCGCCCGCGGATTCTTAACGTTCGCGATCGCATCAGTTTGATGTCGGTGTTGCTCATCGACCGCCCGGCACCCACCGTCAGCGGCATAGCTCCGCTCGGATCAGTTGTTCCGGGGTAATAGGTCGTCGCGTAACCTTCTTCCGGTTCGTTGGCCCGCGCCCCTGCAGTGCGGTCGGCCGCCATCTGCCCCATAAACTGCATCCTGTAATTCGCCGTGAGGATGTAGCGGCCGGGGGCGAGCCCGAATAAACGATATTCTCCAAGATCGTTAGTGGACGCGTTTCCCGTAGGTACGAGTTGCCGCTTGCCCTGGATGTATCGATGCGTCATCGCCTGTATCTGAACGTTCGCTATCCCCTCTCCATCCTCGTCGAGAACGCGGCCGGAGATCACACCTTGGGGTTGCATTTTGAAAATGCTCAGCTTCATCTCCTGGCCGGAGGATAGAGTGAGAGTACTTCCGGGCCGCATTGGCCCAGGCGATCCGTAATCTCCTCGGACGAATCCTGTTCGCTCGGCTGTCAAGCGATATCGTCCGGGAGCGATGTTGCTCATGGCGAAATGACCACTTGCATCGGAGATAGTGGAATAGGGCGTCGCGTCAGCTTGCTGTTGCACGGGGTTAAGAATGAGCATTGCCTTCTTCAACGGCTCTCCGGTGATTGCATTCACGACTTGCCCCTCTACGGTACCCGGCGGCTCATCCTTTTGCGGCTGTTGCGGTTGTTGTTGCTGTTGATTTGGCGTTTGTTGAGTGGGCTGCGGAACTGGCGAAGGCACCAGGGTGGCATTTTGGGCAAAGAGAATGGAAATAGCGGAAAGGAGAAACAACAACGGGCGGTACGGCATCGCCTAAACCTCCAGTGCGCTTAAATCGTCGCGCGCTTGAATATGATTTTACAGGAATGGCGCACGATAGTTTAGGAGCTGCAAGCAAGGAGTGCCGCCGGTGAACGATATCAGGTTCACAGCAGCGTAATCTTGTGCCAGGCAAAAGATAGAAGCGGCGGGCATTTGCAAAATCCACGCAATGAGGATCCGATTGACTCCACCATGACTGACGATCATGACGGTCTGCCCTTCCCGTTCGCGTAGAATTGTTTCAAAAGCACGAAGAACTCGTGTTTGCATTTCTTTGAAATTCTCGCCATTTGGGAATCGAATTTCGGTGGGCGTTTCCATCCATTGCCGGTAGAGGTTTGGATATCGCGCGGCGACTTCGTCGTACGTGAGACCTTCAAAGGCACCGAAATTTATCTCGCGGAAATCCGCGGCCGTCTCGAGAGGGCAGGATTGAGTGGTCGTGAGAATTCGTGCACTTTCCAACGCTCTTGCGCTTGGGCTCGTGTAGATGACCGACGCGGACTCGGCTTTGAGATGTTGAGCGGCTTCCGCCATTTGGTGGCGGCCTTTGTCTGAGAGTCCAATGTCGAGCGACCCGTAACATCGATCCTTCACTTGCTCCGCAGGCTCGCCATGGCGTATGAGCCAGATTCGCGTCATGGTTGATAGCCGGTCCATAGAAAGGTCAGGAGCGCCGCGCTTTCGCAGAGTTGAACGTTTGCTCCGAGAGTGTCTCCGGTCATGCCAGCGATCCGGTGACGGCAGTACGAACCGAAGCAAGCGGTGACTGCAACCACGACGGCGGCCACGGCCCACGCGCGCATGGACGTGGCGATGGTGAGTGCTGCTGCCATCAGCACAGTGCCTCCGATGAGGGTTCGTTTACCCATGCCCTCGGCCGGGGATGCGGATGGTCTGGCGTAGGGCAATGCGGCCGTGAGCAGAAGTACCGACCAGCGGGCCAATGCTGGTGTCAAGATGACTGCGGGTATCCAATTGGCCTGCCGCAGAAGCGCCTCATACGAGGTGACTTTCAGGGCGATAACGACTATTAGGGCGACTCCTCCGTAGCTTCCGATGGCGTGATCTCGCATGATGCGGAGGATGTCTTCACGGGTGGCTCCGCCACCGAATCCGTCAGCGGTATCGGCGAGGCCGTCGTAGTGTAATGCTCCAGTTAGGAGCGAGTCGAGCAGGACGATTAGAACTGCCACCACGGCCAAGGGCAGGTGATCCTTTAGCAGGGCGGCGGCCAGCGCGAAGATCGCGCCGAGCAATACGCCGACGAGTGGAAACCAGCCGGACGAACTTGCGACGCCGGCTTCGTCGATGGCTGCAAATCGTCCGACCGGAATGCGCGTGAGGAACGCGATCGCCGCCAGAAGCGATTTCACTTGTTGGAGACTCCTGCCGTTGCGAAGGTTGCCATGCCGGTGAACGCCGCTACAGCGGCTTGGATGAGATTCATGGCGAGGGCTGCGCCAGTTCCCTCCCCCAGTCGCATTCCCAGATCGAGCAGCGGCGCCTGTTCGAGCATCGCGAGGAGGTACGCGTGTCCTGGCTCTGTAGAGCGGTGCGACGCGAACAGATATCCGGACGACGATGGGGAGAGGCGGACGGCGAGCGCGGCGGCTGTGGTGGCGATGAAACCATCTGTGACGACCGGCAGACAACGGGCTGCGGCTCCGAGGCAGAAACCGCACATGCCGGCTATTTCGAGGCCGCCGACACAGCGGAGAATTCCCAACGGAGTTTGGAACTGATCGCCGTGAATAGCGAGAGCGCGGCGAATGGCAGAATGTTTCCGCGCCAAACATTCGTCGCCGGCCCCCGTGCCGCGACCTGTGACGGCCTCGACGGGTTCACCGGCGAGAGCAGCGGCGATGGCGCTCGCCGAGGTTGTGTTTCCAATCCCCATTTCTCCGAAGCCGAGAAGGTCGCATCCGGCCAGGACGGATTCATAAGCGAGTTCGATGCCGGTTTCGAGCGCGGCATACATTTCGGCACCGGTCATTGCAGGCTCTTCACAAAAGTTTCTGGTGCCCGGTGCGGCTCGGCGGCTGATGAGTTCGCTCGATGGCGGAAGCGTAATTGACACACCCATATCGACGATTTTGAGTTCAATGTTTCCCGCGCGGGCTAGCGCGTTGATGGCAGCGCCTCCGCGTAGAAAGTTCAATACCATTTGAGCGGTAACTTCTTGCGGATAGGGGCTGACGCCTTCGGTGCAGACTCCGTGATCGGCCGCGAAGAGCACAATTCGCGGATGGTTGGCGGTCAACTCGAAGCTCTCTCGAATAGCGGCGCAGCGGTTGGCGATTTCCTCGAGGCGTCCGAGGCTTCCCGGAGGCTTCGTGAGTTCCAGTTGACGACGTGCCGCGGCATCCATCCAGCTTGGATCAATCGGATGAATCTGCTGGAGCGTCTTTTCGAGTAGGTTCATTGAGGCCTCAGTTGGGCGGCTAGCGCTTGCATCAGGAGGCTATTCTCGGCGGCGGAGCGCACGGCTACCCGCACATAGCGCCCCGATGTGAGCCCTTCGTAGGAGTCGCAATTGCGGATCAGAATTCTGTGTTTGCGCAAAAGGCTCATTCTTAATTCTGAAGATTTGGGCATTCCGCTCGCCAATTCGAGGAGCAGATAGTTGGCAGCTGATGGAAACACTACCAGGCCTAGTGTGGCCAGAGATTGAGAGAGGCTGTCACGCTCCGCGGCATTTTCGGCCAGAGACGCTTCGGCATATTCGCTATCCATGATGGCCTCGGTGAGCGCATCGAGTGCGAGTTGAGTTACGGGCCACGTGGGTAGCAGCGCGGCGATGAGACGGATCGTATCCGGATGAGCCACTGCGTAGCCAACACGCAGCGCGGGACACCCGTAGAATTTTGTGAGCGATCGGAGGACGACTAACCCGGTCTGCGCGGCGGCCTCTCTTGCCAGCGTCTCGTGTGAAGCGTAGTCGATGAATGCTTCGTCTAGAAGTAGCATGGAGCCGGAGGATCTGGTGGCGTCGAGGACGCGCCGGACTTCGTCCGCATGGAGCATTGCGCCCGACGGATTGTGCGGATTGTTCAGCAACACGACATCGCAGTTTTCGGCTTCGATAGTCCGGCACAGACGATCGCTGGAAACCCGGAAGCACTGCGAACGTTCGAGTGGAAACAGAACGCACTCGATATTCTGCTGTGCGCAGACCCGCCGGTATTCGCTGAATGCCGGGATGGGAACCAACACGCGCTGAACTTGCAGACTGCGCAGAATAGGAGCAAGCAAAGCCTCTGCTCCGGGACCGGCTGCTATTGAGTTTTCAGTGATGCTGAGATGTTCGCTGAGAGACTTGCGCAGACGGCGCGCGGACGGGTCCGGATACAGAGTCAGCAATCGGCGATCGGACGCATCCCTTACGAGCCGTTCCATTGCTCGCGGCGGCAGCCCACGGGGATTGATGTTCGCGCTGAAGTCCAGGAGTTCCGAGGCGGGAATTCCAAGTTCTTCGGCAACTTGCCACACATCTCCGCCGTGTGTCGTCATCGCCGGCATCTCCGCATTGCTGCGATTAGCGCCAGGCCGAACGCTAACCCCGAAACAATCGCAACAATCGACAACGCTGCTTTGGCATCTCGTACTGACGGCGGGCGTCCTTCGGCGCACAGCAAAGGCGCATGGTGTAGCTGGCCCTCGTAGGAACTAATGCCGCCGAGGCGGATGTCGAGCGCACCGGCTATCGCGGCTTCGCTTTGCCCTGCATTGGGGCTTGCGTGTTGATTCCCGTCACGCCACCAGATTTTCCGTGCTTGTCCCGCGTTCAGGTTCTGAATTTTCGCGGCGGCCACTATTCCAAGAGCCGTGAGACGCGCGGGGATCAGGTTGGCAGCGTCATCAAGACGAGCAGCGACGCGTCCGAAATAGCGGTAGGGCGGCTCCGGATGCCCGATCATCGAGTCGAGCGTGTTGACGGCTTTGTAGGCCATGGCACACGGAACACCTCCGGCGGCAAGCCAGAACAACGGCGCTACGATGCCGTCGCATGCGCTCTCGGCCAGCGTCTCGATAACGGCCCGGGAGATTTCACTTTCGTCGAGATGCTCGGTATCGCGGCCCACGATGCGCGCGAGGCGTTTGCGGGCAAGGAGGAGATCCTTTGCCTCTAGCGCCCAAATCACGGCCGATGCTTCGTTCAGCAAGGATCGCGTCGCCAGCGCCGTCCAGATGAGGAACACCTGCCAAGTGGGGTTTTTCGGCCGTCCCATGACCCAGCCGATGGAGACGACAGAGCCTGTTAGCGCGGCGCCAGCTAGTATCTCGCTCCGCGGCCCTACGTCGAATCGGCGCAAGTAACGCTCTCCGGCTTGAATGAGCGAACCGAACCATCGCACAGGATGCGGAAGCCATTCCGGGTCGCCCAACAACAGATCCAAGACATAGCCGAGAGCCAATTGCGATGCGGTCATGCGCCACGAACTCCCCAGCGGTCGTAGTGAATTAAATTGGCGAGATTCTCGCGGGTTTCCCAACCTTTCTCTTCAAGTTCCGGATGCAAACGAAACTCCGAGATGTAGCCGACGGAGAGGTACGCAACCGGTGTGAGCGCAGGTGGAATGCCCAGTGTTGTTTTCAGTTCCTCCATGTCGAGAATGCTGACCCATCCGACTCCGAGTGATTCCGCACGCGCGGCTAGCCAAAGATTTTGAACGGCGCAGACCGTGGAATAGAGGTCGACGGCCGGGTCTGTCTGGCGTCCCAATCCGCTTCCTTTCCGGCGCTGATGATCGCAGGTTACGCAGATGTTGACGGGCGCTTCGAGGATACCCGCGAGCTTCAGACTATCGTAGAGTTTACGCTGCTCGCCCTGATAATTTTCCGCTGCGCGGCGGCTGGCGCGCTCGAAATTACAATGCATGGCTTGGCGTACGGCCGCGTCGCGTATCAAAATGAAATCCCACGGCTGCATGAAGCCGACTGAAGGCGCGTGGTGGGCGGCATCAAGAATCCGGGCAAGCACGTCGTCCGGAATCGGATCCGGCAGGAAGTGGGAGCGGATGTCGCGGCGTTCGTAGATGGCGCGGTAAAGGCCTCGGCGTTCTTCGTCTGAAAAGCGATTTTCCTGCGGCACCGCCTCTTCAGTATGGACGGACGCGAAACCCTCGTCGAGCCCGACCGATTCGCGGGCGGCGAGCATCCGGTCCATTCGTTCTTCGCTCACACGGCGGGGTCCGTGGCGAGCGGCGTTTCGTTCCCGGCAGAGCGCGTCCGGCGTTGTCATGATTACGGCGACTGCGGGACACGATGCCTCGCGCGCGATATTGAGCCACCGCTGACGATGGGCACGCGTCCGATTGGTACGATCGACGATGACGGTATGGCCGGCGCGCAGAGCGGCTCGAGCCACGGCGTCTTCGGCCTCTCGATACACGTCGTCGTACTCGTGATCGAATCCGTCGGGCGTAATGGCATCTATCAGGTCGTCCTGGGAGACATGGACCGCGTCCCGCCCGTTCCGGCGCGCCCACGTCGTTTTTCCCGATCCCGGAGGACCAACGAGAACAATGAGGCAAGTAGCGTCGGGTAGCGTCATACGACTCCGGCGAGAATTGCGTGCAATTGCCGAACGCCGTCGGTGAGTGCGGCGGGGCCTGGCTGAAGAATGTAGCTGGACTTGATTTCGTAGATGTGTCCGGCGCGCACGGCTTCGATATCCGCCCAACCTTCGCGTGCGCAGATTGCGTCTTTATTCACCTTCCTACCGCACCAAGATGCGATGATCACTTCCGGATTGGCCGCCACAACTGCAGATGATGTGACGATCCGGTTCTTCGCATCGTGCTCTTTCCGGAGCTCTGGAAAAACAACTTCTCCTCCGGCCAGTTCGATCAGTTCTTCCACCCAACGGATGCCGCTGATGAGCGGATCCATCCATTCTTCGAAGTACACTCGCGGCCGATGCGGAAATCGCCGGCCGGCCTCCTCGATTTGTGCCATTTCAGTGCGTAGACGCTCGACAAGTGCGGCTCCGCGATCGCCGGCGTCGACGATCCGGGCAAGGGTAAGCATCGTATCGAAGATCTCTTCCACGGAGCGCTGGTTGAAGACAAGTACGTTCAGGCCGGCTCGAATTAGATCGTGCGCAATCGTCGCTTGGAGGTTTGAGAAACCAATCACCAGATCCGGCTTCAATTGGAGAATCTGATCGATTTTTGCCGAGGTGAATGCGGAAACTTTGGGCTTCAGACGGGCTTCCGGCGGACGACAAGTGAAACCGGAAATGCCGACGATGCGTTCGCCCTCGCCCAGCAAATACAGGGTCTCGGTGGTCTCTTCGGTAAGGCAAACGATGCGTTGGGGACCCACGTGATTGAGTATCTCAGTCAATTAATTAAAACTCGAATTGCGTACCAGCGGTCATGGTTATTCCAGGTGTGCGGAAGCCATTTTCGAAATAGGTTTGATTGAACAGGTTATCAGCTTTGATGTAAAAACGAATGGCGCGGAATTCGCTCAAGGGCCGGCGATAGCTGAGCCCAAGCTGGCCGCGCTGCAAGCCGCCAAACTGGAAGGCCCGGCCTGAAATCGATGCCAGATAATCGGACGCGCCGGCGTAAGTGAAGAACGCGGTGAGTTGTGATGAGAATCGTTGCGTGGCCGACAGTGAGTATTGATGCAGCGGGGTTTCATAGGTACGCCAGATGCCTGGAACCAACGGCGTCCGCTGGCGCGAGTCGGTGTAGGTGTAGGCTCCGGTCAACTGCAACGACGGCCTGGCTGCAACCGACGTGCTGAACTCGGCTCCTCTCGCGATTCCGCCTCCGGTGTTACGGTATCCGCCGCTGCGGCCCAACGGATCGGTGACGGGATTGATGGCGCTCGAGGAATCGAAGATGATCACCTCATTCAACTTCGTGTAGAAGTAAGTTGCGGATATCCGCACGCGTGAATTCAAGAGCGATTGGTCGATTCCGCCGTCTATAGAACTGGAGCGATCGGGCCGAAGGTTGGGATCACCATAGAGTGTGTAGCTCGAGCCGGAGAAGAAGGTGCCGAAGCGTTCATAAAGCGAGGGAGCACGATAGCCGCGGCCCGCATGGGCGCGAAACTTCGTGCCGGACCGGTGAACCGTGTACGCGGTAGAAGCGTCGCCCGTTTGCGCGAGGGGCGGCGCGGCGATGGTTCTTCCGTTGAACGGCGCGCCGCTTAAGGGCTGGAAGTACGGCTGCTCTAGAGTGAAGAACTGGGCGCGATACGCTGCTGCAATTTGAAACCGTCCGCCGGCGAAATGCAGTTGATCCTGGGCGAAGACGGCATTGCTGAGCTGGGTCACGTTGGTGAAAAAACTAGTGGCGGGCGCTGGCGGCATTAGCCGATTCTGAAAGCTCTCGTTTTCAAATTCGTAACCCGCGTCGATGTGTTGAAAGCTGCCTAGGGACGCATCGAGACGCGCATTGCCCGTCTGAATCTTCCCCAGATACTTGGATAGAGACGTGGCAGCAGGCTGGCTTCCCGGACCGGCGGGGCCGTCACCATAGTTTCGTGTGGTGCTGAGGTCCTGATACTGAGCAGTGAACCCGAGACGGTCCGACGGACGGATGGTAAATCGAAACGCACCAGTGAAGAACCTGCCGGCTCTCGTGCTATCCGAATTATTGGCGGCGGGCAGAAACGTTGCAGGCCCGAGGACGAGTTGCGAAATCGGCGTGCCAGCTTCATATCGATGCTGTTCGCTCAACGAAAGGGGTACGGCGTTTATGATTCCGGTCGACGGCAGGACGCCGAGGCTGCGGGCAGTCAGTCTTACAAAACTGAACGAATCACCGGAGTAGATGCGGGTAGAAATCGTCGCGATTTTTGACAGGCGGTAAGTGAATTGTCCTTGGCCGCTGGTATTGCGCGCAGGGCTGTCGCCATCGACGCCGCTCATTACGTTCCAGTGTGTGACGCCGAGGCTATAGTCTGCTCGATCGTGATACAAACCTCCAGCTACGCGGGCCATTCCGCGCACGCTGCCGAACGAACCTCCGTCAAGCAGGACGGAGCCGCGCGTGCGACCGCCGCCTTCGCCCGTGACGATGTTGACCACTCCGCCGGTGGCATCGGTTCCGTATAGCGAAGATCCCGCGCCACGGAGCACTTCTACACGGCTGGTGTCTGTAATGACGAGATCCTGGAGAACTCCTGATGCATCGGCTTGCGTTCCGGCGGCGTCGCGCAGCCGGAGTCCATCGACGAGCACTGCGGTGTCGGCATTTCGCAGTCCGCGGATCTTGAAATACATGGTGGAGCCGGGGCCGCCGAGTTGCTCGACTCGCATTCCCGGGACATCGAGCAATGCCTCTCCAAAGGATTTATTCGCCCGCAGATCGATGGCGGCGCCATCGACGACCGTGAAAGCTTTCGAGATTTCGTCGGTGGTTTGGGGCGTGCCGGACGCGGTTACGGCGACGATCGTACGTATCTGAGCGACTCCCAGGGAGAGCAAAACTTCGAGATTGTCGCCTTTCAATTCGACGAGCTGCGGTGCAGAAACGTCGAACCCAGGGGCTTCGCCCTGGACGAAGTATTGACCTTCCGCGACACGGTTGAAGCTGCACGAGCCATTTGAATCCGTAGTGAGATTTCTGGTTTCTCCGCCGTTTCTTGGGATCAGCGAGATGGTGGCAGCTGGTATCGGTTTATTCTGCGGATCGGTAATGTGTGCCGAAATGTCGGCGGCATTCGCGGTCAGCGCCGTGAGGGTGAGCCAGAGAAGAAGATGTACTTGAGTCATTTTGGATTCCGTGCGCGCCAGCCGACGCAGTCGTGAACGAACTTTTCCGCGAAGCTTGGGCAGGATAGAAAGTGAAGATGAATGTAGCTGCCGAGAACGGACCGCACTTGATAGCCTTCCGCCGGTTCCCTATATGCGCGGCGGATGGTTTCCGGCATGGGATCGATCACGGAATAACGAAACTCGTGGCCGCGTGCGCGCTGGCCGGACGCGAGTTCAATTTCGATGTAGCCTAGTTTCGCCAGCCGCGGCTGCATGCGTGCCTTAGTTGGGAAGATAGCGGCCATGTGTGAACTCTGGCCGGTGGTGTTGACAATGGCCTGCGTGAGGTACATGAAGCCTCCGCACTCGGCGTAAATTGGAGCATCGGCGGCGGCGAATTCCGCGATGGCGGTTCGCATCGGCTCGTTCGCCGATAGGGCTTCCGTGTGTAGTTCCGGGTAGCCGCCGCCGAGATAGATCCCGTCTAAATCCGGCGGCAGGGTGCGATCAGCGATCGGGCTGAAGTCGACGAGTTCGGCGCCGAGCGCGCGCAATAAGTCCAGGTTGTCTTCGTAGTAAAAACAGAATGCCGCGTCACGGGCGATACCGATCCGGGCGCAGTGGGGCTTTGGTGCGGGCAGTGCCAGCGGAGCTTCTGTCGTGTTCGGACGAGAGCTGAGTCTCAACAGCTGATCGAGATCCAGATAAGATTCAATCCACTCGGCGAGCCGATTCAGACGGTCGTCAGTGAGCGCCTCGTTGGCGAGATGAAGACCTAGATGCCGTTCAGGAATTGCGAAGCTTGCGTCGCGCGGTAGGTATCCGAGCAACGCAGGACGGCAATGCGAGGTGATTGCGTCGCGGAGGTTGCCGTGGTGTTTGGCACTTGCCACTTTGTTGCACACGACCGCCGATAGCCGGAGTTCGGGGACAAAAGTATCGAAGCCGTGGACGACGGCGGCCGCGCTTCCGGCCATAGCCGCTGCATCCAATACCAGGACGACCGTCGCGTCCAGCCAGATAGCCATTTCGGCCGTGGTGCCGGACAACGATGGTGCGCTCTTCCCATCGAAGAGTCCCATGACTCCTTCGATAACGGCGACATCCGCGCCGTCGACTGCGCGCGCGAACGCCTCGAGGTTGGTTTCGCGCGAGAGCATCCAGCCATCGAGGTTGCGGCTCGACCTTCCGGTGGCTGCGCGATGAAAGGTGGGATCGATGAAATCGGGGCCGACCTTGAAACCTTGCACGCGAAGACCACGCCGATGGAATGCGGCCATGATCCCGGTTGCGACGGTAGTCTTCCCTACTCCGCTATGAGTTCCAGCGATGACGATGCGTGGGATGCTCATTGAGCCTTCTTTTTCAGGTAGAGCGGTAGGCCGGCCACGACGAAGATCACTTCGTCAGCAAGCTCGGCCGCCCACTGATTCAGGAGTCCCTGGGTGTCGCGGAAGGCGCGAGTGACGGCGGCTTCCGGAACTGTGCCGCAACCGAGTTCGTTCGAAACGAGAATGACGTGGCAGTCGCGGCCCGCGACGGCGATCCGTTGGAGTTCGGCGCGCACGATATCTTCGATTTGGTGCGGTGGAGCGTCGCGATACTCCCAGAACAAATTGCTGAGCCAGATGGTTAGACAATCGACAAGGACCGCGCCGGCTTCATCCGCGGCGTGCTCCACGGCGCCGGCCAATGCCAGCGGTTCTTCGATTGTGCGCCAGGAGGCAGACCGGTCCGCACGGTGATGGTTGATGCGCTCCGCCATCTCCGCGTCGTCGTTTGCCACGTGGGCGGTGGCCACGTAAATGACTCGCGGGGAATCGGCTGCAAACCGCTGGGCCAGCCGGGATTTGCCACTTCTAGCGCCGCCGAGAATCAGTGTGAACATCGCCGAGGAGTCCGAGCCTCAATTCAAAAAGCCGCCCGCGCCTCGATGCGAAAGTAAACGGAAAACAAGAAGTAACAACTCTGCTTTCGCCCGAAGCATTGGCGTTCATTCACCCGAGGCAGGTCTCCTGACTCGCAGGTCGTCGCTGAAACCGGCTCGCCTTCCCATTCCGAAGAACAGTGGCTTGATGCGCCGGCCGCTCGCTGCTTACAGTGGCGGGACCGTGCGGGATTTTCACCCGCTTCCCTTTTCACTCGCCTTATCGGCGAGCACCTCAGGGAGTTTTAAAGCTAGCACATGCGTTCTGTTCTGGTCAATCGAACTTATTGCTGTTGGGTTGGCGGCGCTTGTGCCGGCGGCTGCGATTGCGGTGGTCTCATCGGGCGGCCTGGGCTGACTCCATCCCAGCGCCGATCGCCGGTGTTCCGATAGTTCTTCGGCAGCGTATCCCATTTTGGGCGGGTGATTCCGTTCAGGTCGTAAACCACTCGTCCGTCCTTCACAGTCAACTCACACACGAATTTGCGATTGCCGTCCATTCTCGCTCCGTACATGTCGGTGAAACCGAACGATCCACGCTCGACGCGGAGAACCGCAACATCGGCGATTGCGCCGACGGACAGATTGCCAAGTTCGTCGTGGTGAATTTCGTGGGCCGGATGCGATGTGGAATCGGCGATCACATCGTCGACGGAAACTCCCATGGCGAGAAACTTGCTCATTACGTTGAGCATGTCCTTCATGCCGTTGTTCATGCTGCTGGTATGCAGGTCTGTGGAAATGGAATCTGGGTAAAACCCTTGCTTCAGTGCGGGCATGGCGACACGCCACACGAAGCTGCCGCCACCGAAACCGACGTCGAAAATCACACCGCGCTTCCGTCCCTCAATCATGCCGGGATTCACGTGACCCGATTCGTCGAGTTCGTCGCGAAGGCCGGAATAGCAGTGCGTATAGATGTCACCGGGGCGCAGTTTCTTTGTCAGAAGTTCATATAGCGGCCGTTCCTTGCGATTCTCTCCGAAATCGACCATTACGGGGATATTGGCAATGGTTCCCGCTTCGACGGCGTGTTCGACCGGGGTCCATTCAGGTCCGGCATAGTGCGCGGTTTTGATGCCGACGATGACGTCTTTATACTTCATCGCCATTTCCGCCGCCGGCTTCGGTTCCATGTCGGTTTGGTCGTTTTCGTATTTTCCGCCGCGCATTCCGGCGCCCACGATGTTGAGAAATGCGAGTATGCGCGTACGCTGCCGGTCGATGACGCGCCCTTTGAAATCCTCGAAGCTGCGGTATCCGGACGAGCCTGCGTCGGCTACTGTGGTGACACCATTGCGAAGCGTGAACCCGTCTGGATAAACACTGCTGTCGCCCGCGTAGGAACGTCGCTCGCCGGTGCCGGCGTACACGTGCACGTGGATATCGATCAAGCCGGGCGTAACGTAGAGACCGTGTACATCCACCGCTTTGAATGCTTTCAATGGATCGATATGCTGGGCGACGGCGGCGACTTTGCCGTCGAGGAAAGCCACATCGCGAACGGCGCTGAGTTTATTCTTCGCATCGATCACGTGCCCGCCTTGCAGCAGCAGATCGTATTCCGGCTGAGCCTGCGGCTGTGCCTGCAGAACACAACAAGCTGCCAGTGGAAGCAATAAGGATTTCAGTTTCACAGGTACTGTTCTATCTCATCCGGCGGACCCATATCCAGTAGGCTGCGGCGCCGGCCAGCAGGGTCAACAAACCGAAGGCGGCAAACTTCCAGCCTGAGGTGAAAAAGATGAACGTCCACCCAAGAAACGCGATGATGGACGGCAGAGGATACAACCACATGCGAAAAGGCCGATTCATTTCCGGCCGCCGCTTGCGCAAATATCCAACCGCGAAAATCTGCCCCACGAATTGCACGATGATTCGCGAAGTCATCAGCGCTGTGATGACGTCATCGAGCGTCCAGAGACAAGCGACGATGGAGAGACCACCCATGACGAGCAGCGAGACATGCGGGAACTCGCCGCGTGGATGCAACCGGCCGAAGATTTTGAAAAAATCGCCGTTCAGCGCGGCGGCATAGGGAATGCGGCTGTACCCGAATAACAGCGCGAACACGGATGCCAGCGCGGTCCACAACACGAGCACGGTGACCGCCGATGCGGCGTGCGGCCCGTACAGCCTGGCCATAAAGTCTGCCGCGATGAACTTAGAATTCACAGCTTCGCGCCATGGCACCACAGCGATGAGGCTAAGGTTTGTCAGCGCATAAATCACCGCGACAGCCAGGACCGAATAGACGATGGAACGAGGAATGACGCGCCCGGGGTCCCGTACCTCGCCGCCCACATAACAGATGTCGTAGTAGCCCATGAAATCGTACATGGCAATCAGCGTGGCCGAGCCGAGGCCGGCAACAAAACCGGTGGAAAACCGGAACGCGTTTGGCGGGAAATCGAAAACTATCTTCGGATTGAAGTGAATCAATCCAGCGGCTATTACAGACAGCACGGTGAGCAACACCCCGATCCACAGCACGACAGTCAGTTTTCCGATGCTGGTGACGCGCCGGTAAAGGAGCGCGATTACGAGCAATCCAACGGACATGCTGACCGCCCGGGTGGCTCCGGTGCTCATCCCTGGCCAAAAGTAACCGACGTACTGGGCGAAGCCGATGTAGCCAGACGCGATTTCGAGCGGTCCACTGAAAATGAACTGCCAGATAAACAGAAAGGGAAGAATGCCGCCGAACCGCGTCTTGCCGAACGCTTCCCGCAAGTAAACGTACGTGCCGCCCGTGGCGGGCATCGACGCGGCGAGCTCGCTCCACACCAAACCGTCGCACAGAGCGAGCACCGCACCGAGCGCCCAGCCGAGCATGCACTGCGGGCCTCCCATAGCGGCGATGATCAGCGGAATGGTGATGAACGGCCCAACGCCCACCATGTTGCTCATGTTGAGCGCGGTGGCTTGTAGCAATCCCAAACCGCGGATCAGGCCGTGTTCTTGTTTGATGGTGGTTGGGTTTTCCAAGGGATGGCGGGCTCGAGTTTAATTACATATGTTACCTTGATTCAAAATCATGAATTCGCACCGCAATCTTTGTCTGCTAATGGCGCTTTCCACCACTTTGCTTCCGGCCGCAACTGTTTCGCGAATCGACTTGGCGAAGGACTGGTCGATCCAGTCGTCTGCGAAGGTGGCGGAAAAAGGCGGCGAACTTTCCACCGCGCAGTATCGGCCGCAAGGATGGTATTCGGCTTCCATGCCTTCCACGGTAGTCAACGCGCTCGTGAGCAACAAAGTCTATCCCGATCCGTATTTCGGTATGAATTTGCGGTCTTTTCCGGGCGTCAGCTACAACATCGGTCAGAACTTCGCGAATATCGCGATGCCGGCGGACAGCCCTTTCAATCGCTCGTGGTGGTACCGCACGCAATTTTCCATTCCGGCCGCAGCCAAGGGGAGAAAGTTCTGGCTGAATTTCGAGGCGATCAACTATCGCGCGAACATTTGGTTGAACGGACATCAACTGGCCAATTCGGATCAGGCGGTGGGCATGTATCGCATGTTTGAATTTGATGTCACAGAAGCGGCCGTCGCGGGCGGGACAAATATCCTCGCGGTGGAAGTGTTTCCTCCGACGCAGAACGATCTGACGATCACTTTTGTCGATTGGAATCCAATGCCGCCGGACAAGGACATGGGATTGGTTCGCGATGTCTATATTCTGACCAGTGGTCCGGTTGCGCTGCGTAACGGACACGTTACGAGCACGGTGGACGTGGCGGCGGATAAGGCTCACCTGACTGTTTCGGCGGACGTGAGAAACGCGGGTTCAAAGGAAATCGATGGCGTGCTGAAGGGACAGATCGGGACGATTGCGATTTCGAAGAAGGTGCACCTGCGGGCGAATGAAACGGCGCGAGTTTCGTTCTCGCCGCAAGAGTTCGCGCAATTGAATGTCAGTCATCCGAAGCTTTGGTGGCCGTATCCTCTCGGACCGCAAAATCTACACGAATTGAAGCTCGATTTTGTGACCGGGGGCGCGGTTTCCGATCATCAGGAGATTCAGTTTGGCATTCGCGAGATCACGTCCGAAGTGGATGCCCAGACACATCGTCTATTCAAGATCAACGGCAGGAACATTCTGATTCGTGGGGGCGGATGGTCGTCCGACATGATGCTTCGCGTGAACGACGAGCGCGAGGAACAGGAAATCCGCTACGCGCAAGAAATGAATCTCAACACGATTCGCCTGGAAGGCAAAATGATGAACGAGCATTTCTTCAACACTTGCGACCGCAAGGGGATCCTCGTCATCGCGGGTTGGTGTTGCTGCTCGTACTGGGAACGTTGGAAGAATTGGAAGGAGCAGGATTACACAATCGCCGGTGACTCGCTGCGCGATCAGATTCGCAAGATCCAGAATCATGCCAGTGTGCTGGCTTGGTTGTACGGAAGCGACAATTCGCCGAATGCGCAGGCTGAGGCGGTTTATCTCAAGGTTTTGAAGGAAGAGAACTGGCCGAATCCGTACGTATCGTCGGCTGCGGCGGCTATTACCGCGGGCGCCGGACCCACAGCCGTCAAAATGCCGGGACCTTACGAATACGTCGCTCCGAATTATTGGTTGGAAGATAAGACCCGCGGCGGCGCGTTCGGGTTCAATACGGAAACGAGCCCCGGCCCGGCAATTCCGCTTGTAGAGAGCCTGGCCGAAATGCTGCCGAAAGAACATTTATGGCCGATCGATGAGTTCTGGGGTTTTCATGCGGGCGGCGGGAGCTACAAGAACGTGAACGTCTTCACCGCGGCGCTCGAAGGGCGCTACGGCAAGGCAAAGGGACTCGAAGATTACGTACGCAAAAGCCAGGTGATGACGTATGAAGGTGAACGCGCGATGTTCGAGGCGTTCGGCCGCAACAAGTACACGGCCACGGGCGTGGTTCAATGGATGCTCAACAACGCATGGCCGTCGATCATCTGGCACCTTTACGACTATTATTTGCGGCCGGGTGGAGGATATTTTGGAACGCAGAGGGCGAATGAGCCTTTGCACGTCCAGTATTCTTACGACGATCAGTCGATTGCGGTGGTGAACTCGTTCTACAAATCCTTTGCAGGATACAAGGTCACGGCGAAAGTCTACAACGCCGACTTGGCGGAGAAATTTTCGAAAACGGCATCGCTCGATATCGAGCCGGATAGCGCGGCGCGCGTGTTCACGCTTCCGCACATCGACGGATTGTCGAGCGTCTATTTTGTGAAGCTGAGTTTGCAGGATAGCGCCGGGAAACCGGTCAGTTCGAACTTCTATTGGCTGTCCACACAGCCCGATGTTTCGGATTGGGCGAAAGGCAACGGCCGCTACACTCCTATCTCCACCTATGCGGATATGAAGGGCCTGGAAGCGCTCCCCGAGGCCGAAGTGACACTCGCGTCACGGACCGAACAGAAAGGACCGGATGAAATCGAGCACGTCACTGTTGCCAATCCTTCGTCGCATCTTGCGTTCTTCGTGCATCTGACCGTGTGGAAAGGCAAAGACGGCGAAGATATCCGGCCGATCTACTGGGACGATAACTATTTCGAGCTGATGCCCGGTGAAAAACGGGAGATCGCTGGCGCGTTTCCGAAGAAGCTGATGGGCGCTTCGAAGCCGGTGATCAAAGCGGACGGCTGGAATATTCCAACGGTCGTGCAGTAGCGATTACCCTCGGCGGCGTCCGCCGAAGGTCTGATATTTGTGCCGTTCCGCGGTCCAAGTGGTCTCGCCATACTCGCCCATATTGACCGTGCCGGCTATTTTGTCTCCTTCCACAGTGCCGGTGAAGGCGTAGGAAAGGCCTTGGCCTTGGATTCGATAGCGGCTCTGGAACTTCACGATGTTGCCGGAAACTGTGCCGCTCAAGTCGCCCTGATCGAACTCGGCGATATGGGTGCCACTCAGTTTGTCAGCGTTCTGCTCCAGCATGATGCTGTGGGTGGCGGAACCACGGCCATACTCGAGCTTCGCTGTCCATTGCCCAGCGACGGTCACGCTAGGAGCCTGCGGTTCCGGCGGATCCTCGAACTTTGGAGGCTTCGATAACACTTGGTGCAAGCGGTCCGCCACGATTTTTATATCGCTCGGCATCATCATGTACGGGACCACGCTCACTGAGCTCGCCATGTTGCCAGGGCGGCTGCCATTACCTCCGGCGAGAATGATGCGCGGCTCCGTCTCATTCACAAGCTTCACGACTTCCTGTCCGGTGATGCCCAACTTTGCGCCGTCCCATTGAATGGTCAACTGGGGCGTACGATTGGAGAGCCCTTCCCTCGGCTCGCCCATGCGGGTTGTGACGCCATCAACTTTCTTGACGCTGGCTGAAATCTGATCGCACCACGCGACCCATTGCTTCCATTCGGCGTCGTGATCGCGCTTCACCCACATTTCCACCGCGGCGAGCATGCCCATGATCTCTTCCTTGCCTACCTTGAGAGATCGTCCGAATGCATGATGGGGCGCACTGTTTGCCCAGGCCGCTTGAAGCCACGCTTTTTCGCCTAAAAGCAGACCCGCGGCCTGTGGTCCGCGCATGCACTTGCCGCCGCTATATGCCACCGCTGTGGCTCCGCGCTCAAGGTGAACATTAGGCTTCAAGGTCAGAACTTCCGCAGCGGCATCCACCACCACAGGAACTTTCCATTTCCGCGCCGCATCGGAAATCGCCTTCGTACCGAGCGGGCCCTGATCGCCATTTCCGGCCAGGATGTAAACCATCGCCGTTCGCTCGTTGAAAATGGTGTCAAGTTCCGACTTGTCCTTCAGTTCGACGATCTTTACGCCCAGCATGCGCACGGCATGATCGTAGACGTTACGCGAATAGGATGGAATGACAACTTCATTCTTCAGGCCGGTGAGTTCGGGAAGTTTCTGCATTCTCTCCGGGTTAAATCCGGCGATGGAGGCAGCAGTGCAGTTGGTCACGGCAGCGCAGCAACCGGCGGTGACAATGCCCCACTCCGCTCCGGTAATTTCCGCCAACCGTGCTCCGACGCCGTTCATCAATTCGTCCATCTGGACGTAGTTGCGGGATGCTTCATCCATCGCCCGCTTCACTTCCGGAAGCGTTTGTGAACCGGAGATGATGGTGAATGTGCCGCGCGCGTTGATTACTGGACGCACACCAATGGAGCGATACATGTTCGCTCCGATTTCGAGCGGAGCGGCGCCGAGACGCCGGACGCTTCCACCTAACGCTCCCACGGCCGCCATGAAGCTACCCTGGCGGAACAGGTCGCGCCTACTGAAGCCGCTCCAAGATTGATTTTCTTTTTTCCAGAACATACGCCTCTCCCAGCCGAAAGCGGCCCAGAACCGTCGTAACATAAACCCGCTGCCAAAACAATAATGGAAAGCTGGGATTATTATCGTCCATCAATTGCAGCTGACAGCGCGTCAGGAAATACACAACGCCATTGAACATTCAGAAAGTCCTTCCCTGAATGCAAGTGTTCCAAATGTCTACTTTACCTGATCGCTGCTTACCCAACGCACCGCGTGTCGGACGATGGGCCGGTCGTCGGCGATCAGCGTCCTGGTTTCGCCGGTATCATCCACCGATAGCCAACCCCTGGACCCAAACGAATAGGCGACGCGCACTCCGCGCATCCCGCTGGAACGGATTGTGGAGTCTGACTCTGGGGAGCCAGGGCAACCCACCGCTCAATACGTTTTCCCATGCCGGGTTGTGTGGCGGCGGTCATGGCGATGATATCGCTATCGCAGCCGAGACGTGCGGCCGAAACGCTTTTCGCGGCTGGCGGACGTGCCATATTGGCGTTTCCAGGCATAATCATTTCGACGGGTGCGTGTCCAGAAATTCGTAGCGGGCCCGGTGATGGTCCGGTTCGGCGTGGGCGTTTGTGCCGAGGTGCATGACCTGGAATCCGTCCTCGCTGTTGTAGGTGGGCCAACGCGGTAGACCGGGACCGTTGGGATCGCCGGTGCGGGCGAAATTCGACCAGTAGGTGGACATGAGATCCGCGAGCGTGATGTCTTCCGGTCCCCAGCGAAGTTTTTTGTGGTGGAGCACATTGAAGACGAACTCGATTTCCGCGGAGTGATAGGCGCCACGGCTTTCGGCGGGTGCCGCTGTAGGGTCGGCGGGTGGCACTTGTTCGAAGATGTAGCGAAAGGTGGGAGATTTTCCTGTCGCGCGCTGCATCTCCAGCCATTTCCATGTGGAGTAGCCGATGAATTGATCTCCAGCGAGATCCTGCGCCGATCGTTTCGCCTGGGCATCGGTTTCGCCGGGGTAGAGTTTCAGGAATGTTGCGGGGTCACTGGGGAAGAGCGAGGGTGCTCGCGACGCAAAGTGTTTCGCCGTGGGTCCCTGCTTTTTGAAAATTGTTTTGTAGCTTTTTTCGTCGGCGTTCCATCCGGCGAGTAGGGGGATGTGGCTCTGTTTTCCGGCAGCGTAGATTGCGCGGACATCTTCGGGCAAAAAATACCCATCGATATTTGGGGAAAAACGAGTTGTCTTTTGCTTCAACGCAGCTTGCAGGATTTCATTGGCGGGCTTAGCGCGAAGTGCGGCGATGGAAGATGTGCCAAGGGCCGACTCGGCAAACTTCACGTCAGCCTTTTCGGCCTGTGCCCGCGCTTTTAGGGGGAGCGTGGCGCTGAAAAACGCTCCGCTTTCGGCGATGCTGTGTTGGAAGAGCCCTTGTGCAAGCGGGGAGGCCATTAACGCGCTGACTGAGAAAGAGCCGGCCGATTCGCCGAAGATGGTAACGTTATCCGGATCGCCGCCGAATAGGGCGATGTTCTTGTGAACCCATTGGAGTGCGGCCAGTTGGTCCATAAGCCCGTAGTTTCCGGATGCGTTGTGTCCGGACTCTTGGGCGAGTTCGGGATGAGAGAAGAATCCGAAAATGTTCAGCCGGTAGTCCATGCTGACTACGAGGACGCCCTTTTTTGATAGTTGTCCGCCGTCCTGCCGCGGTTCGGAAGTCGCTCCCGCGGCGAAACCTCCGCCATAGATCCAGATCATGACGGGGAGCTTGGTTTGCGCAGAAGCGGCGGCAGGCATCCAGAGGTTGAGATGCAGGCAGTCCTCGCTGGGTCCGTTGTCGTGAAAGATCATGTCGGAATAGATGGGGCCTTGCATGCAGCGTGCGCCGTATTCTGCTGCCTTGCGCACTCCGGTCCAGGGCTGGAGTGGTTGGGGCGGCTTCCAGCGCAAGCCTCCGACCGGTGGGGCGGCGTACGGGATGCCTTTGAATGTGCGGACCTTGCCATCAGGGCTGATGACTCCTTCGAGTACTCCGTCCGGTGTGCGTACCTGGCTGGTGCGCAACTCCTGGGCCTGCACGCTGCATAGAACGGTGAATAGTGCCGCGCTTGCTCTAAGCTGCATTTGATTGTTCCGTTATTCGGTGGAACGGAATGGTGACGCGGGTAGATTCTTTCCGTTGTACAAATTCCCATCCGGATTGTCTATCCAGGCATAACGAACGTACCGGGGAGATGGCACGCCGGGGCTGGAGGCGATAACTACGGAGTCGCCCTCAATTCTGGCCGCGGCCGGAGAGAATTTGTGGTCTGCGCCGGCGATTTCGAAGCCTTTTACTTCCCCGCCCTTTGCTGTCAGGCCGCCTGCGGCGTAATCGAATAGCACCCGGATCTGGCCGTTTTCCGGTATCGCTTCGCGGTACATGGGTCCGAGGTATTCGACGGTTTCTCCGTAGGCGATGGCTCGGGCCGCTAACGCCAACCGCAGCGCTACATCGAGTTTGTGCGGCGGATGAATGTTGTGGGGTGTGCCTTGATCGAGAGCGACCGCCATCCCGGTGTTCTTCAGCGCGAGTGTTTGCAATTGCGCTTCACGGAGTTCCGGCCAGGCGTTGTGCGGGCCGGCGATGAAGTTGGGAAGTTGGACGTAAAGGAACGGGAAATCGCCCATCCCCCAGATCTCACGCCAACTGGTAATCATGGTTTGGAAGAGGCGGGAATAGACGGGTGCGCGCTCCTGAGTCGCATCGCTTTCGCCCTGATACCAGATGGCACCGCGAATGCCGAATGGCGTCACGGGCGCGATCATACCGTTATAGATTGCGGCGGGCGCCCATGAGGCGGGTTCGGCATACCAACGGCGCTGCGGCGCAGGTTTTCCTTCCGCCTTCGCCTGCTGTATTGCCGCTTCGAGGGCCCGATCCTGCTTTTCAATCCGGTGCAGTGTAGTGGATTGATTGTCCATCATGTGTGCCCATTGGGCGAACACCGGCATGAGCGCCGCGTCTTTCCCGATGGCCGTCAGGCTGGTGAATGCGGCGAGCGGCGTGCCGCCCCAGGAAGTGTCGATGACCGCGATGGGGATGTTTAAATCTTTCTGCAAATCGCGGGCGAAGAAGTAGCCCACGGCGGAAAAACCGGGAGCCGTCTCGGGCGTGGTGGCCTGCCAGCCTTTCGAATCGACGTCCTCGAGCGGATAGTAAGACGCCTTTTTTTCGACGTGGAAGAATCGGATGTTCGGGTTGGTTGCGGCGGCGATTTCGCGGTCGGCATCGTCGGTCTGGCGCAGACGGAATTCCATGTTGGATTGGCCGGATGCAAACCAGACGTCGCCGATCAGGACGTCCGTTATCGTGATTGCGTTATTTCCTTTGATGGTGAGTTCATATGGTCCGCCAGCGGTCTGCGGGTTTAGATAGACGGACCAGCGTCCCAGTTCATCGGCCTTGGTGGCCTGGGTCTCGCTTCGGAAAGTGACGGAGACATCTTCGCTTTCGGCGGCCCGGCCCCAGATGTGGATTGGCCGGCCTCTTTGGAGCACCATGTGATCGGTGAGGAGACGCGGTAGAGTGACGTCTGCTCTTGCGCAAAACAGAATCGCAAGGGTTAGGCCGAGAATTTGCGCCGGTCGCTTGAACATGCACAAGATTCTATCGCTTCGAACTGCTGTGGAGCTGCGCTCCTTTGATCCATTCGAGAATTGTTTCGTATTGAGGCGATCCTTTGGACCAGCGCCGGCCTCCTCCGTGGGCTGTTGTCTTTGCTCCCGTGATCCCTTCGGACTCCGCTGTGGAGATTGGTTTGCGGAGAAGCAGACTGTTTTCGGGATTACTTAAATCGACTACGTTCAGCACTGTGGACCAGGTTGCGTTGAAGAGCGTGTGGGTCGCGTGACAATCTGCGCAGGCATATCCGTCCTCGCCTTTCTTGTGCAGTATGGGTTCGATGTTGGCGCGGAAATATCCTTCATCGAGCGCTGCTTTGCCTGCTTCCAATGCTGGTTTGAACTCGGGCGGCGGCGCCGCTGTCCTGATTGCTCCCGGTGCTCTGGGCGGCGGGACACGGAAGTCTTTTGCTATTTGGGTTTCGTTTGGAATTGCATCGAGCTTGCGGCCGAGAGCTTCGGCGCTTTCCGGACGGCCTCCGGCTACTTTGTCGACCTGGCGGTAGGGAGTCTCCCGGACGATCAGGCTCGCTTTGATTGCAGCCTGACGCAGTTCGGGGTCGGGCGAATCGAAGAGCGGAAGTAATGCGCGGGCGAGTATATCGGCGCTGGGGCCGAAGAACGCAATCTGCTCGATGTCGTTTCCGATTCTGCTGTAGGTCAACGGCGCTGGTTTGGACGGGTCGGCGTTGAGGTCGTAGATATCGCCCCGGCGCTGCGGAATTTGGGCGAGCGCTTCGAGTAGCCGTTTCTTTTGCGCGTCGGGGCCTGTGGTTAGAATCGCGCTGAATTTTTGGGCAAGCTGCGATTCCACTGCCAGGCGTCCTTGGATGGCGCGCTCGCGGTCCTGTTCGCGGCCTAGTAGCGTGACCCAGTTGTTGTAGAGATAGCGGATGTTTTCGTCGGCCAGATTGTATACGGCGGCCTGGAGATTTGTTGCGATCCATGGGTGCTGCGGCTCTTTGAGTGCTGCGAGAATGGTGTCCTCGATGCTGCTTCGCACTTTGGGATCGGCATTCCAGAACCAGCTCTGCCATAAGCCGCGGATGGCTTGCATGCGCACGACGATTACTGGATCGGTGGTGAGGCTCTCCAGTGATTCGATGAGTTCTTTACGTTGCGCCAACGATGCAAATTGGTGGGCGAATAGGCGGGTGGCGCCCCAGCGTATGCGTATATCTTTGGAGTGGAGGGCGGCGGCGATTTCGTGGTCTTCCGTGTCTGGATATTTTGCGTAAATTTGCCGCAGGGACCAGGCGGCGGTGCGTTGCACTAACTTGCTTTCATCGCCTAACAAGTGCACTAGCGTCGGCACGGACGACGCGGTGGCGAACCTTCCGAGCGCCTCCGTGGCGGCTTGGCGGATGAATACTTCATTCGATGCGGTGGCCGCTTCGATCTGCTTTGCCACTGCGGGAGACGGCGTGTCCCAGACCTGATCGAGTTGGTTGAGCAGCGTGACGGGATCGGTGGACAGCGCCGGGATCTCGGGGGAATTCCAGCCCTGCTTTCGGCCGGGTTCCGGAAAGTAGGAACTGAGCGCCAGTACTGCGAATTGCGTTTCGCGAAAGGGCGTGCGGAAGTTCTCGAACGATTGGAGGGGATCCATCCAGCCGCCGAAACCCTGTTGGCGAAGCATGAGGTATTCGATCGCTTTCTTTACCTGCGGCTGATCGCGCGGAACGCCGGCTGCGGCCAAAGCCCACAACGCGTGGCCGGTTTGAAATTCCACTTCCGGTTCTTTTCGATCGAAGCGCATGGACCATTGACCATCTGGCCTTTGCAGGGACAAGAGGCGGGCTACGTTTTGATCGATGTGCGCCTTATACTTTGTGCGGTCGATGTCGGCGAGCGCCAGAGTCTGGTAGCAGAGATCGATTGTGTTCTTGATGTCCTTGCCGCTTGCGGCGTCGATCCATTCAGCCAGTTTGGGGTCGTGGGTTGTTTTCCAGGAATACCAGGCGACTTCGAACGTGCTGACTATCGGCGTGTTCCCGTTGGTTTCGTCGGCGGCCAGTTGGGAACGATCTGCGTAGTAGAGGTCCAGATATTTCCTTATGTGTTCGTGATAGGCGGCCCGTGGTTCACGGGAAATTTGATCTTCGAACATAGTGGTGAGTACGGACATTCTGCTCAGCACGTTGGCAGGCGCGGAGATGACGCGGGCCCAGACTGCACCTTGCCCTTCGAATCCATAGAACGGGCGGGGATTGTTATAGAAGCGCTCTTCTAGAAATTGGAGTTGTTGCCGCTGCACTACGGGATAACCGTTGGCCGTGGAGTAGAGTTGCGCGCGCTGTGAAAAATGGCTTGCGTGACAGGCGACGCACAGAGATGTCTCCTGATGAACGGGCGCGATGCGGTTCAGGGTACCGCCGCGCCTGGGTGTGTTGGCGAACCAGGAATCGCCGGCGCCCATAATGTAATCCACCGCTGTTCGCACTGCTTCGTGCGCATCGGAATAAGGTGGAACGTCGTAGAGACGTGTTCTCAATTTGTATTCGGGGTGATTGGCGCGGACGCGGACGAAGTACTCTCCTTTTTCCTGGAGAATTCGCGGGGCGAACTTATTGCCGGGCAGCGCTTGCACTTCGTGGGGCACTGCTACCGGGTCCTGGCCTCGCGTGTATTCGACGAGAGCTCCGTTCTGCACACGAAATATCGAGACGTCGACTGGCAGGTCATCACGATCGGTTAGCTCGAGCTGAAAATAGACGAGCTTGGGGACGTCTGAATCGAAGCTGAAGCGATACCAATCCTGGCCGCGGGGATCCGTAGCGTATTCCTTGCGCGTGGTCCCGGATATGGGAATGTATTCAGCTTCGTCGCTGGAAGCAAAGACGGTCTGACCGAGGGTCATCGGGCTGGCGTCTTGCCACGTGTGGTTGCCGCCGCGTTTCAAGTTCGGTGAGGCGGGTAATTTGTTTATTTGGATTCGATAGGAGCCTGCTGCCGCAGTTGCCGATAAACGCAGTTGCGGGTGGGCTGCCGCTGGGAGATAAAAAGTACCGAACAGGTCGGTGTCTCCGGCGTGGAGGGTCTTAGTTATGAGAACGCGGCCGTTACCGATTACTTCCACCATCAGCTGGGCATCCGGGCCGAGGCGCGCCGGTGAGGGTAAAGAAAACAATAGACTGTAATTCTGATCCGCGGCGAGCCGGTTCAGCGAAATCGTCCGAGAACGGACTTCGCCGGCGGCGGAATATGCCACAGGAAGGTCATATTTTGTAGCGGCTAGGGCCGGTATCGCAAAGAAGATCGGCAAAAGGATCAGTTTCATCATTTTCGTGGACTATTATGGCTATGCTATTAAGGATGCCGAATCGCTGCACGATGTTTGCACGGTTGAGCAAACAAACTGCAAGCCAGGGTCATCTCCTTATATAGCGATGGTCTCATTTAGGCGGAAAGATCGCATTGGACTTCGTGGTTGGGGATCGAACTCGATTGCGATTGGGCGAGCAGGAAGCTCTCAGCCGCTTTCTTTCTGAACCTGGGGAAGAGAGCTTCGGCGAGTTTTTCCGCGCCGTGGCTCCACGTGTCTTCTCTTACTTCCGCGCTCGCGGGTGCGAGACGGCATTGGCCGAAGATCTGACCCAGGAGGTAATGATTGCCGTGTTCCGGCAAGTCGGAACGCTGCGGCAGAATGAATCGTTCCGGCCGTGGCTCTATCGAGTGGCGAAGAATGTTTTGCTGCAATTCCTTCGGCGCAAGGCCCGGCAGGTGGATACAGTGGAGCTCGATACGGTGACGAAGGAACCGGGAAATAGGGATGCGGACCCGCTGCTACCAGTACAGTTTCTGGAATGGATGGCATCTCTCGAAGAGGATGAACGGCAAATTATGATGTCGCGTTATGTAGAGGAGTTGGAGTATCACGAGATCGCCGAGGTGTTGGACATACCCCTTGGGACGGTCCAATGGAAGATTTTTCACTCTAAGAAGAAGTTGGCGGCGCGATTTGGGCCGCAATCGAGTTGAAGGAATGCGGGACGATTTTTCGAACGAACATTTTTCCGGAACTGAATGGCTCTCGTATCTGGACGGTGGTCCGGGCGCGGCCACCGGGAATGAAATGAAGACACACGTGGAGAACTGCCCGGAGTGCGGAGGATTTGCTGCGTCGATTGGGGCGGTTCGGGCAATTCTTAGCGAGCAGGCTGGGCAATTGCGTGAGGCCACCGCGCTTTCGGATGAGGCGCTCGATTCAATGTTGACTTCGTGTTTCAGCCGATTGCGGAGCACGGCGTCTGCGGAAGGGCGCACGAGGTGGAGCGCCTCTGAAGCAATTGTTCTGTTGCGGGTGTTGGTGGAGCCGATTTGTGGACGCGGTACCGCGGGCGCCACTATCGATCTTGCTCTGCGGCGCTCGACGGCGAGCAACGAAGGTTCCGTCACGGAGGGGAACTGGAGTCTGTTCATTACGAATTTTAGCGATCTGATGGCGTCGGTGTGCGGTTCGGCGGCAGGCCGCCTGGTGAACCGTGCCGGCTTTTGTCTGGCGGTTGCGCGGGGTTGAGTATGACGGTTCGTAGGATGAACTTGGTGCTGTGGGTGGGATGCGCAGTGTCAGCGGTGGCCGGCGGCGCGGCGCGACTGCTGATAGACCAGCGGCCTGACGATACGGTTACGATTTGGCTGTCGCAAGCGAACCAGCTCTTGTTCCTGATCGCGTATTCATTTTCGCTGTATCTGTGGCTGAAGATTGCGGCGGACCATCCGGCGGGGTCCATTATGCGAATGGCATGGTTGTTGATGGCCTGGAGCTCCGCGATTTCTATTGTCCGGCACGGGTTTGAAGGCACGGCATTCCTGGCGGGTTGGACTGAAACGGTGCCGACAACCCTCTTGAGCCTGCGCCAGATTCCCATCGTGCTGTCGCTCGTTTTCCTGGCCGCCGGGTTGATTGCGATGTGGTCGTCGTTCGCGGCGATTGGGCTTGGATTGCGCTTTCGCCGGACCGATTGGCTCTGGTTCGCCTTAATTCTCGCCTTTGTGCCGGTGATCTTTTCGGCGCGCGAGAACCTGCTGGACTCGCACTCTTCGTATGCGGTGATTCGCCATCTTCAGGCGGCGAGTCCCGTGTTGCTGGCGGTGCCGGCTTTGATTGCGGTAGTGCTCCATCGGATCCGGCAGGAGATGGGGGGTGGACAACTCGCAACGTCGCTGCGGCTGATGGTCGCATTCCTTGTGTTGCGGCTGGTGGCGTTGTCGTTTTTGGGTTCGCCATTTCATGAACACTTCCCGGCAATCGGCGCTTTGTCGCAAGCGTGTGGATGGGCGGCTCCGTGGTTGTTCCCGCTGGCGGCGGTTCAGCGGTGGAAGGTAACAGTTTCCGCGTCGGCGCTGGCCGCGCGTTACGAGACCAACCCGGCGAGGGAAATCGCGGGACTTTCACAGATACTGATGACAGAGCATGCGGCCGAGCCGTTGAAATAATTTCATCCGACGCAAACAATCCGCGAAAGCTTGACATCTACACTTAACAGCGGTTTACTACGTCTAGTTGCTGGGGGTGTCCATGAAATCGACACGAGCTTTGACGCTCATCGTCTTGTTTAGCATTCTCACGCTCGCGCCTTGCGCGTCCGCGCAGGTGCTGTATGGCTCTCTCACCGGGACGGTCTCTGACCAGAGTGGTGCAGCAGTGCCAGGCGGGAAAGTTCTGGCGACGAACACGGCCACAGGGGTCGAGAAACAAGCGACGACGGACGATCGGGGTGTCTATCTCATCAGCGATCTGCAACCCGGCATATATGACGTTTCCATCTCGGCTCCAGCGTTCAGCAGCGTGGTGAATCGAGGTGTCAGAGTAGATGCGAATACGGTGCGGCGTACCGATAGCGTGCTGAACGTGTCGCAGGTGAGCGAGAGCGTCACGGTGGATGCATCCGCAGCGACTCTTCAGACGGACAAGGCGGACGTCAACAGCCAACTCGCGACGTCGCAGGTCTCCAACCTCCCGCTGACCGGCAGCCGGAATTTTCAAAATCTTTTCAAGATCGTTCCCGGCTTTAGCCCGCCCGCCGCTTCGCACTCGGAAGCGGGAAATCCGCAGGGAGCTTTGGCCACCAACGTGAACGGCGCGTCGTATAACAACAATGCGACTCGGCTGGACGGTGCGCTGGATACCTATCCGTGGCTGCCCGAGATCGTCGCTTATGTGCCGCCCGCCGAATCGATTGAAACGGTCAACGTGGTCACCGCAAGCTTTGACGCTGAGCAGGGAATGGCCGGTGGTTCGGTTGTCAACGTTCAGATCAAGAACGGCACGAATCAGCTTCACGGCACGCTTTGGGAGTATAACGCGCTCAGTAATCTTAAGGCGAGAAACTATTTTTATTACGGAGCGAACAATCCGAAGAACATCCTGAACCAGTTTGGGGGGAACGTCGGCGGCCCGATCAAGAAGAACAAGCTGTTCTTCTTCGCCGATTGGGAGCGGACGCTACGCCGGCAGAGCGTGAATTCATTCCAGTCGATTGCTACCAGCGCGATGCGAACCGGGAATTTTGCCGGTACCGGCGCTACTATTTACGATCCCTCGACTGGAAACGCGGACGGGACCGGCCGCACGCCTTTTGCAAACGGAGTGATTCCAACAAACCGCATCAATTCGGCTGCGGCACAGATGGTGGCCCTGCTTCCGGCGCCAAACTTGACGACGGCGAATAATACTCCGCAGAGTGATTATTTTGCTAGCGGCAGTTATGCGTTTACGCGCGATAACATCGACGCGAAGGTCAGCTACAATGCGACCGACAAACTTGCGATCTTCGGACGCTACAGTATTTCGCCGACGAATATCTTCGATCCGCAGGCGTTGGGAGGCGCGGGCGGTCCGGCTACAGACGGCGGACAACCCGGCAACGCTCCGGGGAGGGTGCAAAGCGCAGGGTTTGGCGGCACGTACACGATCACGCCGTCTCTTTTAGTGGACGGCAACGTCGGCTATACGCGGTTGCGGCTCGGCGCGCAAAATGTCGACATCGACAAGAATTATGGACTCGATGTTCTCAAGATTCCAGGGACGAATGGTCCCGATAAGCTCGATGGCGGGTATCCCGCATTCAATTTTAATGGTACGAACAGCGGTGGCAATCAGACTGTTGGATTGACAAATCTCGGCAATCAGAACAATTCGAATCCTTTTCTGTTTCGCGATAACGAATACGTTGCGACGGTTAACGTTGGATGGACGAAGGGCGCTCATTCACTGCGCTTCGGCGCCGAGTATCAGCGTTTCGGGATCAACCACTTCCAACCGCAGACTTCTTATGGGCCGCGCGGTGGATTTACATTCACGGGCGGGCTGACGAGCTTGAATGGCGGACCGGCCACCAACCTTTTTTACAACGCTTGGGCCGACTTTCTGCTCGGTTTGCCACAGCAACTAGGCACCGCCTTACAGAATATCAACCCTTCGGCAGTGCGTGAATCCTCCTACGCATTCTATGCGCGGGATCAATGGCAGGTGAGCCGCAAGCTGACACTTAGCTACGGAATTCGCTACGAATATTATCCGTTCGCAACGCGCGACCATTTTGGCGGCGATCGCTTCGATCCTCTCACGAACATTGTCTATCTCGGCGGGCTGGGCGGTGTGCCGAACGATACGGGAGTGGATGTGGGTAAGGGACAGATAGCACCGCGCGTGGGGGTTGCTTATCGTCTTGATGAAAAGACTGTGATTCGAGCAGGTTTCGGAATCAGCGTCGATCCGAATAATTTCCGCGCCATGCGCGATGCGTATCCGGCGATTATCGCTCTTTCGATTACGGGACCCACGTCGTATCAGGCGGCGGGTAGTCTCGTCACTGGTATTCCGGCGGTGCCTCGTCCGGACATCACGAGTGGCACACTGCTTCTGCCGAACAATATCGCGACTACAACGTTCAAACAGGACTTCAATCGCGGCTACATTCAATCGTACAATCTGACTCTCCAGCGCGATATATGGACCGGCTTTAATTTTCAGGCGGCGTATGTTGGCACGCGCGCGATCCGGCATACAGACCAAGTGAACGTCAACGCAGCCGGGCCGGGGGGCGGCAATGCGGGGCGTGCGCTCTTCCCGATCACGGGTAGAACGACGGACGTCACTGAGATTATGCCGTTCAACGACGCCACTTACCATGCGCTGCAAACACAATTGAAGCGCCGGCTCGGGTCGGGCGGCACTTTTGGCGCAACCTACACGTTCTCCAAAGCGATCAACTACGGCGACAACGACGATTCGGGCCTGACCTGGGCATGGGTTCCGATGTATGGCCGCAACAAGGCGCTGGCGGGCTTCGACCGTACTCACAATTTCCAGGCGTACACAAATTGGGAATTGCCGTTCGGGCGCGGCAAGAAATGGGTGACGCAGGGTTTGGGCGCCGCCGTAATTGGGGGATGGCAACTGAATGCCCTCTTGAGCCGGACGAGTGGAACTCCGTTCAACGTGGCTTCGTCGGGAACCTCAGTCAACGCTCCTGGAAATACGCAGACCGCCGATCAGGTGCTGCCGAGCGTCGCGATTCTTGGCGGTCATGGACCCGGGAATCCGTATTTCGATCCGAATGCGTTCGCTGCTGTCACGGCCGTTCGATTCGGTACTTCAGGCCGTAACATTATTCGCGGGCCAGGATTGTTCAACACAGATCTGAGCCTGTTTCGTGACTTCAGCGTGACTGAGCGCTTCAAGCTTCAGTTCCGTGCCGAGGCTTTCAATTTCACGAATACGCCTCAATTCGGTAATCCTGGAGCAACCGTTTCCTCTGCGACCCGAAACGCCGACGGCTCAATCAAGGCATATAACGGTTACACCGAAATCACAACGGCTAGTAATGAACGGCAGTTACGTTTTGCCTTGCGGTTGTCGTTTTAATATGAAGGCATGGGCTCCAAATGCACCGCTCTGATCGCGGTAGTGGCAATACTCAGCGCTGCTGATAAACACCACCACGAGTGGCAAAACGGCAAAGCGCTTGACGTTGAGCACAATCCCTACTTTGCGGGAATTTCCGCGAGTACTTCGGTGCAAGGCCAAGGGGCAACCGTTGGGCCGGGTGGAACGACGGAGGCGAACGGTAATGCGAGTACAACCAGCATTGCCGTGTATAACACCTATCAGAAATACGCGATCGAATCAGATCGCTACGTGTATCTGGTAGAAGAGCGGATTCATTTTCGCTGGTCGAAGTCAGCCAGAATCACCCTGAACGGGACGGTGAAGTTCGCTGTGGAAAATGAAAAGCTCTACCTGCAGGATGACCATGGCAAGGTTCATGAGACGTGGATTTTGAAGGCCGTTGAAAAGACCTGATCACCAGCGCTGATGAACCAGCGGGCGTATCTTCGATTCGTAGATCCGATTCACTGCTTCCATTTCGTCGGGTGACAAGGGCGGGAGACTTGAGGCCGCGCAGTTCTCCGCTACCTGCGTGGGACGCTTGCCGCCTGGAATGGCACAGGAAACCGCATCGAACATCATGATCCATCTGAGGGCAAACTGGGCCATGGTGACACCGTCCGGAACCAGCCGGCGGATCTCTTCGACTGCTTCGAGCGCAGTGTTGAAATCCACTCCCGAGAAGGTTTCGCCCATGTCGAATCGTTCGCCATTGCGGTTGAAATTCCGGTGGTCCGCGGACTCGAATTGAGAATCGTGCGTCAACCTTCCTGAGAGCATTCCGCTGGCCAAGGGCACTCGCGCAAGAATTCCGACCCGGCGTTTTTTCGCCTGCTCGAAAAATAATTCCGCTGGTCTGTGGCGGAAACAATTGAAGATCAATTGAACGGTCTGGACGTTTGGATATTCGATCGCTTTCAGCGCTTCTTCGATTTTTTCCACGCTGACTCCGTAGAAATGAATTTTTCCGGCGGCGACTAAGTCATCCAGCGTGCCGAACACTTCGGGGCGGTAATAGACCGCCGTTGGTGGGCAATGCAACTGCAAGAGGTCGAGACAATCGGTGGATAAATTCTTGAGACTCTCTTCGACGAAGCCGCTGAGATTTGCGGCGTTGTATACGTCAGCTGTATGCGGCGAGAGACGCCGGCCGGCCTTGGTGGCTACGGTGATTTCTTCCTTCCGCTCGCGCTTCAATTGCGCGATGAGGCGTTCGCTGCGGCCCATGCCGTAGACGTCGGCCGTGTCGATGAAATTTACACCGCTGTCGATGGCCTGGTGCAGCGCGGCAAGGGATTCGGTGTCGTCCACGGCGCCCCAGGAGCCGCCGATCGCCCACGCGCCAAAACTGATTTCAGAAATCTTCCACCCGGTGCGGCCTAGGTCGCGAAAGTGCATCTATTCTATGTAACACGCGCAAAACGGACTCGCTTCGACGACTCTAGCCAGCGTTCCTCCCCGACTTGGCACCGCGCCTTCGCGGCCTTTGCGCTCTAAACGTAACACGCGCAAAACGGACTCGCTTCGACGACTCTAGCCAGCGTTCCTCCCCGACTTGGCACCGCGCCTTCGCGGCCTTTGCGCTCTAAACGTAACACGCGCAAAACGGACCCGCTCCGGCGATTCTAACCAGCGTTCCTCCCCGACTTGGCACCGCGCCTTCGCGGCCTTTGGGCTCCATACATACCACCGTCACAACGGAATCGCTCCGCCGACTCTACCAACGCGCCTTCTTGGGGCATCTGCGCTCCCACGCGTCGGACGGTCAGGCGAGCACTTTGGCCTGGCGCATGACGGCTTCGGCCTTACGCCGGATTTCCGCGCACACTTCGTAAGGATCGCCCTGTTGAATGTGCGGGTAGAAAAGCTCAACCGAGAGCGGGCCATGGTAGCCCTTGCGCTGCAATGCCTGGAGAATGACCGTTAGTGGAGAAACGCCGTCGCCGGGAATCTCGCGAGTCCCGTTGGTGTATAACTCGCGCTGGAAACGTGGGACGTCCTGAAAGTGCGCGTGGTGGATTTCTCCGCTCGCGATTAAGGCGAGGTCCTCAAATTTACTCAAGCCGGACCAGAAGTGATAGCAGTCGAACATTGGTTTGACGTTCGGATGCGCGGCATCGCGCGTGAACTGCAGAGCGGTAGGCAGCGTGCCGATGAACGTCGAAAGACGCATGAATTCGAGCATCGCGACGATTCCGTATGGCTTGACGATGTCGCCCACGGTGTGTGCGTTGTCGATGCCCCGCTTGTAGTCGTCGGCTTTGAACTGATCCGTCGCCCCACATGGACATACCAGGCGATCCACTCCGAGTTCGGCCATCATCGGAGCTGTTACCTTAAGGTCTTCGAGCGCTTTGGCCTGGCCGGGGTGCGGCTCGAACAAGCCGCGAGCTCCGCTGCCCGACACCACTTTCATTCCGAGATCGGACAGGACGCGGCGCGCCGCCGGCATTCCTTCCTGGTCGACAAATTCTCTCACCTGCGCGGGGATTACCTCCACGAGCTTTATTCCCGCCTTCGCGGCGCCTTCAATCGATCGGCGGTAGCCGGCCGCCGCCAGTGTTGTTTGATGCAAGCACAGTGTCATGTTTGTGGAAGGCGCGGCGAGCGCCGCGGGTATGGCCAGGACGGCACGGCGTGTCAGCATGAGTTACACGATATCAGACACATGGCATTGTACCCATCCCAAGGAGTTCTAATTTGTGATTTACTTATCGCAAAGGAGTATTTCCATGAAGAAATTGGGTCTGCTGCTTTCTCTCTTTTCAATCGCGGTGTTTGGGGAATCTTTAAAGGGAACCATTTCGGATTCCAAGTGTGGCACTGCTCACACCGACGCCTCCGAGAAATCGAAAGCATGCGTCGAGAAGTGTATTAAGGGTGGTCAGAAGCCGGTGCTGGTGTCGGAGGGGAAGGTTTATCAGCTCGAGAATCCTGACAAGGTAAGTCCGTTTCTGGGGCAGAAGGTGCAACTCTCGGGCAAGGTGACTGGGGATTCGATTAAAGTTTCGAAGGTGAAAGCCGCGAGTTAGCACGTTTTTGGATTTGGGAAGGTATCGAGATTTTCTTCTGCATCGGCGGGATCGATGCAGGCGAAGTCTTTCTCTACAGCGATGCGGAGCGTGTGTTGTTGCGCCTCGATTCCGACCTGCTGGCTATTTGCCCAGGTATTCACTGAGTTGCTTGGAATGGTTACGGAAACTACTCCCTCGTGGAATTGCGCATGCACGTCAGTGTCAGTGGAAGCTTCGATCCGATAGGTCAAGTGCTGATCGGGCGAAAACTCGATTGCCTCCTGCACGGAGCCAGTGTCGCGAAGCTGGTTGACTTCCCCTTGCGTCAATCGCAAGCGAAGAAAATTATGCCGTACTCTCAACTTCATTGACCGAACTCCCTCGAATCCGCCATGGACCCGAATAAATATTGAATTGTCCTGCGCGAACGAATCCGATTAGTGTCATGTGCGATCGCCATGCAAGCTCCACTGCCAAGCTCGATGGGGCACCTACCGCCGCCATGATCGCGATGCCTGCCATCAGGGCTTTCTGCACCAATTCGAAGCTGGCGCGTCCACTTACCAGTAGTAGTTTGTTGGCGAGCGGTAATTTGCCGGCTAGCAACTGGCCGCCGATCAACTTGTCGAGCGCGTTGTGACGCCCCACATCCTCACGAATATCTACCAGACTACCAGTGTGTTCAAAGAGCGCCGACGCGTGTAGTCCTCCGGTTTTGTCAAACACAGATTGGGCCGCGCGCAGGTGGTCCGGCAGTTGATGGATGATAGCGGCTTCCATGCCTGGCCCATCGAGCGCCAGTGGACAGGTGACGGCGGTTTCGACCGCTTCCAGAGACGTCTTGCCGCAAACTCCGCAGCTTGAGGAGGTGTAAAAGTGTCGTTCTAGCCGTGCGAAATCGAAGTCAACACCAGCATTGAGGTCCAATTGAATTTCTTGAGACGGAGCCACACCGATGGAATGGCAACTGGCGATGTCTTCGCGGCGGCGGACTAAGCCTTCCGAGAAGAGAAATCCGGTCGCCAGTTCACAATCGTGGCCCGGAGTTCGCATGGTGACGGAGACATCTCTTGTCTGGAATCGATCCTTAAAATAGTAGCCTACGCGGATGAGCAGAGGCTCTTCCACAGCGAGCTCATCCTGCTGCAAGATGGTGTGGCCGCCGCGCACTTTCGTGATGGGCACATGAACAATTGGTTTATCGCCCATTTACGTTCGCACCCCGATTGTATACCTTAGTAGACGATGGCCCCAGATCCCCGTGACCCGGCGCAGACGCCGTTGGAGAATGCCGCCCCAGCGGCTTCAGAACCGCCGGACGTGGCTTCCGGGATTCCGTCTATTGTGAAATCGGTGGAGTACAGTTTCCGCGAGATGGGTGCGTTGCGTTCGGTGCGATTGCTCGCGCGTTTGAACCAATTCGATGGTTTCGACTGCCCGAGTTGCGCGTGGCCCGACCCGGAAGGTCATCGCTCCATGGCTGAGTTTTGCGAGAACGGTGCGAAAGCGGTGGCGTCGGAAGCGACGACGAAACTACTGGGACCGGAGTTCTTTGAAAAGTGGAGCGTTTCCGATCTGGGCCGGCAGCCGGATCTCTGGCTCAACGAGCAAGGCCGGCTGGTGCATCCCATGATTCTGCGAGAGGGCGCTTCGCACTACACGCCTATCTCGTGGGCGGAGGCGTTCGAAATTGTCGGGAATGAGCTGAGAGGCTTGGATTCGCCCGACGAAGCGATTTTCTACACGTCGGGACGTGCCAGCAATGAGGCTGCGTTCCTTTATCAGCTCTTTGCGCGCATGTTCGGCACCAATAATTTGCCGGACTGCTCGAACATGTGCCACGAATCGAGCGGCTTTGGTTTACGCGAGACCATCGGGGTGGGCAAGAGCACCGTGACACTGGAGGATCTCGAGCATACGGATTGCATCTTCGTCATCGGGCAGAACCCGGGCACGAATCATCCTCGCATGCTGTCGTCGCTTCAGCGGGCGGTGCGAAATGGCTGCACGATCGTCAGCGTGAATCCGTTGCACGAAGTGGGACTCAAGCGTTTTAAACATCCGCAGGAAGTATTGTCGCTACTCGGTTCCGGGATGGAAATTGCGAAACTGCATCTTCCGGTGCGGGTGAATGGCGATGTCGCGCTGCTGAAGGGAATTATGAAAATAATTCTCGAGGCTGACGCAATCGATCGCGAGTTCATCGAGCAACACACCGCTTGTTTCGAAGAGCTAGCCGCTCACATCAAGGCCGTTGCCTGGACGGATATTCTTGCTGAGAGCGGTATCTCGCAGGAACAGCTTCAAGAGGCGGCGGATATCGTTATGCGATCCCGGAACATGGTGATTTGCTGGGCTATGGGGCTGACGCAGCATCGCAATGCAGTGGAGAACATTCGTGAGGTAGTGAATCTTCTTCTTCTTCGCGGCAATGTCGGCAAACCGAATGCGGGAGTGTGTTGCGTGCGCGGTCACAGCAACGTGCAGGGCGATCGCACGATGGGAATTTGGGAGCAGATGGACGATGGTTTTCTCGATCGCCTGGGCCTTGAGTTTCATTTTGAACCTCCGCGGCATCATGGCTTGAATACTGTGGAAGCGATTCACGCTATGGCGGCACGGCCCGCAAAAGTATTTATTGCTCTCGGCGGCAATTTTCTTTCGGCGACACCGGACACGGCTTACACGGCGCAGGCGCTACGGAATTGCCGATTTACGGTGCAGATCTCGACGAAGCTTAACCGGAGCCACCTGGTGACCGGGAAACAGGCGCTGATTCTTCCATGCCTGGGCCGTACGGACAAAGATGGAAAGCAGTTTGTTACGACGGAAAACTCTATGAATGTTGTCGCATCGTCGCGCGGCATGCTTTCGCCCGCATCCGATTTGTTGATGAGCGAACCGGCGATTGTCGCGGGAATGGCTGCCGCGACGCTCGGTTCCGGCAGCACAGTGGAATGGAATGTTTTGGTGAGCGACTATAACGTGATCCGCGAGCATATCGGGCACGTTGTGAAGGGCTGCGAAGATTACAATCGCCGTGTGAGTCAGCCCGGCGGCTTTCGCCTGGACAACCCGGCGAGCCGCCGCGTGTTCAATACGGCGACGGGCAAGGCGAACTTTACTATCAATCCGATTCGTCCTCATCAGTTGCAGCCTGGCGAGTTTCTGATGATGTCGATTCGCAGTCACGACCAATTCAATACGACGATCTACGGCAACGACGACCGGTATCGGGGGATTCACAACGGGCGGCGCGTGGTCTTCCTGAATGCGGATGATATTTCCGCAGGGGGTTTGCGACGCGGCCAATATGTCGATCTGATCAGCCGCTACGAAGGCGTGGAACGGGTGGCGGAACGATTTGTTGTTGTGCCGTATGAGATCCCTCGGCGCTGTGCCGCGACCTATTTCCCTGAGTGCAATGTGCTAATTCCAGTGGACAACTACGCCGAGGGCAGTATGACGCCTGCTTCAAAGTCGGTCATTATACGATTAAGAGCGGCAAACAATTGAAGCTTTCCGATCGCTACACGCAGCAGAGCGGCACTGTTTATTTAACGGGTATCCAGGCCCTGGTCCGATTGCCGGTAGATCAGATGCGGCGAGACCGCGCGGCCGGTCTGAACATGGCTTCGTTCATCTCCGGTTACGAGGGCTCTCCGCTAGCCGGATACGATATGGCGCTGCTTCGTACGCTGCCGCTACTGCGGGAGTGGAACATTCATTTTCAACCGGGATTGAATGAAGACCTGGCGGCGAGTTCCGTGATGGGAAGCCAGGTATTCCAAGTCGTTGGGCAGAGCAAGTTCGACGGAGTGCTGGGCATCTGGTACGGCAAGGGCCCTGGTGTGGACCGTACTGGCGACGTGTTTCGCCATGCGAATATGCTGGGTTCGGCCAGGCATAACGCTGCACTCGTTCTTGCTGGGGATGATCATGGCGCGAAGAGTTCCACCATTCCACACCAGAGCGACCTGAGCCTGTACAACGTCGCAATTCCGGTGGTTTATCCGGGCAACACGCAGGAGGTTCTCGACTACGGACTGATGGCGATTGCGATGTCGCGTTTCAGCGGCGCTTGGGTCGGGATGAAAATGGTGACGAACGTCTGCGATGGCGGTGGGACGGCAATCGTGGACGCGGATCGCGTTGAGATTCGCGTTCCACCGGGTTACCAGAAATATACTGATCCCCGGCTTGTTACTCCGATTACGCATGCGCTTGAATATGAGGCGCACCATCGGCGCCTGGAGGCTGTTCGCGATTTTGCGCGCTTGAACAAGATCAGCCGTTGGTCTGGCGCGCGCGAAAATGCTCAACTTGGAATTGCCGCTTCGGGCAAGGCTTATTACGATCTGATGCAGGCTTTGCGCGATCTCCAGATTCGGGAAGAGGATCTCCCTCGGCTCGGTATTCGGATTGCCAAATTCGGACTGGTTTATCCGTTGGAGCCGGAGTTCACACGTGAATTTGCTCGCGGGCTCCGGACGCTGCTGGTGGTAGAGGAGAAGCGAAGCTTTCTAGAATTTCAACTGCGCGATTTGCTTTATCCGCTGGCGGAGCGACCGGCGATTATCGGCAAGATTGATGCCGAGGGGAAGCCGTTACTCCCTTCCACGGGCGAACTGGATCCGGACATCATTGCTCGTGTTGTGGGACGGCTTATCGCGACGCCCGAGGCGGCGGCTCGTTTGCGGAAGTTGGAGGAGATTCATCTTAGGCCGAAGCAACCAGCGCCTGTTCGCACTCCTACGTTTTGCTCCGGATGTCCGCATAACCGTTCTACCCTGCTGCTTGATGGCCAGATGGCAGGCGGCGGTATCGGCTGCTCTACGATGTCGATTGAACTTCAGGACACCAATCGCGGCTTTGAGTTCATGACGCAGATGGGCAGTGAAGGGGCGCCGTGGATTGGCATCTCGCCGTTCACGGAACGCAAGCACGTGTTCCAGAATATTGGCGACGGTACTTATTTTCACTCCGGATCACTGGCGGTGGAAGCTTGCATCGCGGCGGGCGTCAATATCACTTACAAGATTCTTTACAACGGTCACGTTTCGATGACGGGCGGACAGGATGTGATCGGCGCCACGGCGATTCCCGATCTCACTCGCAAGTTGCAAGCGGAAGGCGTGGAGCGGACTGTTGTGCTGGCTGAAGAGCCGGCGAAATATTCCGGCGCTACCCTCGCTTCTAATGCCGAGGTCCGCGATCGCTCCGAACTCCCGCGCACGTTGAAAGAGCTCGAGATGATTCCCGGCGTTACCGTGATCATCTACGATCAGGAGTGCGCGGCCGAGAAGAGGCGTAAACGGTCGCGCGGAAAACTTCCGGAGCCGGTGGAGCGGATTGTTATCAACGAAGAAGTCTGCGAGGGGTGCGGCGACTGCGTTAAACAATCGAACTGCGTCAGCTTGCAGCCGGTGGCGACACCGCTGGGGCAGAAGATGCGGGTTCATCAGTCGTCGTGCAATAAGGATTATTCGTGTGTGCTTGGCGATTGTCCCAGCTTCGTTACCGTCCGGGTTCAGGCTGGAACGGCGCTCGTCAAGCCTGCGCTTCCCAAGCTTCCGGAATCTTCGGTAACGGAACCTGTTTCGAAGGTGAGCGCCGGCGACGGTTACCGGATCATCATGCCGGGAATTGGGGGCACGGGTGTCGTCACGATTAACGCGCTGCTGGCAACGGCTGCACTGATGGATGATAAACGTGTTCACACGCTCGATCAAACGGGTCTGGCCCAGAAGGGCGGCGCGGTGGTTTCGCACATTATTATCAGCGACCAGCCTCTTGATACCGCAGCGAAGATCAACAGCGCTAATGCCGATCTCCTGATTGGCTTCGATCTGCTGGGCGCGGTGAATCCTGAGAATCTGAAATGCGCCGACCGCAACCGGACGGTTGCAGTGATCAACACGCATATCATGCCTACTCCCGACAGCATCCGGCAGCGCGTGGTGCTGGGCGGCGCGGAGTTGATG
>Ga0105240_10001008_pt1 | contig 50213 bp, 40 predicted proteins | sample KBSC54metaG_FD_80426 | JGI IMG/M metagenome (GOLD analysis project Ga0105240, IMG submission 80426) | Corn rhizosphere microbial communities from Kellogg Biological Station, Michigan, USA - KBS C5-4 metaG | ecosystem: Host-associated > Plants > Roots > Rhizosphere > Soil | place: Michigan, USA... | reverse complement strand
TTCACCTCAAAAGACTACTACGCGTTGGCCGGAGTCTTCGCCAGCACCGCGTATAAAGAGTATCCGCTCGTGCCGGAAGCGGAGGTAGCGGCCTGGAAGAAACACAAAGAGGAAATGGACGCGGCCGAGAAGGCGCTCAAGAAGTTCGTTGACGAGCAGTCCGCCAGGCTCGCCGAGCGCTTCGCTTCGCAGATCGCCGCCTATATGATGGCCACTGGGCCGAATCTGAATCCCAAAGTTCTCGACCGGTGGAAAACATACCTGGCCAAGCCCGAGGAGTCGCACCCCTTCCTGAAAACCTGGTTCCAGGGCCAACGCACGGCACAGGAAGCCGAAAAGTTCCAACGGCTGATGCTTGAGATACTAGCCGAAAAGAAAACTCTCGACGAAGAAAACCGGCAATTTGTAGATGCAGCCAAAAAGACGGAGCCCAAGATCCTCCGCAGCATTGTTCTCCCAGGAGGCTACCGGTCCGAAGAGGACTTCAACCCCGGCGCGTATATCCCGTCCAAATCGCTCGAGCATGATCGCTTCGTAGCTTTCAACCGGACATTCGGAGAAAGCTCCGCACCATTAAAATTCGATCGCGACCTGACCTTGGAATTGCTCGAGCCGGATCGGCGCCCCGAATACGATCGCCTGAACAAAACGTTCGAAGACCTGAAAAAGACCCTGCCGCCACAATATCCCTACCTGCAAGGCGTCGATGAGTTCGAGCCGTTGGACCTGAACTTGAACCTCCGCGGTAACCCCGAATCACTCGGCGAAGTCGTGCCCAGGAGATTCCCCCTGGCCCTCTCCGGTGGCAAAGTAATTCTGCTAAACGAAGGCAGCGGACGGCTTCAACTTGCCGACGTCGTGTCCCACCATCCCCTGGCCGCGCGAGTGGCGGCGAATCGGATCTGGCTCCAACTCTTCGGCCAAGGTCTCGTCCGCACCCCGTCGAATCTCGGCCAGGTCGGCGACCGCCCTGTACTGCCCGACCTGCTGGAGTTCCTCGCCGCCCGTTTGGTGGAACACAAATATTCGATAAAAGCATTGATCCAGGAAATCGTTCTGTCCGACGCCTATCAACGTTCCTCCGCCGGCAATCCAACGAACGAAAAACTCGACCCCGATAACCGCTACATCTGGCGTCAGAATCGCCGGCGGCTCGAGGCCGAACCGCTGCTCGATGCCATGCTGGCCGTTTCAGGAGAACTCGACCGCACCATCGGCGGCGAATCCAAGCCCCTCGACGCCGATTTCCACCGCCGCACTCTCTACGCAAAGAACAGCCGGTTCCAACAGGACGAAACGCTCTCTCTGCTCGACCTGCCCGCCGCCGCGGCCACCTGCGAGCAGCGAGTGGTCACCAACGTCCCGTTGCAGAAGCTCTTCTTTCTGAATTCAGACGCCGTCGGGCAAAGGGCAGCGGCGCTGGCCAGGCGGATCGAAAATAAGAATGTGGATGACGGCATCGAAGCCGCCTATCGTTTGTTGTTGCAAAGAACTCCGACTGCACACGAGCGGCAGTTGGGCCGCGATTTTCTGGAAGAAGGCGGTACCGATCTCTGGAATCAATACGCCAGGGTACTCTTGAGTTCGAACGAGTTTGCCTATGTCGACTGAACTGCGCACTACCTATCCCGGCTCTATTCACCCCCGCTGGACGCGCCGCCAAGCCCTGGAGCGCATGGCCGGCGGCTTCGGCATGCTCTCGCTGGCGCAACTTCTTCACGCCGACACCAGCCCGTTCGCCCCCAAGCCAACGCACTTCCCGGCCAAGGCCAAGCGCATCATCTATCTCGTAATGAACGGCGGTATGTCGCACGTGGACACGTTCGACCCCAAGCCGATGCTCGCGAAATACACAGGCCAGCCGATGCCCGGAGGAGCGCCAAAAACGGAGCGTTCCACTGGCAATCTATTCGCCTCGCCGTTCGAGTTCCACAAATACGGACAGAGCGGCACCGAAGTGTCCGCCATTTTCCCGCGCGTCGGCAGCCTGATCGACGAGTTCTGCGTAATCCGCTCCATGTGGACCGAAGTGCCCAACCACGAGCCGTCGCTCTTCATGTTCAACACGGGCACCATTCAACCAGGGCGGCCGAGCCTCGGCAGTTGGCTGATGTACGGACTTGGATCGGAGAGCCGCAACCTGCCAGGCTTCGTCGTGCTGTGTCCCGGCATGCCCGTTGTTGGTTCGCCGCTATGGTCGTCTGCATTTCTGCCGCCGGTTTTTCAAGGCACATTCCTGAAAAACACCGATACCGATCCTTACAAACTAATTCGCAACATCAAACCCCAGGCCCCTCCGGAACGGCAACGCCGCGAGGTTGATCTATTGGCTGCCATCAACCGCGATCATCTCGCCGCCCGTCCCGGCGACACCCAACTCGAAGCCTCTATCGAAGCAATGGAGACCGCGTTCCGAATGCAGACCGAAGCTCCCGAAGCGTTCGACATTCGCAAGGAGAAGCCCGAAACACTGGCGCGCTACGGTGACACGGAGATCGGGCGAAGCTGTCTCCTCGCCCGTCGGCTGGCGGAGCGCGGGGTCCGCATGGTGCAGGTTTACTACGGTAACTCGCAGCCATGGGACAACCATGAGGACATCATGGTCCATAAGCGCCTGGCCTCCAGCGCCGATTCCGCCGTCGCATCTTTGGTGGAGGATTTGAAGCAACGCGACATGTTACGCGATACTCTGGTCGTGCTCGGCACCGAATTCGGACGCACGCCGGCAGTGGAAAATGGATCGACCACGAAAGTGCATTTCGGCCGTGACCACAATTCCTACGGCTACAGCATCGCCTTGGCCGGTGGTGGCATCAAGGGCGGCATGGTTCACGGAGCTACCGACGACTTCGGATACCGTGCGGCCGACAAGCCCGTTCACCCGCACGATGTCAATGCGACGCTGCTTCATTTGCTCGGGCTCGACCATACACGTCTGACGTACCGCTACAGCGGCCGTGACTTTCGACTCACGGATATTCGCGGGAACGTGATCAACGACATCATCACCTAGCATGCTATCGATTCGTCCAGAGCAAATGGCAGTATTTAGCGCTAGCCTCAGAAAGCGGTTTGAGACGGACATGGCAGCCCACCTCGAAACGTTTTTCCCCAAACCGTGTGCCGCCATGGGTCCCGAAGAGCTAGCCGTTTTCATCCGGCGCACCGTCGACAAAGCACTGGCCTACGGTATCGAACGCGAGCGCGACGTATGTAAGTTCCTCGATGTAGCGATGGCCCTGGGAAAGGACTTCGATCACGATCCCCAGCATCCGTGGGCGCGCGAAATTCTCACCGATGCGTCGCTGGTAGGTCAGGAAAAAACCAGCCGCCTGGTCAAAGCCGCCCTCGAGATCGAAGCGCAGGAAAGACCGCACCAATGAGCAACGGCGGCGGCCCACAAGGACTCGGTCCTGCGGTCAATAGCGCGGATGCCGGCGTAGGTGCAGGATGTGTTGGCGCTCCCGCCGCCCCATGTCCAGGGCATCTCATCGTGCGCGTCCGCACACCGCTCGATGCCCCAATTCAGGGTGTTACCGTCGAGGTTACGGGAAGGGGACATAAATTGACCGGAGCCGACGGCCGCGCTGATTTTGGCCAAGTGCCCGCCACAACATACAACATCACCGCGCACAAAGCGGACTTCGGCCCTCTCCCCACCGGAGCATCGCCCTTCGCCGTCGGCAACGCCACCGCCACGCAAGCCGTCCCCTCTGGAGCAACCGTCACCGCGGAGATGCGAATGGTCACGGTGACCTCCGTAACAGTCACCCACACTCCTGTAGTCGCCGCCACTCCATTGCGGATTTACAAACAAGCTGCCGGCGATGCGCACGTCGATCACATCATCGTGTGCAATGCGCTCTGTCCGAAAACGGCTGGTCACGGTGCGGGAACACAATTTCCCGTGCGTGTCGATTGGACGTTTACCGCCCCGGCGGCAAACGCCCCCAAAGCGAAGGGCGGCAAGGATGACACTGACATCCACTTCGGCCTCGCGGCAGGGTTCCCCATGTCCGGCGCGGGGACCAAAACAGCGTCAACCGTCACCAACGATTCCGGAGTTACACAAATCACGCTACGCGCTTCGGTCACGTCGGGTGATCACTTCATCGTCCACGCCAAAGTGCTTCGCGACCCGGCGAACGCGGCCGCGGGAGACCTGGGACACGCTGATTCGCCGAATTTCGAAGTTTGGAAAAAGCTCGCGTATAACAACCTGTACCGCATGAAAACAGGTGCAAACGCCGGGTTTGACCTCGAGGCCCGGTGTACAGTCCCGAACATTCAGCCGGCTTTTACACCCACCTTCACCGAATATTCCGTAGGTGCGGCCCACATAGTGGCGTACAAGGAATACATCACCGATCTGGTCGTGCCGACGGCCGCGCAATTGCCTCTGAACGGCACGGTCCAAGTCCGCAGCGATGGCGACGACACCCGGGTGGTGACCATTCACGGGCTGGTAGTGGCCGCGGACGGATCGACCAGCAACAGCACCGAAGCGCTGACGCTCAACGGAACCGCCAATGTTGTGGGAGTCAAAAAGTTTCAAAAAATTGCTCAGGTCACCATACCAGCGTCGCCAACCCGCAAGCTGACCGTCGAGACATCCGCAGGAGCGGCCGTGGCAACCGTTGCGGCGCACGCCGCGTCGGCTTCGCCCAATTTCCTCTTCGACACGGTTGCCGCGGTACAAACCAAGGCCCAGGCGTGGTACGACGCCAACAACGCTCAGCTCGGTACGGACATGGCAGCTCTAAACACTTCCATCGGAGCGGCCGGATACTTCATGATCGGCGCTGCCTGGTACCACCCGAAGAAGGACGGGCGCCCCGCCACCGGACAGACGACTTATTACGCGGGTTACCCCACTTTGCTAATTCACTATTACGACAAGTCGTTCCATCCGGATAAAAACTGGGAGGGGGTGGATGGAGTGAATCAGGGTCAGATGTCATGTCTGTTCATCAATGTCGGCGGCGGCGCCTACGCCTCAATGGTCGCGCGGCATGAGATCGGTCATGCCTCCGATCACGTCAACTACGGCCCGGGCGACCATTGTCCGCAGGTCACGTGCCTCATGTATCATTCTTCACAGCAGAATCAGTTTTGTACCATTAACCCCGACCATTCTCAACACCGGACCCAAGGGTGGACGCCATAGTGCCCGTGGAATATTCCATTGACGTAAAACCACGAACCGCGCTACTGGGCGAGCCCATAATCGCCGTGCTCCGTTGCATCTCCAAAGGTGACACTGCCTCCGTCCTTACTTTCGATCACAAGTCATTGGTTCTGGAATTGGACGCGCCGGAGTTTCTGGAGCCCCTCCTCGCGTTTCCGAATCGTTTCGCGGTTGAAGAAGGCGGAAAACTAGTCCGCATGTCACTACCTGGAGGAATCGAAGACCTGCGTGACGGCGAGGAACGCACACGCACGTTCGATCTGGTTACTCGCTTCCCCGGGCGGCTCCTAAACGTGTGTACGATCTCATTCACCTACCGGCTCGAAGAATTGGACCCCCCTGTACGTCCAGAGCCGGTTACCGTGGAAGTGCAGTCGGGACCGGAAACCGTGCCGCTGCTGATCGATCAATTGAGTTCCGAATCTTCGGAGGTCCGCGTTCGCGCCGCCGAGCTTCTCCGCCAAATCACGGCGCGCAACTTCAACAACAATGCGGATTGGCAGGCATGGTGGGCTGAAGAAGGTGCCCGGCTGCCATGGAACTACGAATCCGAAGGCGCTACCTTTGGCGTTAAACCCTCGGCGCCACAACTCATGCGCCGCAGCAGCCATTTAGGGGGAGTTGCGTACCCCGACCGCAATGACTGATCAATCCGGCCGCGTGCCGAGACGAGCCTTCGTACAGACGCTGGTGATTGGTTCGATGATCGCGCCCCGTCTGTTGGCTGAAGCTGCCATCGCCTACTCGGTGGTCATACGGCCCGCCAGAGCATTGCTCGGCGAGCCCATCGTAGCCGTCCTTAGCTGTGTCGCTTCTCAAGAAAGCGTCGAAGCATTCACGTTCCAGGATGCCTCGCTCGAGCTGGAATTGAAACGAACACCGCCGAAGGGAGAACCCGCTCTAGTCTTTCCAAACCGTACAGTAACGCAGAGCGGAACATTGCAAATCCGAAACCACACCGACAGTCGAAAGCAGCTACGAAAAGGAGAGCGTCTAAACCGTGACGTCGATCTCGTCGGCACCTTCCCGCGGTGGATGCTTGACACCGGCGACTTTCAAATTTCCTACCAGCTTGGAGCGGACGGCAAATCCTGGCGTGCCAATCCAGCCAAGCTCACCATCGAATCCGGTCCGGCGGCCATCCCCGCAATGTTCGCTCTACTGGACCACACCGACTCAGGCGTACGCGCGCGCGCTGCCGGCCTGCTGCACAGGATGACCGCCCATATCGTGGGTTATGCCGCCGAAGCCGAAACGGGCGAACGGCAAGAGGCGATCGCCCAATGGCGTCAATGGTGGCAGGAAACTGGGAACAAAATGCCGTGGAATTTTCTCTCGCAGGGCGCGACACTCGGCGTAAAACCCGCGCCGCCACCTCGGGCCGGGCGAAGCAAGTTCCTCGGCGGACTCGCCTACCAGCGTCGTGCACTGAATTCAGGCGCTGTATCTTCGGCAATCGCGGAATGGTTGCGCAATCCATCAGCCGGACCGGAAGCGCTCAAGGGGAATCGATGGATCGCGGATCAGGTATTCAACTATCCTCGCGAAGAGGTGATGCTAGACCCAGGAAAGGAAACCGCGAAGATGCTCGAATCGGCGTTGTCCCACCTGCCGGATCGTCTCGCGTCGGCATCCATCATCTTGGCCACCATAGCGAGAATGCCGGACCAGCGCTATATCGGAGGGCTCTATACTCTGGAAAGCCTGGCTCGTAAGTCTTCCAACTGGCGCCGTCAGGGTTTCATCGCCGCTGGCCTGCTCGATCTGCTCGATCCCGGCAGAACGCCCGCCGGTGCCGCCTAGCACCCCAACGTTCATATAATCGAACTGTGAAATCCAACATCCCTCGCCGCACATTTTTCCGCTCCGCCACCGCCGCTGCTCTTGCGGCCGGAGCCGCTTCCGCAGATGTCGAGCCCGCCGGCAACACCTACATCAATCCGCGAAAAGTCCTGCTCTGGGAAAGCACACGGAAAGAATTTCGCGAAGCCCTGGAAGGCGGCGTTCTCAAGGCGATGATCGTGCCCACAGGCAGTACCGAACAACACAACGAACATCTCGCCATGATCAACGACACTGCCAGTGTCACGCTCGTAGCTCAGCAGGCGGCCCTACAGTTGTATCCGCAAGTAATGGTCGCAACGCCCGTCTCGGTCGGTATCTCTCCTCACTGGATGGATCGCAAAGGAACGCTGACGCTGAAGAAAGAAACTTTCCTTGCGGTCGTCTATGAGATCTGCGAGAGCCTAAAAACACATGGAGTGAAGAACATCCTGGTGCTCAACGGCCACGGCGGAAACGTGGGTCCGCTGCGGGAAGCAGTGCCGGAGTTCGCCAAAAAACTGGAGATCAACCTCAAGACGAACTCCTACTGGGACGCCTACACGAAGGACATTGTGAAGAAATACATGACGAGCAACAAAGCGCCCGGACACTCGGGCGAATTCGAAACGTCGTTCGCCATGGCCGCCTTTCCCGAACGTATTCACTGGGAAGGAGTCGACTACGAAAAGATCAAGCCGTTCCTTCACATCAAAGATCCGAAGTCGGCCGCCGACGAAGAGCTTTTCGCACAGGAAGCAAAACTTGCCACCACCGCGAAAGGCGAAGCGATGATCGATATTGCCGTCAAATGGACAGCGGAGCGGATGCGGCAGCTGATTCGCGAAGCTTGAATTGATGACGTCTCGTCCAACGGAGCGCGCACGAACACGTCAACGCCGGGACGAGTCGGCCGCATCTCACATCAATTTCAAAAGCGCTATCGCTGAGCTGCGAAAATTCCCGTATGTGCGTTGCGCGCGCCTCGCCGGCCTGCGGCGCGCTGACCTTGCGGTCTACGTCGCGCTCGCCGTCGCTGCCGCGGCCGCCGATGCTGCCATGCTCGCGCTGCTAATTCCGCTCGGTAGAGCCGCCGGCGGTGGAAGTCTCGATGCGTTCTGGCGGATGCCATTGGTCGCCCGCCTGCTACCGAATCCTCCGGATCTCGCCGCTACTTTCCTTTGGGCCGCGGGACTGATGTTCACGCTGGCGTTAATCAAGAATGGCTTTCTTTACGCGGAGAACGTCGTCGTGGGGCGCCTCCGCGCGGACTGCGCTTACCGCCTCGGCAACCGTATTTTCGATCGGTATCTAGGCTTCGGGAAGACCTGGTTCGACCGCACAAACGTAGGCCAGATGGCAACGATTCTCGACTACCGCAATGACGTTGTCGGTGTCCTGCAGGCTTTTTTCCGTGTCACCTCCATCGGCCTGATCCTGGCTGGTTATCTTTGCGTCATGTTGTTAATTTCCTGGCGCCTTACTCTGATCGCGCTGGCGCTGTTTCCGATCGTTAATCTGGCCTCCCGTTCCCTCTTGAGTCACACGGCCGTTGAAGCGCGCAAAGCGAAAAAAGCCACGGTCCACCTGAGTAAACACGTCTACGAAGTGCTGGCGATGATGCCGCTATATCAATCGGCGGGCAGGCAGGCGGAAGCGTTGCGGGAATTTTCGAAATCGGGCGAACTACTTCGCGACAGCAGCAGCCGCGCCTGGCGGTTGCAGGGGCTAAGCATACGCATTCAGGATCTGACTGCGTTGGTAGCCTTGCTTCTGATGCTTGCGATCACGTTCCAAGCCGAGCGCGGCAGCACCGCGCAACCGGTCATCCTGCTCGTCTTCTTTTTCATAGCCCGTCTCTCGCTGCCGATGCTCGCGGTCTTCCCCGAAACTTTGTTGGAGGTCTGCGAACGGATGCCCCGATGCCAGGAACTGTTGAAGATTTTCGATGACGGCGGCAAGTTCGCGGTCCGCAGCGGACCCCGCCAGTTCCAGGGCCTGCAGCACGGAATCCGATTCGCCAATCTGACGTTCGCCTATCACGATGGCCCTCCGGTTCTGCGCAACATCAATTTCGAAATCGAGAAAGGGCATATGACGGCTCTCGTAGGGCCGACCGGTGCAGGGAAGTCCACGCTATCGAATATTCTGATGCGGTTCTATGATGTTTCCCCAGGAACGGTTTTCCTCGATGGCGTCGATATCCGCGACTATTCCGTCGATTCCCTGCGGAGAAGTTTTGCTACCGTGAGTCAGGATTCCATGATCTTGAGCGGAACCTTGCGGTCCAATCTTCTATTCGGCGTCGAGCGGCCCGTGAGTGATGAGGAAATGGAAGCGGTCCTCGAAGACGCGTGTCTGGCCGACGTACTGTCCATGCTGCCCGGTCAGTTGGACGGCGTCATTGGCGAGCACGGCGCAACTCTGTCGGGCGGGCAGCGGCAGCGAGTGGCCATCGCACGCGCTCTGCTGCGTAAGGCATCGGTTCTTGTTCTCGACGAGGCAACCAGCGGACTCGACGCTATTACCGAGAGCCTCGTTCGTCAGGCCGTGGCCAACGCCATACGCCACTCGACGGCACTGGTCATTGCGCATCGCTTCGCTACCATTCAACGCGCCGATCATGTTGTGGTGCTGTCTGAAGGCCAGGTCGTCGAGCAGGGCACCGTTCCGGATCTATTGGAGCGTAGAGGCTTGTTTCACGCGATGTGGGAGCACCAGCAGTTCAGTTGAGGTACATCATGAAACTACAAAACAAAGTCGTTCTCATCACCGGAGCCAACGGAGGCCTCGGAACCTCCGTCACCAACGCGTTCCTCGAAGCCGAGGCAAGGGTCGTGGGCGTCTCCAAATCCATCCGCGCGTCCGAATTTCCCAACCCCGCCTTCACCGCGATGCCGGCCGAAATTACCAGCCGGGAATCGGCCCAGACAATAGCGGAATCGGTGATCGCCAAATTCGGCCGCATCGACGCCCTGGTCCATCTCGTCGGAGGTTTCGCCGGCGGAAAGCCTGTGCACGAGACCGACGGCGCCACCTTCGATCAAATGTTCGATATCAACTTCCGGTCGGCGGTCAATATGATCGCGGCGGTCTTACCAGTCATGCGGAAACAGGGCAGTGGAAGGGTTCTGGCGATCGGCAGTCGAGTCGCCGTCGAGCCGCAGCCAAACGTGAGCGCGTACGGTGCCTCGAAGGCGGCGTTGGTATCACTCATCAGAACGATAGCCCTGGAGAACAAGTCCGCCGGCATCACAGCCAACGTGGTCCTCCCCAGTACGATGGACACGCCGATCAATCGGAAAGTAATGCCCGACGCCGATTTCTCGAAATGGGTGCAACCGATTCAAGTCGCCGATATGCTCGTCCACCTCACGTCTGACCAGGCATCGCAAATCAACGGCGCCGTCATCCCAATCTACGGCGGCGAACTTTAACACCGGCAAACTTCTGCATAAAGCCGCGCTCCGAGATGCGGCGTGCGGTTGCCGATATTTTCTCGCAACGATGGCCGTCGCTCTACAAACTCGACCACCCGTCACGCCTGCGAGTCGGTGTCGCCGACGGCTGGTAAGGAACAGGCGCAAAACGGACTCGCTGCGGCGGCCTGGGCTAGCGTGTTCCTCTCCAATTTGGTGCCCGCGCCTCCGCGGCCTTTGCGCTTCTAAAAATCTCGACGGCGGCGAACTCTAGTCAACACCGGCAGACTTCGTCGTAATACGCCTCATATTGAGGAATGATCAGCGACGTGGAAAAGCGGCTCTCCGCGGTCCGGCGCGCGGCCGCCGACATTTTCTCGCAGCGGCCCTCATCGCTCAACAACTCGACCACGCGTTGCGCTTGCGAGTCCGTGTCGCCCACAGCCTCCAAAAACCCATCAACTCCATGAGTGATCAACTCCGGAACCCCACCCGCACGCGTCGCAACAGGAGGGACTCCGCACGCCATAGCTTCCAAAGCCGCCAACCCGAACGCTTCGAGTTCGCTCGGAAGCAACAGAACATGCGCTCGCGGAATTAGCCGCTCCACATGATCCTGCTTTCCGAGAAAGCTCACATGCTCCTCCAGCCCCAGATCGCGGGCAAGTATTTCCGCCGGGCCCCGTTCCGGACCGTCACCCGCCATCCAAAGCCGCGCCGGAACGTGCTTACGCACCGTATCCAGAATATGAATGCAATCGAGGATGCGCTTCACCGGCCGGAAATTCGAGATGTGCAGCAGAGTCTTCTCGCCCCCGCAGCGATTCTCGAGAGGCTTGTAAATATCCGTGTTTACGAAATTGTGAATCACACGAATCGCGTTACTCACTCCGAACACTTCCTCCGTTTGCGTCCGCAGATATTCGCTGATTGAAGTAATCCCATCCGATTTCTCGATCGAAAACTTGGTGATCGGAAAATAAGAACGATCCACGCCCACCAGAGTAATGTCCGTGCCATGCAGCGTCGTCACAAAAGGGATCCGCCGTTTCGGAGCCATCATCTGCTGCGCCAGCATTGCCGAGATGGAATGCGGAATCGCGTAGTGAACATGTAGCAGGTCGAGCGCATACCGGTCCGCCACCTCAGCCATGCGAGAAGCCAGCGCCAGGCAGTACGGCGGATATTGAAACAGCGGATAACTCGAAACTTCCACCTCGTGATAGTGAATCCGAGGAGTATCCGGATCCAGCCGGATCGGATTCGCGTACGTGATGAAGTGGACGTCGTGCCCCCGATTCGCCAACTCGAGTCCGAGTTCCGTTGCCACAATCCCGCTGCCTCCGTACGTTGGGTAGCAGGTGATTCCGATTCTCATTTATTCACGTTATCAGCAAGCGTAAGTTTCAATTCCGCATAGCCGATCTGCCCGTGAATATTCTCATCTGGACGCGCCACATCGCCGCCGCCGAACCAGACGCGAATCTTGTCACCCTCCACCAAAACGCTCGGATCGCAAACCACTTTCGAATCCCATGCCTCACTCCCGGCGAACACCGCCCGATCGCTGACACGTTTCCAATTCACACCGTCCTGCGAGCGCGCCAGTCCCAATCGCCGGTACTCCTTCCGGTCGCGCCCCGTGTACAGCATCCAATACGAGCTACTCGATTGCCAGACCGCCGGCTCCCCAAGGCCCGTCTCATCGAACGCCCCATACTCACCAAGCTCGAGAACCGGATTCGCCCGCAGTTTCCGCCAATGAATTCCATCCGTCGACTGCGCAACGCCAAGCCGCTGCCGCCGCGCCCGATCCTGGCCAAGGAAGTACATAAAAAACGTCCCGCCGATCTGAATCACATAAGGATCGGCAACACCGCGCTCGTCCCAGCTTCCCCGCGGTCCGGTTTCAAGAACCGGACCCTCAAGCTTCGCCCCCCCGCGCCACAATCCAACCCGCGGTACCCGGCTCGCCTGATACCAATAAAAATATTCGCGGTTATCCAGCAGCGCTGACCCATTAGCAGCGATATAGTCACCCTCCCAAGTCTGCGGATCAGGCGCGATATCTAATTTATCGGACACATTCCACGCCAAGCCATCCGCCGAATTCGCGCGCCGCGTATGCCACGCCTTTCCGTCGAACGCGGAATAGAAATTGAAATACCCTTCGGCGTCGCGACCCACCGATGGATTCAGAACGTCGGTCCAATTGCCACGCTCCATCACCGGCCCCGGATGGACATTCCACTCCCACTTCACCATCCCTCCGCCACCCGGAAGAACAGGAAGCGAAAAATCGGCATACCTGTTACAACCAGCCAACGCGAGCAACACAAAAACAAGACCAGCCCGAGCGCTCATGTCGGAATGCGGATCTTCAACCCTGCACCATTACTGGGCCTCGATTCCAGTGTCAATTCGCCGCCCAGCGTCCGGATACGCCGCTTGATACTTCGGGGTCCCAGCCGCAGCAGATCCAGTTCATCCAGCGAATAGTTCCCACTGAACGGAAAGCCGCTGCCGTCGTCCTGGATGCCGATTTCCAGCGTATGGCCCATCACTTCCAATGCAATCGACACGCGCGAAGCCTTGGAGTGTTTTCGCACATTGTTCAGCGCCTCGCGGATGATCTGCAACACTTCGGTGGCGAAGTCGGTGCCCGTAATGCCCGGCAGATCGCCGCAGATCAATGTGCACGCAATCCCACTGTCCCGTTCGAAAGTGCTAACCACTTCGCGAATCGACACGCCAAGTCCCGCTTCATCCACCTCCAGCGGTTGCATGTTGCGGACAAACGAACGCAGCTCGGTCACCTGCGACTTGCCCAATTCCTGCAACTGCTCCAGTTCTTCACGAGCCTGGTTCGTATCGCGCTGCAGCAGCTTGCGCACGATCTCGAGCCGCATCTGGAAACTGATGAAGCTTTGCAGCGGACCATCATGGAAATCCGCGGCGATCCTTTCCCGCTCCGATTCCCGCGCCCGCTCGGCCTGCATCCGCGCCAGCACCGATCGCTTCAGCGCCCACGAAAGCCGCGCCTGGAACGATTCTCTCTGCATCGCGAAGACCGTGGCGAAAACTCCGGAAAGCAGCACGGTCGGCCACAGCCTATAAGTAGGCATCGGACGAATGCCGAGAAAAAAAGCATCGCATACGACGACGATTGCCGCCACCACCCGCCAGTCGTAGAGCAGAGACGAGAAGCAGAGAAGGTAGAAGTAGGTAACCGTGCTCAGCCAGAGCCCTTCGCTCGTGGGATGAAGGGAGCAGATGAAAAAGAACACAACGTCGAGCAGCAGCGGATACAACTCGTAGATGCGGTTCTCGATGTTGTCGCGAAACAGGATGAAGATCGTATAGATCGCAAAAAGTCCGACCACCAGCGCAATCGCGGGACTCGCGGGAACCGGCGAAACCAGGTACAGCACCACGCACGCGAACGCCAGCACTGCGCGCAGAATGCCCAGGTGCCTCCGCCAGAGGTAGGGCACCATCGCGGGTTGTATCGGAACGCGGCTGCTCAGTTTCAAGTCGTTCGCCTAGCGGACATATAAATAGAGCGCATGACTCTTTCCGGTTCCGTCATTTTCAACCAATTCTGTTTTCTGAGGGATCCATCCTTGGAATTCAAAATCATGCGCTACGATGCGCGTCCCCTTTCGCAGTTGCCGCTCTAGAATCGGTTGGAGTTTATCGTTCGCTCCCGGAAATAAATAGATCGTCAGTAGATCCGCGCTGGAATAGTCCTGTGTGAACAGGTCGCCGCAAACAATTCTGGCGGATTTGCCCAGGCCCCTGCGATGGATCTCCTTCAAGCTGAGATCGCACAGATGGCCATCCAATTCCACTCCGGCTGCGTCCGCTTTGAACTTCTGCGCCGCCATGATGACGATCCGTCCGTCTCCGCTCCCCAGATCGAACATTTTCTCGCAGGCCTTCAAACCGCCTAGGCGTAGCATCCGTTCGACAATCGGGACGGGCGTGGGAAAAAAGGGAGCGTCCGCGCTAAAATCCTGGCTGAATAGACAAACCGGTACAGCTAATAAGCTAAGCGCAAACCGTGTCATGGCAAAGGAGCAAACAATTTGTACCATATTTGTTCAAACAGTTTGCGGGTTATTGGTCAATCCAGGCTATTGCTCAAGGTAAAGGAGCACATGGTTACTCGGATGTCCATCGGCTTCGACGTAAAGTTCGGCGGTGCCAATGTTGACGATGGCGGGCAACTGGACTTCGATGAGATAAAAGCCGACGTACCCAGGGGCCAGCGTTGCCCGTGTAACCTCCAGGGGTTCTTTATTCAAGTAAACCCGAACCGGAATAACCACCTTGGACGGATTCTCGAGCGGTGCGGCCATTCCCGTCGGCCAATCCGGTGTCACCCGGCCCAAACCCGTAGCCAGAATCTGAAGGCGTGAACCAGAGCGCGCCGGCGTCGCGGCGCCATAAAGCAACCCTGTATCGGCGTTGAGCAGAAGCGGACTGCCATCGCGATCTACCAGCAGCGACGGCGAGACGTTCTGCAGCGGGAGCCCTAGTGTAACGCGGCCGTTTACCGACTCCATCGAAAGCGACAGAGAGGACCCGCTCGCTTCAAACGGCACTTGAATCTGCGACTGCGTGTCTGAGGCCGCAAGTACCGGAGCCGTCAGATCACCTGTGCGAGCCGACTGAATCCGGCTGCCCAGAACGCTCAGCAGCGCGCCCGGAGCCGCTGGCCGAACCGTCATATCGCCCGCGCTCACCACGCTCGGATAGCGGAACCGGTGCGGCGCGATTGTAGCGAACACTCCTGCGCCGTCAAACGCCGCAAATAGCTGGTTTCCTGCCGGATCCAATGCCACATCCATCGCCGGAGCGCCGTCCGGTCCTGGCTTTACCAGCGTCCAGGGAGTGGCATTCGACAATACGTGCAGATCGTTGTAAGTCATGAATACGCCCGCATCGGCGGCCACGTAAACCGCTCCGGAATTCCGGTCGGCGGTAATTCCCGAGACATTTCCAGCCGGAAGATTGCTGGTCAAATCGTCCCAAAATCCGCCCGCGTTCAATGTGCGTTCCACACGGGACGCCGCATTACCACCCAAAGCGGCCAACGCAAATTGCGGGTCTTTCGGATCCACAAAGATACTTTGCACCGGAGCGTTGGCAGCATCCGACGGACCCTTCCAGGTCTGGCCGCGATCCACTGACCCCCAAAGCCGCCCGTCAGCCGACCCGGCATAGATTGAATCACCGGCTATCGCCGTAGCTGTGATCACCGCGCCCAATTGTTGTGATAACCGGTTCACCAGGAGCGTTTCCGTTTGCGCCGCGCTGTCCGCTACCGTCTGCCAAGCACCTTTATCGCCACTCCGCCACTCTGCCTGAGTGACGTCCATTCCCAGTGCGATGCGAAGCCCGTTTCTCCCATCCGGCACGTGCAAAAGCCGCCTGACAGGCAGGTTCGGCAGCGAATCGTTCAATCCCGACCACGTGAGTCCACCATCGAGCGACCGCCAAACACCACGGCTTCCCGTCACCACCAGATCGTTGGCGTCGGTAGGCGAAACAGCCAGCCCCGTCAACCCGTTTCCAAGGATGGAATTTCCTTTGAACGCTGTAAGGTTGGTCCACGAAACGCCGCCGTCATCCGACCGCCAGGCAAATTGCCCAATGGCGTAGAGCCGCCCAGGCTGTCCGAATGCCGATTGCACGCGCGCCCCGGTTTCCGGCAGGTTTGCCGGAAGCGGCGATGCCGGAGTCTGCGACGACAGTTGCTGGCCGCTAAATAATTGCCAGTGCTCGAAATCGACCGTCTGATAACTCCGCCGCGAAGCAGTCGTGACAAACAGTCGGCTGCCGTCATTGGCGAACCACGCCCGTTCCACAGGCCCGGTCGCTGGTCCGGCTAAATTCAGGTCCAACGTTGTGTTTCCGATTCGCCGCCACTCGAGAGGGAGACCGTTGGTTTGGGCAACCAGAACCTGCAGACCTAGACCGGCTGCGAGCCAAACTCTCACAAATGTGGCTTTATGACACACGCAATGAGTCCATTCTACCTTGTCTTAGACGTCGCTCCGAGATGAAAACGTTGAATCAAAATAGCTTTTAAATAAATCACACGAAGGTGTAGAAACTGCGTTGCATTTTTAGTGTTAGACTAAGGGACTAACGGGAGATGGTTCTGGGTCGACACTCTGTCGCGAGTTTGCTGCTGCTGCTCGTAGCCCGGGCGGGAGTGTGTCTGGCTCAGTCCACCTCCCAGATTGCACCCCCCGGCGCCGCCAAAGTCGTAAGCATGACCGGGCAGGTCTCGGTTCTTCAGGACAACTATCCCTGGGCTCTCCATCCCGGAGACGTCGTAAAGCTCAAACAGGAAATCACCACCGGACCGGACGGATTCGCCAGTCTGCAGGTGTCCGACGGTAGTACTTTCGAGGTCTACCCCAACTCCCGCGTAGTCTTTCGAAATAATCCCTCCGACTGGACGGATCTACTCGACGTTTTCATCGGCCGGATTAAAGTTCATATCCAGAAACTCGGTGGCCAGCCGAATCACAACCGCGTCCATTCTCCCACTGCGCTCATCTCCGTACGCGGAACTATATTCGACGTCGTCGTAGACAACGATGAATCCACGCTGATTTCGGTGGACGAGGGTCTTGTCTCAGTCCGGCATCTGTTGCAGCCTGGACCGGAAAAACTAGTGAGTCCGGGCGAGTATCTTCGTGTTTACAGGAACCAACCGCTGGCCCAAAAATCGGCAGACAAGTCTTTCGCAGTCCAAAGCGGACTCCGCGCCGCCAGCGAAGCGATGTGGCGCATCATCCTCGGAGGTCCAAGTCTAGGCGGCGGCAAAGTACCTACGACCGGTACCGGCGGCGGATCACCGGGAGATACCGGCGGCAAGACTCCACCCCCAGCCCCACCACCTCCACCAGCGAAGTAAGGCTCTGTGGGGCAGACTGGAAGTCTGCGGCGGGTTGCCAACCCGCCTACGGCTGCTTACGGCTTTCTTCGATATACCCCCGCGTATAACCTTCCCACTCCCAAGGAGTAACAGTGTCCCCAAAGATAGTCTCAAGAAGAGGACGGAATGCCAACTCACCGTTATCGCTGTTCGTAAGCAGGATCATACAAGCTTGCCTCCGCTCAAAGCAGATCATATAATTCTGCGCGCCGTCGCCATGCCCTTCCTTAAAGAAAGCAGGTCCGAAACGAGTCTTCGTCAGCAATCCCCAGCCAACGCCATAAGCCAATCCCACCGCGGAAGTCTCAGAGCTCTCCGGCTCATTTGGCTTAAGCGGGAACTGGTGAAGCTCGCGAAGATGAATAAAGGGACCCAGCATCGACGCTCGAGTTTCAGCCTTGAGGATCTTACCGGCGAAGAGCGCAGAGACAAAGCGGCCCAGGTCCTCCGCGCTAGTGGTCATCGATCCGGCGGCCCGCGCGGGAAACCGTTGGGTATGGGATCGGAAACGCTCGTCCGCGTCATACCGGTCTGCGACGTTCGCAGCCAATTCCTTCCGATAGATGATGCCGGTATGCGTCATACCGAGCGGCGTAAATAGCGCCTCTTGCATGAGCTGGTCCAATAGCCGTTGCTTCTGCTGCTCGATCACAAACTGCACCAGGTTGATGCCCTCGCCGGAATAGAGAAATTTCGTACCCGGCTTAAAGCGCAAATGCATCTTCTTATCCGCTTCAATGAAAGCAAAGTTGGCGAGTCCTGATGTGTGGGCCAGCAGCATGCGCGGCGTCACTGTAGACCAGGCCGGATCGTGAACGATCTCCGAAGCTGAATTGCGATAGGCCTCGTAAGTATCGAGCGGCTTCGGAAGCTGCTTCGCCACTGGAATATCAAGATCGAACTCACCGCGTTCCATCAGCTGCATCACGTACGTGGCGAAGACGCTCTTCGTGATAGAAGCCGCCCACGTCGTCGTATCGCGCTCCATGGGAAGCATGGGCTCGCGGCTGCGCAAGCCGAAGGCCGCGCTCCAAACCATTCGGCCGCCATCCACGATGACGATCTGGGCTCCCGTCACGCGAGCCGCGTCCAAAGTCTTTCTGGCAAAGAATTCCGCTTCTGATGCCGTGATGATGGTACCGTCGAGCCGGCGAATCGCGACTTCAGCAGCACGGCTAAACGGAGTCAGCAACAACAAAGCAGCCAAGGCAAGCCGGGCTATCGTCATGCCAAAAGTACGCCTCACGTTCGCGAATTGTTCCGTGCGCGTTTCGAAGCATGAGAAACTGAGGAAGAGGGAACCCGTGGTACGAACTGTCGCACTATTTTTGACATCTTGCCTAATCGCAAGCGCGCAACAGCAACCCGCTCCCGCGGTTACAGGCACCGTGCTCTCCGAATGGGACGCCCGCGCTGAAATTAAGGCATTGGTCGACGGAGTCCGCCGCCTGAAACCGCTCCTCGACAAAATAAAGCCGGAGGAATGGCTAAAAGAAGGCGCCCCCCAGGCATGGGTGCAGCAACTTCGCTCGGCGAAATCGAGCGTCGATTATCTGGCAGGGTCCGCGGAGCAGCTTGCCCAAAAACCGGACAGCATCCCGGCCGCCATCGAAACATACTTTCGCCTGGAGGCCACCGAGACCATCGTCAACTCCGTGCGCGAAGGACTTCGCAAATATCAAAGCCCCGATCTGGCGAAAATGATTGGCGATGTGATGGTCGACAATTCAAACAATCGCGAAAAATTCAAGACCTATCTCTTAGACCTCGCCAACATGCGCGCTCAGGAGTTTGAAATCATGAATCAGGAAGCCCAGCGCTGCCGCGACACGGTTGCCCGCACACCCGTCACGCCGGCCAATCCGCCCAAGAGGAATACCAGCAAATGAGCCCCACGGAAACACCCGTATCCACCTTAACTTGCAGCATCTGTGGCGAGCCGTCCAACGATCTCTGCGTCTACTGCACAAAAGACACCTGCGGCAATCATCTCTGCGCGAAGTGCCACCGGTGCAGCGACTGCTGCGACTGCGAACAGCGCGCCACATCAAGCTGACCCACATCCAAGCCTATCGAATCATGTACACCGTTCCGTTGCTGAGCGACGTCACATAGAGGTTCCCGTCGGGGCCGGTGACGATGTTGGTAACGATCCCGAAGTTCTTTCCGGCTACGAGGCTGCTGCTCTGTCCTTCGTCAAACTTGTAGTCGTTGTCATCGACACCGTCTTTTAATTTTGGGTCGCTGAACGTGAAGTGCTTCCGGCTGTTATCGAATGTAAATTCGAAGAGATACCCTTCGTCGAGGAACGTTCGAGAGGCGCCGACAAACAGATTGCCGGCATGCTGCGGTCCGAGCCCGGTGCCCGCGAAGCCAATGGCCGCCGGAGCGAGAGCCCATTTCCATCCGAACTCGGGATTGTCATAGTGCGAGCCGGGCAGGACGAATAGCCGGTTCAGGGCCTCGCCCGGCGCGTTGGCGATGAGCGTCGGGGGCCAGCGCACCTGCTGCAGCGCGGGGATAAAGGTGGTCGGATCGATCGCGCTGAAGGGCAGGTTACCCGCGACGGCCAGGTTTCCCTGAACCGGTGTGAATGAGGCTTCGATCTGCTTGTAGTCGGACAATCGATCGAGCGGCCCAATGATCTGGATCCAGCCGCCATTCGACCCGGCGACGATCCGATTCATTTCGTCAAAGGCATCGTCGCCGTTCTCCGACTCCCACAGGAAACCGGTTGCCGGATCGAACGCGAGGCCGAAGCCGTTGCGGCGGCCATAAGAAAAGATCTTGTGGATGTTCGCCGCCACGTTACTCAATTGCGCGGATGTGAGGGACACGCCTGCCTTCTGCTCGAGTGGCGCGAGATCCTGAGCGGTCAAGTTGGCGAAGGGGTTGTCGGCCGGCACGGTGCCGTCCGGGTTCAGCCGGAAGATGACGCCCGTCAGATGCGCGTCGTCGGGTGCCGGGCCGCCGAACTGATCATCCGCCTGACCGGGCCCGAAAGGACCACTGGCGAGATTCTGCAACTGACCGCGCCGGCCCTGGTCGCCGATTTGGAAATAAAGCTTACCATCCGGACCAAAGAGAATTTTCCCGCCATCGTGATTGCCACGCATGGGCTGGCCGCTATCGGCCTGGAAGGCACGCAGCATGATGATGTTCTTGTCGAATGCCAAGGTTTCCGTGGCCGGGTTCCAGACATAACGGTCCACGCGGTTTCCCAGCGTCGGCACCGCGGCCATATCGGTGCTGTCGGCGCCCGTGTTGCTTTGGGTCCAGTACAGATAGACACCGTGGCTGTTAGCAAAATCGGGTTGCAGGGCTATGCCGAGCAGCCCGCGCTCAGATGCGGAGTTTACAGCCAGGTCGAGCGCCGTGCCGACGACGGCCCCTTTGACCACATGCTGTACCTTGCCCGTGGCCTTTTCGAGGATGAGGAAGTCGCCATCACCAAGGAACGCCATGCTGGTCGGTTGATTCAACCCGGCGATCACCGTCGTAACCTGAAGGCTCGGGTCGGTCATCGTCGGCGCTCCTGTCGGCGGCACTGAGGACGGATTGACCGTCAGGCTGCCGAAAAGCCCATGCTTCTCGCTGGCGATCCCGGCAGTAAAGAACAGCGTGTTCGATGAAGCGCCCGCCACACCAAGACCGAACTGCAGCGCCCAGACCCCCGGAATATTGATCGGCGTGTTGCTGGCGTTACTCACCTTGCCGACGAACTCGCCTGAGTCGAAATCGAACGCGTTGATCGAGCCGTCGCCGAAGTTGCCCACCAACAATGTATTGTCGAACTTGCCGAAGCCCTCGAAGGGAGCCCAAGCCATTCCCCACGGCGAATTGAGCGGGCCTTGGCTCGTGAAGCGCCCCTGCAGATTCCCTTCCGTATCGAAGATGTCGATGAATCCGTTCCCCGCGCCAGCCACGTCGTCTTTCTTGTCGACGTCTTGCAGGGCATAGGTCACGTAAAGCTTGCTATTGATGGCGGCGATGCCAAAGGGGGCGTAGCCGGATGGGAGATGCGGGTCCTTGAACATCCCTCCCGAATGAACGGGTTGGAACTTCGAGTCGAAGACATCGACTGTGCCCGCGTGGAAGTTGGTGGCAAACAGGAAAGCGCCTGACCCGTTGAAGCCTATCGCAAGCCCCTTGTACACCGCCCCGCTAGCGGAGTTGTCGACGGCGATCACCGCTTTGGTGGCATTGGCGCTGCTGTTCCAGCCGGCAATTGTGCCGTCTTCTGTAGAGAAAAGCTGAGTGCTCGGAGCCGAAACGCCGCCGGCGGAAATGACGAAGCCCGTCGTGTCATTGGTTGCCACGCCTGTGGGCGTGCCCTGGCCCTTGTTTCCAGGGCCCGGAGTTGTGACGACCAGAGGCGATCCGGACGGGATTGGCTGACCCGTTCCATCGTAAGTCGTCCCCTTGCCAGATCCATTATCAGAAATCCAGAAACCGCTGTTAACTCCCAACGCCATTCCCCATGGGTTCACCAGATTTGGGTCCGTAATCTTGGCCATTCCTGGAACATCGGACACGAGGTTTGTCTGCGTGAAAGTGGGTGCGGCGGCGGTTACCGCCGACCGAAGATGCGGAACTATCAACATCACAGCCAAAGCTGCAAAGGTGACCATGAGCAATCGTGCCGCTCGATGAGAGCTGCTTCTTTTCAGGGAAGCCCTCAGTGGATTTTGACGTGATTCCATGACGATTTTCCTCCGTGTGAAAAGTGTATAGGTCCGAAAGACGTACCCAACGGAATTTGCAAATTACCCCTCAAGTCATGAGGTCCGGGACATTACAGCCGCGGCGTAGGCGAGAAGCGCGGGTACGGATCACCGTTTCCTAACTGTGCTCCGACTCGTAGACGCGGTCACACACCCTGGACTTGTGAAATGTTTGTGAAAATCTTGTCAACGGCTTTGTCGCACCGCTCACAATTCCTGGTAGGCTCGCGCATTCAAAAAAATGTATACTATACCCCCGGTATGGTACAGAACTTTAGATAAATGACCCACATAACCAACGGCGGTGGCAAGAAGCTTCTGGCCCGAGTGCGCCGCATCCACGGTCACATGGAACGAATCGAGCGCGCGATCGAGGAAGGCAACGACTGCTACGCAGTCTTGCAGCAAAACAGCCGCCGCGCCGGGGGGATGGTTAATGGCCGAACTGATCGACGGACATGTCCGCCACCACGTGCACAGCGTCACCAAACGGGAAAAAGCAACGAATGAATTGATGCAGATTGCGCGCAGCTACTTGCGTTAGCTACCCGTAAATTCAACCCCGCTCCATCCGCGCAGCCCAACGTAAAAACCGCACCAAATCCCCCCGCCGCCGCCAAACAAATCCCCAAAATGTACGAAAAGTAATTTCGTCCGCGTGAAGGCCCCAGTAAGTTTCAATGCGCCACCGCAGATAGGGGCTTCGCCACGGCCTCAAACGATAGCCGCGGCAAGCCTTCCACAAAAACCGGAACACTACCGCGTACTCACCTGAGCGCGCCTTGTATTATTAGCCTGCTTATCGGGAGTCGCGTAGTAGCCGCTGCGCGTGCGAACCGTCGGCCGCCCGGCCGCGTTCACCACCACCTTGACGTTGCGGAAGGCCCCGTCAAAGTTCTGGTTCACCGGGTTGTACTCGATAATGTATTGATTGCGGATCTCGCGGGCAACCTCAAGCGTCGCCTTCTCCACATCCGCCAGCTCTTTGGGGAATGTCGCCGAGCCACCCGACGCATCGGCCAGCGCGCGGAGAGCATTCTTGCAGCGGTTGGCATCGCGTTTCGACTCTTCGTTCAGCAACCCAATCGAATAGATCAGAATGTTGCTCTCACCTTGATGCGCCTTCTGCACCAGGCGCTCCAAAGTCATCGCCGGTGAACTCGCATTATCGTCGCCATCCGTCACCACCACGATGACCTTCTTATCGTGCTTTGCCTTCGACTTCATGTAGTCGATGGTCGCGCTGATCGCATCCCGCATCGCCGTCCCGCCTTTGGAGTCGATGCGCGCAGCCCCTTCTTCGAGTCTCTTGATGTCGTTGGTGAAAAGCACATCCTGGTAAGCGTCGTCGTTGAAATTGACGATCGTCACTTCGTCCTGCGGATTCGAAGCTTTCACCATCGCCAGCGACGCGGCCTCCACCTTCTTGCGCTTGCCCCGCATGCTGCCGCTGTTATCAATCACCAGTCCAAGCGAAACCGGCACGTCCTCGCGCGTGACCTTCTTAATCGGCTGCTCCACCTTGCCTTCAAACACGTGAAACGCGTTCGGCTTCAGACTGGTCACCAACTGTCCGTCTTTTCCCACGACGCTGGCATGCAGCACCACAAGTCTCGTGTCGGAACGGAATGTAGTGCCGGCATCTTCCTGGCCTCGCGTGGGCAAAACTACACTTACAAGAATCGCCGCACACCAGGGTAGCCTCTTACTGAACCGGTGCATAATATCCAAGTCTATACGTGGCCTTTAACGGAGGTAATCCATGCGGTTGTTTCAACGTTACCTTCACCCGGCGGTACTTGCCATCTTTCTCAGCGTTCGACGGGGTGTAGCCCAAAAGGTATTGATTCCGCAGTTCAATCCCAATCTTGGCGGCCACATCCGGCAATTCGTTGATATTGTCTACCGCGAACTGATGACCACCGGTCTGCTCGGAAAGTTCGGTCAACAGTCCTGGTCCGGACGATTCTTCCGGCGTCCGTCCACGTCCTGCACCTGACTCGTAAATTCCGATCGCATAAACTTGGACGTCCGCCTCGCGAACGAGTTTCTTGATTTCGTTCTCCGTGTACCGGCTGTTGTTGTCTCCGCCATCCGAGATGATCAAAATGGCCTTTCGCGGATTGTGCGCCTTTTTCATCTGCTTCATGGCCATGTACAAACCGTCCAGCAAAGCGGTTCTGCCCTTAGCCTGCGTGAAGGTTAAACGGTTCTGAATGTCTTCCGTGTTGGTTGTGAAATCGGCAATCATCTCCGGGCGGTCGTTGAATTCGATCAGGAAAAACTCATCCTCCGGATTGGCCGTCTTGAAAAACTGAGTCGCCGCTTGCCGCGACTTCTGTAACTTGGCTCCCATGCTCCCGCTGCAGTCGAATACCAGCCCAACCGACAGAGGCGCATCCTCGCTGGAGAACTGCGTGATCTTCTGCTCGAGCTTGTCTTCAAACAATTTGAAGTGCTCTTTTTCCAATCCGGTGACGAAGCGGTTCGACGGGTCGGTCACCGTCACGTTAATCAGGACAAGAGTAGATTCGGTCCGGATTGTCGGAGCGTTCCTGCCATTCTGACCTGCCTGATTTTCCGGCTGTGCCGCCGGAGGCTTCACCCGCGGCTCAATATTGACACGCTCGTCGCTAAACGAGGACGCCGGAGGAGGTGTCCTGGTAGTCTGAGCGAAGATAAACAGACCGCAAACGGGCAGGATCGCGGCAGCGAAGATACCGAACTTCGAAAGGCGTCTCACAATCTCTCTGCGCGCCGTCTCTACAAGCGATTTCAGTATATCATGCGTCATTTTCTATGCTATGATCGAGCGTGCCGACACGGATCTTGGGCGTTGTTCCAGCCCGATTCGCCTCCTCCAGATTCCCAGGAAAAGCCCTCACCCGTATCGCCGGAAAAAGCATGTTGCAGCATGTCTTTGAACGGGCCTCCCAGGCACGATATATTACACGGATTGTGATCGCTACAGACGACCAGCGGATCGCCGATGAAGCGCGCCATTTTGGTGCTCCCGTAACCATGACCCGCGCCGATCACCCCTCCGGAACGGACCGCGTGGCCGAAGTCGCGTCCACCTATGATGCGGAATTTGTGGTGAACATCCAAGGCGATGAACCGTTGATCGATCCCGCCGCGATTGACGCCGCGATTTTGTCGTTGCTCGATCATTCCGGTTGTCCCATGGGCACCCTCAAGAAAAAGATCGAGGATCCCAGCGAAGTCACCAATCCAAACGTCGTCAAAGTAGTGACCGATGTCAAGGGGTGTGCCATTTACTTCTCCCGCTCGCCCATTCCATACGTTCGTGGCGAGGAAGAGTTTCCCATCTTCAAACACATCGGACTATATGTCTATCAACGTGAGTTCTTGTTGAATTATTCCAGCCTCCCCATCGGGCCGCTCGAAAGGGCCGAGCGTCTCGAGCAACTCCGCGCCCTTGAAAACGGCTACCGGATTCAGGTGGCCGAAACAGAATACGAATCCCTCGGAGTAGATACTCCCGAAGACCTGGAGCGGGTTTCCAAACTTTTCGAAGTGTCCCTATTGCAAAATGGCTAAGTTCATTTTCGTCACCGGTGGTGTTGTTTCTTCCTTGGGTAAGGGCATCGCCGCCGCTTCTATCGGCTGTCTGCTCGAAAGCCGCGGACTGCGCGTCACGCTGCAGAAGTTCGATCCGTACCTCAACGTCGACCCGGGCACAATGAGCCCGTTCCAACACGGCGAAGTCTTCGTCACGGACGATGGCGCCGAGACCGATCTCGACCTCGGCCACTACGAGCGCTTCACCCACGCGCCGCTCAGCCAGAGCAACAATGTCACCTCCGGCCGTATTTACGAAACCATCATCGCCCGCGAGCGCCGCGGCGATTATCTCGGCAAGACCGTCCAGGTGATTCCGCACGTCACCAACGAAATCAAGTCGCATATGCGCAAGGTTTCGGAGGACGTGGACGTCGCCATCGTGGAGATCGGCGGTACGGTGGGCGACATCGAATCCCTCCCCTTCATCGAAGCGATCCGGCAAATGCGGCACGAAGTCGGACGCGAGAACGCCATGTTCGTGCACGTGACGCTAGTCCCGTGGATCGCCGCCGCCCAGGAGATGAAGACCAAGCCGACCCAACACAGTGTGAAAGAGCTGCGAGCGCTCGGTATCCAGCCCGACATTCTGTTGTGCCGCTCGGAGCGACCCTTATCGCAGGAAGTGAAAGAGAAAATCGGTCTCTTCTGCGACGTCGACAACGACGGCGTCATCACGGCGCGTGACGTGGAATCGGTTTATGAGGTACCGCTCGTGTTCGCCGAGCAAAAGGTCGACGAGACAATTCTGAAACTACTCCGGCTTCAGGCCAACGAGCGGAATCTCTCCCAATGGGTGTCTATGCTCGATCGCCTCAAGAACCCCGAGCGTCAAGTGGACATCGGCCTTGTAGGCAAGTACGTGGAATACGAGGACTCATACAAAAGTCTCAAAGAAGCGCTGCTGCATGGCGGACTGGCGCACGGAGCAAAAGTTAACATTCACTGGATCGAAGCCGAGCATCTAACGTGGCCGGACTGCACCCGCCAGCTTTCCCGCTACGATGGCATTCTCGTTCCCGGAGGCTTCGGCAAGCGAGGCATTGAAGGAATGCTGCACGCGATCCGGTTCGCCCGTGAAAATAAAGTACCGTATTTCGGAATCTGCCTGGGCATGCAGACGATGGTCATCGAGTTCGCGCGCAATGTCTGCGGACTCGTCGGCGCCAACTCAACCGAGTTCGACCAGGTGACCGAGCATCGCGTCATTTACAAATTGCGCGAATTGAAAGGAGTCGACGAACTGGGCGGCACCATGCGTTTAGGCGCATACCCATGCAAACTCGCGGAAGGCAGTTTCGCACGCGAGGCCTACGGCGTACCGGAGATCAGTGAGCGCCATCGCCATCGTTACGAATTCAATCGCGAATTCGAACCGATTCTCACCGCGCACGGCCTCCGCCTCACCGGAGAAACGCCGGACAAAGTCTACGTCGAAATCTGCGAGATGCCCGGCCACCCTTGGTATCTCGGCTGCCAGTTCCATCCCGAATTCAAATCCAAACCCATGGAGCCACATCCCTTATTCCAGGCTTTCATCGGTGCGGCGCTGCACTTTAAGAAGGGCCAACTGAATCTCGAAACGTCCGCGTTGTATACGCATGCCTGAGGCTCTCACGCTCATCGCCGGCCCCTGCGTCATTGAAAGCGAGGAACACGTCCACTTTCTGGCCGGTGAGATTCGCCGCATCGCCGGAGACTTCATTTTCAAAGCGTCCTTCGATAAAGCGAACCGCAGCAGCGTTTCCTCCTATCGCGGACCAGGCCTCACCGAAGGGCTCCGCATCTTAGCGGGTCTTCGCCAGGAAGGCTACCGAGTGCTCACCGATATTCACGACGCCTCGCAGGCCGAGCCCGCTGCCGAAGCAGTGGATGTACTCCAGATCCCCGCCTTTCTTTGCCGCCAGACCGACCTGCTCATCGCCGCAGGCCGCACCGGTAAAATCATCAACATCAAAAAGGGCCAGTTCCTCTCACCACAAGACATCGGAAACGCCGCCGAAAAAGTCGCCTCCACGGGCAACAACCAAATCTGGCTCACCGAACGCGGCTCTTCATTCGGCTACAACAACCTGGTGGTCGACATGCGAGGCCTGGTGATCATGAAGAAATTCGGCTATCCGGTAATCTTCGATGCCACTCACAGTGTGCAACTCCCAGGAGCATCCGGAAACACGTCAGGCGGACAACCGGAATTTATCGAACCACTCTCGCGAGCTGCGGTAGCGGTGGGAGTCGATGGATTGTTTGTAGAGGTTCACGACAATCCAGCGAAAGCCCTCTCCGACGGAGCAAACGCGCTACGGCTAGACTTGTTGGGTCCGTTACTCGAAAAATTACGAAGGATACGGGAAGCGACGTTGTAATCAGACCGCGTGAAGGGCAGATTCCATTTTAGACAGGTCAGTTTCTCCAGCAGCCATTTCGATCAGCGATTCCAGCCGATCGATATCATGGATGGTGTCTAACTCAGGGGCCGTCTCGAGACCCGGGAAACGAACCTTCAGAACGCGGCGAAGCGCACGACGTGCGTCTGTGATTTGAATCTCCGCCCTGATCATCGGTTCAACGGCCTCGCGCATAATCTCGAAGAAGCTGGACTCTCTAATCAATTCCGGTGTCAGTATATTCAGCATTACCGCCTCCAGCAACTTCCTCAGTTGATCTTTATCATACCGTAGGCCGCCAAGCGTCAAGAACTCGAGTTGCCGCGTCCCATCCTGGCTCTTGGCAATCCCTTCAGCCGCCCGCCATAGCTGTTCCGGTGACACCTTCAACAACGGAACCAAAGGTAGGATCCGCGATTTATCCACGGCCAGCACTGCGCCGCCATCGATCTCCCACAACCGCACGACGCGGTAATCCAGCCAGATTCTCAAGCCACCCGAGTGCAACCGATGCGAATCCGCCACATCCGCCGGCGAATTCCGCTCGGCCAACAGCACCAGCACACACTCCACCGGCAATCGATACTTCAAGTGCAACAACATCGAATACCGCATCAACCGGTCCGGCAAGTCCAACTTGTAGTGGGTCTGGAACTCCAGATGCACCAGCCGTTCCTCGTGCCCGCTCCGAAGGCGGTAAAGATGGTCCACTTCCAGCGACGGTGCCAGAACCTCCCGAGGAAGGTTAGCGATTTCCACGTCCGACGCCGAAACCGGCAAAACACCAAAAAGATAGAGCAACCCCCGCGGGTCGTCATCGGCGAGATTCTTCAGCAACCGATCATAAGGCTTCGCCAAACACACTAGTGGTTTTCCAGCAACATTGTTCTCGCAAAATTTCCACGCCCGCCCTCACCTAAACGCCCAAGTGTCAAAACGCGTCCTCATAGCTAGTATGCGTATGAATCAAAACCGTACCGGCGAGGGCTTCTCCCTGATCGGGCTGCTCATCGTTGTCGCCACCATCCTGATTCTGGCCGTGATCGCCATTCCAAAATTGCATCAGAACTCCACCCCGAACCCGGAAACCGTTGCGATCCGGCAGGTTGGCATCCTCAATACCGCGGAAACGCAATACTATTCTCAATTCGGCAAGTTCGCCGTCAACTTGGCCGAACTGGGACCACCCTCCAGTGGACAAGCCGGCCCCAGCGGTTCCGATCTCATCCCGCGTGAATTGGCCTCGGGCAAGAAGAGCGGTTTCATCTTCACCGTGCAAGGCACCCCATTCGGTTACGCAGTGACGGCCGTCCCGGAAGTCTTTGGAAGCTCTGGACGCCGCTGCTTCTACTCCGACCAGACCAACGTGATACGCGAAAATTGGGGCGCGGAGCCTGCCACTGCCGCCAGCAAGCAAATTAGATAGATAGAGCGCCGTTCTTGGCAAAATTTTACGCGCAGCGAGACCCTAAACGCCACAACCCCAAAATGCGTCATCATACTAGTATGCGTATGGATCAAAACCGGACCCGCAGGGGCTTCTCCCTGATCGAGCTGCTCATCGTCGTCGCGATCATCCTGATTCTGGCCGCGATCGCCGTACCAAAACTAAATCAGAACCGAATGCTGGCGCAGGAAACCGCCGCCATCCGGCAAATCGGCACCGTCAATACCGCGGAAACGCAATATTATTCTCAATTCGGCAGGTTCGCCGTCACCTTAGCCGAATTAGGCCCGCCCACCAGCGGACAGGCCGGTCCCAACGGCTCCGATCTCATCCCCGGCGACTTGGCCCTCGGCAAAAAGAGTGGTTTCATCTTTACCGTAGCCGGCACCCCCCTCGGCTACTCAGTCACAGCCGTGCCGGAAGTCTTCGGAAGCTCCGGACGCCGCTCATTCTACTCCGACCAGAGCAATGTCATACACGAAAACTGGGGCGCAGAGCCCGCCACAGCTACTAGTAAAGAAATCAGATAGCCGTATCTCGAACAGTATTCCTACCTAGCACCGAGACTTTTGTATCCATTCGGTTGTTATACTCTTGACAGTCGTTTGGGTACAAGAAATCTAGTAGGTGTAGGGTGTGGAAGCCATGACGTTAGCGTCCCGTTCGCTGATCGCTCTTTCCTTGGTCAGTTCCGTCGGCATAAACGCTTTGCAAGCAGCGGACTGCACGTTTATCGCGGGTCCCGACCAGTTTCTCTCCGCTCAAAGTCGAATTCGAAACGGCGTCGTCGACGCAGCCCGGAAGCTGTCGGCTGCGCGCTACACCGGTAAGGTCACGCTCCGTAACGCCGCCTCCGTCCCACGGCGCAACTTTGTCGACGAAGAGATCTTTGGAACGATGCAGGCGCAGAATGTCCCCTCGGCGGCGCTGTCCACCGACGAAGAGTTCCTCCGCCGGATCTATCTCGATCTCACCGGCCGCATACCCACCTCCCAACAAATAAAGGACTTCGCCGCCAACACCGATCCAGCTAAACGCGATGCGATCATCGAACAACTCCTGGCGTCCCCCGAATTCGTGGACAAGTGGACACTCTGGCTCGGAGATCTCCTCCAGAACACGCCCAACGCGCTGTCAACCGCGAATCTGGCAAAGCAGATCGACGGCAGAAACGTCTACTACAACTACATCAAGTCCGCCATCGCGACCGGAAAATCGCTGCGGGATGTCGCCTGGGAAGCCATCGCTTCCTCGGGCAACACCTTCGCCCAAGACACCGCGGCTACAAATTTCATGCTCAACGGCAACGCCGCCAATGGCCCCATTCAGGACACATACGATATGTCCATGGTGAAAGCCGCCACTTCCTTCCTGGGCATGTCCCACTATGATTGCCTCTCGTGCCACTCCGGCCGAGGTCATCTGGATGCGCTCAGCTCCTGGGGAACCCACACCACCCGCCTCGACGCGTGGAAAATGTCGGCGTTCTTCTCGCGGCTCAATGTTTATCATTTCGGGAACAGCTTCACGCAATACACTGATCCGCTGTATAACAGCAATCTGGTCGGCGACAACACGGCTGGCCAATATAACCTCAACATCACATACGGAAATCGTCCGGCACGCTGCTACAACGCTCTCCCGGTCGATGGAATGTCCGGGAAATGCCCCTCGCCGCCCACTAACGCCGGAAATCAGGTAACGCCCGTTTACCGCGACGGCCGAACGCCCCCCGATGGCAACTGGCGAGCCGCCTTCGCGACCTTCGTCACGTCAGACCCGCTGTTCGGCATCAACTTCGCAAATCGCATCTGGAAACAGATGTTCAATCTCGGACTCGTAGATCCCGTGGACAGCCTCGATCCCGACCGGCTCGATCCGGCCAACCCGCCCGCCGCGCCCTGGACCCTGCAGGCCACGCATCCGGTCCTGTTACAGAAACTCGCGAAGGCGTTTCTCGACAGCAACGCCGACCTTCGCTCCACTCTCCGAATCCTCGTGCAATCGAACGCATACCAGTTGAGTTCCCGCTACGACGGCGACTGGAGCCTCGCGCAGGTTCCCCTCTTCGCACGCCACTATCCGCGCCGTTTGGATGGAGAGGAAGTTCACGACGCCATCGCCCAAGCCACGGGCGTACTCGGAAAGTACACCGTCCAAGCCACCATCTACCGGGCGTCGCCAACCGACGCGATCTCGTATCTACCGAATCCGGTCGTATGGGCGATGCAATTGCCCGACCCGCAGGAGCCCCGCAGTAATGGCGGCGTCGCTACCTTCATGAGCTTCTTTCTGCGCGGTAATCGGGACACGCAGGTGCGCAGCCAGGCCGGCTCCATTCAACAGGAACTCGCGCTAATGAACGACAATTTCGTGAACAGCCGCACCAAGGCCACTGCCTCGCCAGTCATCGCCAGCATCGCGAAACTGAAGGACAACGAATCCATCGTCACCGAAATCTTCCTCACGTTCCTTTCCAGGCATCCTTCCGAGCGTGAACACACGGTCGGCATCAACTTCCTGAACCAACAGGCCAGTGTCACCGGACCCACCACAGCCGTGGAAGATCTTGTCTGGGCGGCGATTAACAAAGTCGATTTTATTTTCAGTTATTGAGAGGCAGCCATGAGAGACCGATTCGGTAACGACTGGAGCCGCACCCCCGGCACGTACTTCTGGAAGGGTCCCCACATAGCCCGCCGTGTCTTCTTCCGCCACTTGGCCAGCGCCGTCGGCGGGCATTTCCTGATGCCCACCCGCCCCATGGAGACCATCGCCAAAGCCTCGCCCAACACCATCAGCGCCGCCAAGAACGTGATCTTCATCATGATGCAGGGCGGCCCCAGCCATACCGACACGTTCGATTTGAAGCAAGGCTCCTGGACGCCCTCGTTCATGGCCCCGGCGACGTTCGGCGGCGTCGCCTTTCCGCAGGGATTGATGCCCAACATCGCCAATCATCTTGACTCCGTCGCCTTCGTGCGATCGGGCAGCGCATGGGCCGCCGTACATGGTCTCGGCCAGACCTGGGTGCAGATCGGCCGCAATCCAACCAACAGCCTGGCGCGGATTGCCCCGCATATCGGCTCCGTCGTCGCGCTCGAGCTATCGCCCTCAAATACCAATCAGTCCCTCCCGGCATTTGTCTCGCTGAACACCGGCACAGGTCCCGATCAAGGTTATTTCGCCCCCCAATACGGGCCGTTCTACATCAATCCAAACGGCGGTGGACTGACAAACGCCGCACACCCCAACGGCAACGTAGTATTCGACCGGCGGTACGGCATCCTCCAAAGCATCGATGCGGAAACAAAGGAGTCCGGAGCGCTCGGATCCGCCGTTTCCCAAGAGGCGGAGTTCAGCACCGGCGCTCGCCTCATGATGTACAACGGAGGCATCGACAAGGTATTCAACTTCGATCAGACCACCCGCAATTCGTACGGCAACACCGGCTTTGGCAACGCCTGCATCACCGCCCGCAATCTGTTCCGAGCCAACCTCGGGACCCGCTTCGTCCAAATCACCATCGGAAGCTGGGATCATCACGTAAACATCTACGCGCCCAACGGGCCGCTGCAAAGTCTAGCCAAACAATACGACGCAGGTTTAGGCCAATTGCTCGCCGACCTGAAGAGCGATGGCACGCTCGATCAAACGCTGATCGTCTCCATGGGCGAATTCGGAAGAACCGTCGGACCTCCTACCGCCTCAGCCGGCCGCGACCACTTCCTGATCGAGTCCATCATGATGGCCGGCGCCGGAATCAAAGGCCCGCGGACCATCGGAGCCACCGACGCAACCGGCGCGAAAATCATCGACCCAGGCTGGTCCCGAAATCGCGAAGTTCGCCCGGAAGACATCGAAGCGACGATCTACTCCGCGCTCGGAATCGACTGGACCAAACAAATCGCCAGCCCGCTAGGCCGAAGCTTCGAATACGTGCCCTCATCGGCTCAGGATCTCTACGGACCAATCAACGAAATCTGGTCATAGCTAGCCCGCAAAGGGCCGATCGCGGCCCTCACTATTCGCAAGCAAACGCACGTGCGAGTCCGCGATCCAGGCTCCGTTTTGCGGGCGTTTACTGAGGAGCTAGCCCGCAAAGGGCCGATCGCGGCCCTCACTATTCGCAAGCAAACGCACGTGCGAGTCCGCGATCCAGGCTCCGTTTTGCGGGCGTTTACTGAAGAGCTAGCCCGCAAAGGGCCGATCGCGGCCCTCACTATTCCCAAGCAAACGCACGTGCGAGTCCGCGATCCAGGCTCCGTTTTGCGGGCGTTTACTGAAGAGCGTCCTAAAACGACATGCGCAACGCGAACTGCACCACCCGCGGAGTATTCACTTGGCTAAGCGCAATGGTGCCAAATCCCGTCGATGAAATCGAAGTTTGAGGCCCGGCAAACACCACGGAATTCGTCGCATTGAACATCTCCGTCCGGAATTCCAGGCGGAATCGTTCCGTGAATGCAATCTGCTTTTGAATCAAAAGATCAAGGTTCTTGCTCGCCGGATTTCGCACGTCCAGCAATTCACGGCTCACATTCCCGAATTGAAATTGCGGCGTTTGCACGAAAGCGGCAGCATTGAAATATTGGCCGCCGTCGCTGATCGACGGTCCGCCCGGCAGCGCTGCGGACTGCCCCGTCGCATTAGGCCGCTGAACACCCGTATTGAACGCACTCGTGTTATTAGGCGAAGTGACGACAACCGGTAAACCCGTCGCATATGTGTAAATCCCGGCGACAGACCAATTACCCGCCGCACGCCCAACCCACCCGCTGTGCAACCACTTCTTGCCTACTCCAAACGGCAGTTCGTAGCTCACACTGAGGTTCATATAATTCGGGACGTCAAGATACGACAAAGCCCGGTCGCAGGAAAAGCAATAAGTGTTGTTGAAACCAGCGCTCTGACCCAAAAAGCTGCCCAACTCACCCACATTATCGATTGCCTTCGAGCGAGTGTAGTTGAACAGCACGGCCAGACCTTGGGCGAATCGGCGTTCCACTTTAAGTTCCAACGCATGGTAATTGGCATGTCCAAACGGCGCCTGGCTCGCGCTCAATCCGGTGAATTGCGGGTACGGCCGCAGCAACTGCGCGTACTGTACGGTGGGCAAACTGAGGATGGAAGTGGAGTCCGTAATGTAGCCGTAAAATGGATTCGCCACCGTCTTCAATAATTGCGATCCCAGCGCCAGATTGGCCGGCGTGAGCTGATTCAACGCAACCGGAGTCGGCAAAGCAACGGAGCTGTTACCCGTGTAACCGGCTTCGACAAGAATCGAAAAAGGCAGCTGCCGCTGGACATCAAACGACCACTGAGCAACATACGGCAGCCGTTGATCGCGCAATGGCCCGCTGATCGATTGACCTAAAAGCGTCCCGAGCCCGGAAGCGTTGCCCGTTGGTTGGATCAAGCCTTGCGGAAACGGATTGCTGAGGCTGAAAGTGGGAGTAACCGTGTCAGCCTGCGTGACCAGATTAGACGTAGTGCGCGTGAACCCTTGCGACACGTCCGTGTTAGGAACTAACGGACTGTGGAAGATGCCGCCGCCCGTTCGAATCACCGTTTTTTCGTTCACCCGGTAAACGATTCCCGCGCGCGGATCCCAGTTGTTCGTGTCGGCAACCTGCGTCCGTGTTCCCAACCCGTTGACGCCCACGAAGCCAATGCCTCCAGTCAGGTTGTAACCGGGGACCTTGAGCGGGGAAGGGCTGGTCAAGTCAAGAAACACGTCCCGGTTGTTCGCCTCCCTGATAGGCAACTCAAGGTTGTAACGAACACCCAGAGTCAGGGTGAGGCGAGGAGTAATGTGCCACTCATCTTGAAAAAATGCTCCGTAATAAGGGTGCGTCTGGTTCACCGGCGGATTGATGTTGTATGAAACGGAAGCGGCGCCGAGCAACAACGAAGCCAGTCCGGCCCCAGTCGACGTGGCGGCCGCCTGAGGATTGGGTCCCGCGGTGTAAATACTGCTGGCCGAGATGCTCAGCGGTAGCGGATTGTTAATCGAAACCGTAAACAGGCGCCAATCGAAACCCGCCTTGAAAGCATGACTCCCACGCAGCATGGTCATCGACGCCGCATATTGGTAAGTTCGCGAGATCACCACATTATCGGCAGTTCCTTGCGGCCCCAGCCCGCTCAGCCCTGTTGCAGACAGAACAGGAAAATATGGCGCCGTCTGGCCAGTCGTCACAGTCGAAGGAAAGCCGAGCGTGCTCTGATCGAAGCCAAGTGTCAGCGGCACACGATTCGTCTGGCTGTTGGCCAAAGAGAAGTGATGCTGGAACACAATGTTAGGACTGATCACCCACGTGTGGTTCACCATCCAGTTCGTTCCGGGAATCACATTCGGCGTTTGAACCGGAGATTGCACGTTTCCATAAACCAGAGGTTGAGCGTTCAGATCGTTGAACCAATCGCCCCGCCCGAAAATACTGTGCTTCTCGTTAAACTGATGATCCACACGCGCATCAATCCGATCGTTGGCCAGCGTATTCGATGCCGAACTGAGAAAATTGTTCGTATCGCTGAGACCAATACCAGGCTGATTCGGCGATGGATAATATTTGAGCAGATTCGATGCGATCGAATTCAGCCGGTTCTGCGGAATGATGTTTCCGGTAAACGCATCGCGAATGTATTGGGTAACTCCGGCCGGTGCGTTGGGGTTGAGGCGCGTCGTCGCCGGGTCATAGATCGTAATCAATTTTCCATTAGTGTCGTACGTGTGCGAGAAATCGCCCTGCCGCTCAGCCGCCGTCGGCACTGTTCCCAGGAACGAAGCATAACTGCTCTGGCGCAATCCCTCGTAGGCAACGAAGAAAAACGTGCGGTTCCGGCCGTTGTAAAGCTTCGGCAGCACGGCCGGACCACCCACAACAAAGCCATATTGATTCTTGCGGAAACTCGCCCTCGGCTGATTGGCTTTGTTCGCGTTAAACCCATTCGCATCGAGTATGTAATTCTGCAGGAACTCATGCAAATTACCGTGGATGCTATTCGTGCCGGACTTGATACTGTAACTGACCACGCCCCCGCCCGTACGGCCAAACTCCGCATCGTACGGATTCGTGTTTACCTTGAATTCCTGGATAGCGTCGACTTGCGGAATCGCCGACACCTGGTTGTTGTACGTGCCGGTATTAGCCGCCCCATCCAGCAGAATCTCGTTCGTGTTACTCCGCGAGCCGTTGATATGAAAGTTCGCAGTAGTCGATTCACTCGCCGTGTTGTCGCCCGGATTAATAGACCCCGGAATTACCCCGGCAACCAATCGCAACAGCAGCAGAGGATTGCGGGTATTGAGCGGAATACTCAGAACGAATTGATTCTCCACCACCGACCCGCGATCGGCCTTTTCCGCCTCCAGTAATGGCGCCTGGTCGTTCACACTGATCGATTCCGTCACACTACCAGCTTTGAGATCGAAGTCGAGTGTTCGTCTCTGGCCCACCTCGAGGACAATGGACTCCAGTCGCGCGGTCGCAAAACCACTCGCCGAACAACTAACGTCATAAATGCCGGGAGCCAGCGGTGGGGAAATGTACCGGCCCTCCGAATTGGCCTGCGCAACAGTTTTTACATCCGTCGAGCGGTTAGTAAACTCGATCGCCGCGGATGGAATCACAGCCTCGGAAGGGTCTGTCACACGCCCGGAAACAACGGCATTCTGAGCCAGAACAGAAGTGCAAAATACGAGCAAAGCGAAGCAACGTTTCATCGTCAACACGAATGGATCCACCTTTGTTCTTATATTGTCCGCCAGCGGTCCTAGGGCGGTACTGAAGATTCTATGAAGGTTCCCTGACGATGAAGTCAGAAACTCTTCAGAAGGGACGCGGACTACCAATCTGTCGGACGGTAGTCCTTCAAAAACTGGCCCCAAACATGTTCGCCTGTGCGAATCCCGCTCATAATCGGATCAAGAATACGCGCCGCCCCATCCACCACATCCAGCGGCGGATGAAAGCGCTGATCCACCGTCTTCCGCGCCGCAATCTCAACCGGATCTTCATCGGTAACCCAACCCGTATCGACGCTGTTCATATGAATACCATCGCCGTGGTAATCCGTGGCCGAAGTACGCGTCATCATATTCAGCGCGGCCTTCGCCATATTCGTATGGGGATGCCGGGTAGTCTTCCAGTTCCTGTAAAACTGGCCTTCCATCGCCGACACATTGACAATATGCTTATCCCGTTCCCCCGTGCGCATCATCAAAGGCTTCAGCCGGGCGTTAATAATAAACGGCGCAATCGCATTGATCAAATGCACCTCCAGCAATTCCACTGAAGGCACCTCCGCCAGCAGCAACCGCCACGAATTCCGTCCCCGCAAATCGACCTGCTGAAGATCCTGATCCAGCCGGCCTTCCGGAAATAGATGCGGTTGCCCCACCAGTTCCTCCGCGAGCAAAGGCACCTGGGACAATTCAGCAGCGTGGATCAATCCCGGCGCAACCTGCAGAGCCGCCCGTTCACCCTCCATCATGTGCCGGTAAAACTCCGGAGGCCGCCGCACCGTCTGACAAGCATTGTTAATAATGAAATCCAAACGTGGACGAGTCGCCACCAGTTCCCTGCAAAACGCCTCAACACTCGGAGTGTGCCGCAAATCGAGTCCGAAGATCTCCAGCCGATGTCCCCACTCCCCAAAATCCGGCTCCTTCGCATACCGGCTAGCCGAATCGCGAGGAAAGCGAGTCGTCACGATCAGTTCCGCGCCCGCCCGCAAAAGTTTAAGCCCAGCTTGATAACCAATCTTCACGCGGCCGCCCGTCAACAAAGCCACCCGCCCTCGCAGATCCGCCAATTCAGTGCGCTTCGCAAAATTGAACGCGGCGCAAGGCGGGCACATCTGATCGTAGAAATGATGAATAACCGAGTACTTCGCTTTGCAAACGTAGCAATGCTGAGGCTCAATCGGCTCATCCCCCTCAACCTCGCACGGTTCAAAATCCGAAGGAGGAAACACATTCGGAGTCGTGAACACAGGTTGCCGCCGCAGGGTCTGAATCCCCGTCTCCTGGCGAATTGCACTCACCCGCCGAGCCTGCGCGGCATTCCGCTTCCGTTCAACAGCCTTCACCATACGCCGTCGAGCGACAGGATCTGGATTGTAAACCTCAGCCAGAGCCAGGTGCAAACGCGTCCGTTCCTCCGCGGGGAGCAGGTCCAACAACCCTCGATCAGCCGCGATCAATTCGAGCACATCAGTCGCCAGGCGCAGTCGTTCCAGCAGCGCGAGGCCGTTATTATCCGGAAGCACAACTCTACCGTACCAATCACGCGCGGACATAATAGGAATCGTGCACCTTCGCCGCGCAACCCCCGCCGACGTCCCAGCACTGGAAGCGTTAATCGAATTGTCAGTACGAAAACTGCAGGCGCCAGACTACTCACCAGCCCAGATTGAAGGAGCGCTCGGAACAGTTTTCGGGGTAGACAGTCAACTCATCGAAGACGGAACCTATTTTGTCATCGAAGCAGAAAGGAACACCATCATAGGCTGCGGAGGTTGGAGCAAGCGGAAGACGCTCTTCGGAAGCGATCACAGAACAGGCCGCGAAGACGCACTGCTCGATCCACATCAGGACGCAGCAAAGATCCGAGCCTTCTTCGTACATCCGGATTGGGCCCGGCAAGGAATCGGCAGCAGAATTCTAGAGGCATGCGAAACCGCCGCAACAGAGGCAGGTTTCAAACGCTTCGAAATGGGCGCCACAATCGCCGGAGAGCGGCTATACAAAGCAAGGGGCTATGAAGTAACCGACCGGTTCGAAGTACCGCTACCCAACGGTGCTTCAATGCCTGTAATTCGCATGACGAAACGAGCCCCGACGCCGCGGGCAGGCAGCCTCAATCCCCTAGACTGATAGCAAGACGCCCGTCGATGAAAGCCGGAAACAAAACCATTCGTCTATCAGCCACCGACCTAAGCAATCACCTCGCCTGCCGTCACCTGACCACGCTCGATCTCTCAGTCGCAACCGGCGTCCGTTCAGCGCCCACTTGGCATTCCCCCGACGCCAGGGTGCTCCAACAGCGCGGAATGGAGCACGAAACTGCATATCTCGGCCATCTCGAAACCCAAGGTATCTCCATCCTCAACATGCGCGAAATCGGCAACGACGATCAAGCGCTAGCGGAAACCATCGCCGCAATGAAACGAGGCGTCGAAGCAATCGCACAAGCAACGCTCGCCAACGGGCGGTGGTTCGGCCGCGCCGACGTACTCCGAAAAGTCGACCGCTCAAGCAAACTGGGCCCATGGTCATACGAGGTATACGACTGCAAGCTCGCCCGGGAAACCAAAGCGGCCACGATACTCCAACTCTCGCAATACTCCGAGCTCATAGAAACGATCCAAGGGACGCTGCCGGAGTCAATGTACGTGGTCCCGCCAGGCGAAACGTTTCAACCCGAGCAGTACCGCGTGCTCGATTACGCAGCCTATCACCGCTACGTGAAGGCACGCCTGGAAACCGCGATCAACGAACCCGGCACAACCTACCCGGAGCCTGCGCCGCATTGCGACGTATGCCGCTGGAGGCCCGCCTGCGAAACCGAGCGCCGGAACGATGATCATTTATCGCTAGTGGCCGGCATCAGCAGGCTACAGCGCAAGCAATTGCGGACCTGGGACACCACAACCGTCGCCGCTCTCGCGCGCTTTCCGCTCCCCATCCCGCAACGTCCCGAACACGGATCAAGGGAGAGTTACATGCGAGTTCGCGAACAAGCCCGCATACAAGTCGCCGGGCGCGAGCAGCAGCGGCCCGTCCACGAAATCCTCCAGATCACCGAAGAACATGGTCTCGCGCTCCTACCCGAACCCTCACCAGGGGACGTGTTCTTCGATCTCGAGGGGGACCCATTCGTAGGTCTAAGCGGCCGCGAGTATCTCTTCGGTTTTGCACATGCGAACGAGGCTGGCCCGCCCACATACCAGAGCCGCTGGGCACTCACCGCACCGGACGAGAAAGCGGCGTTCCAGTGGTTCGTAAACACAATCATGGATCGATGGGTACGCCATCCAGCGATGCACATTTACCACTTCGCACCCTACGAACCGTCTGCCTTGAAGAGACTCATGGGAAGGCGCGGCGTCTGCGAGGACGAGATCGACCGCATGTTGCGCGCAGGTCTATTCATCGATCTTCACACGGTTCTGAGGCGGTCCGTGCGAGCCAGCGTAGAGCAATATTCTCTGAAAGCACTGGAAGCGTTTCACGGCTTCAAACGCAAAATTCCATTGGATCAGGCCGGAAGCGCAATGCGTGAGATGCAGCACGCCCTCGAGCTCGGACACGCTTCGAAAATTGGCGACTCCACCAAACACGAGATAGCGCTCTACAATGCAGACGATTGCTTCTCCACTCTGTCGCTCCGCAATTGGCTCGAACACGAGCGAAGGCAACAGGAGCAGGCCGGTCACACGCTCACTCGTCCCGCCATGTCCGACGGAGCTCCAGCCGAAGCACTCACCGAGCGCCAGCAACAAACCGCCGCGCTGGCGGAAGCGTTACTGAGAAACGTTCCACCCGATCCCAACACGCGAAACGAAGAAGAGGCCGCGCGCGTGTTGCTCGCCAACCTCCTGGACTGGCACCGCCGCGAGTCGAAGTCGGACTGGTGGGAATACTTCCGGCTGAAGGATTTGACGGACGACGATCTCCTCGATGAGCGATCCGCCATCTCCGGTTTAGAATTCGTGGCGACGCTCAACGTGCGAGGCAAGATCCCGACCGATCGCTATCGGTTCGAGAAACAGGAAACGAATATCCGTGGAACAGAGACAGTCTGCCAACGAGGCGAAAAGATCGGCGATGTGATCGCAATCGACATCGCCGCGCGCACCATCGATATTAAGAAGACCAGGAAAACCGCGGCTACCCACCCAACATCGGTGTTCGTAGACGCAAGAGGCCCGAAAAACGACTCAATGGCAGACGCTCTCTTCCGGCTAGGCGCCTGGATAGACGCGAACGGCCTGGATCTGGCCGGAGCCCACAGAGCAGCGCGCGATCTCTTACTCCGAAAGCCACCCCGTTTGACGGGAGACGACAATACACTCAAGCGCCCCGATGAATCGGCAGTAGATGCGGCCAAACGAATCGTCAGAAGACTCGATCATTCAGTGCTAGCCATTCAAGGCCCACCCGGATCTGGAAAGACGTTTACCGGCGCACGCATGATTTGCGAACTGGTCCGCCAAGGCCGAAAAGTGGGCATTACGGCCGCAAGCCACAAAGTCATACGCAACCTGCTCGATGAGGTGATAAAAGCAGCCGAGGAATGTGGTCTCGAAGGCCTTCGGTGCATTCAAAAGTTGACCGATAAACCCGAAGAGGACCCCGCCGGCATCACACTGACAACCGATAACGCCGTCCCACTTCAGGCCCTTCAGAACGGCGTCCAAATCGTTGCGGGTACCTCATGGCTGTGGTCGCGCGAGGAATACTGCGAAGCAGTCGACGTGCTGTTCGTCGATGAAGCCGGCCAGATGTCGCTAGCCAATGTGCTGGCCGTCTCCCAGGCCGCCAAGAGCGTCGTGCTTCTCGGCGATCCGCAACAATTAGAGCAACCCTTAAAAGGCAGTCATCCCGAGGGAGCGGATGTATCGGCCCTCGAACACCTGCTAGCCGGAGCAAGAACCATCCCGCAAGACAAAGGCCTGTTCCTGGAAGAAACCTGGCGTCTGCATCCCAAGCTCTGCGAATTCACGTCGGAAGTATTCTACGAGGGACGTTTACGCTCCCATCAGGGCCTCGAACGCCAGAAAATGGAAGGCCATCCATGGCTAGGCGAGGCAGGGCTGTGGTTCATACCAGTCCAACACGAAGGCAACCAAAACGCCGCCCCGGAGGAGGTTGAGCGCATCGCCGGACTCATCGGCACGCTGATTCAACCCGAAGTGAAATGGATCGATGACAAGGGCCAATCCCGTCCGTTGCAGCTCAACGATGTCCTGATCGTCGCACCATACAACGCGCAAGTATCCGACCTGGCAAACCGATTGCCCAACGCCCGCATCGGGACAGTAGATAAATTCCAAGGCCAACAAGCGCCCGTGGTGATTTATTCGCTTACAACGTCATCGCCCGAGGATGCACCGCGCGGAATGGAATTTCTCTATAGCCTCAATCGCCTAAACGTAGCAACCTCGCGAGCCCAGGGCGTAGTGATCGTAGTAGGCAGTCCGCGCCTCCTGGAGCCCGAATGCCGCAGCCCAAGACAAATGCAATTAGCCAACGCGCTCTGCCGCTACGTAGAACTCGCAGAAATCCTGGAAACAGCAACACGAGCCGCGAGGTGAAGATTTTCTCGGTGGCTCAGCGGCTTGGCGTGAACCCCAAAGACCTCCCAATCCTACGAGCTGAACTCCTGGCTCAATCGCCCGAGTGCCAGCGCCCCGAGAGCCAACCCAAAATCACGCAGGGCAATATCGAAGAAACCGGGAATTATCAACAGGTTGATAATGATGCCCAGCAGCCACGCACACACGACGTACGCGCCGATTCGGGGTTTAATCGCAACCAGGATACCGGCGATCACCTCGATAACGCCCACCGCCAGCATCAATTTGTGCCCGCCGACCGGCGAAAGATTGGCTATCGCTGGCGCGAGATACATATCCCAGTTCACCAGCAAGTGGAAGAACTTGTCCAATCCTGCCACAACCGGAGCAACAACAAATGCCACGTGCAGGATCTGATAGGCCTGATAGGCTGGGGAGGATGCCCTGGCAGCTGTCTGGCCGTGCATTCGATCATCGAAAGCGCCTTCGGCGCCTGTTGCTAAGCTCTGTGCCATAAATCGCTCCTTTTTCGGGCGTTTTCTCGCCCGGATTAGCCCGCAAAGAGCTCGTCGCGGCCCTGAATATTCGCAGTCCGCGGCCCAGGCTCCGTTTTGCGGGCGCCTGCTCATTACTACAGAGCCGTTGGAGGAGAATTGGTTACCGGGAAAAACGGTTGTAACCTTTGAGACTGGTCCGGCTCTATGACAGAAATGGGCTTACGTTCGGCCGATCCGGAATCGCATCCGCCCCTCCGATCGCCTCTTGCAGACGAGGACGTTGTCGCGCGCGTCCTCGCGGGTGACACAGCAATTTACGAGGTCATCATGCGACGCTACAATCAGCGCCTGTTCCGGATCGCGCGGGCGATTCTTCTTGACGACGACGAGGCCGAAGACGTAATGCAGGATGCGTACGTCCGAGCCTATGCCTCGCTCGACCAATTCGCCGGACGCGCGAAGTTCTCGACGTGGCTGACGAAAATAACAATTTACGAAGCCCTCAGCCGTTTGCGAAAGCGCAATCGTGAACAGGGATTTCCAACCAGTCCGGATCAACCAAACCAGGGTATAGAAGCTGTGAAATCTTCCGAACCAGATCCCGAGCAACAGACTTTGAGACACGAAGCCGCCTCCTTCCTCGAACAAGCGGTAGATGCGTTGCCGGATATCTACCGATCGGTTTTCGTGCTGCGGGAACTGGAGGCGATGAGTACCGCTGAAACAGCCGCCTGCCTCGACATAACCGAGGACACGGTTAAAGTCCGCCTGCTTCGCGCTCGGCAGGCGCTTCGCAACGAACTATACACGCGGGCGGGAGCAACCAGCTCCGAGGCGTTTACGTTCATGGGAAAGCGTTGCGACCGGGTGGTGAAGAGCGTCTTCGAAAAACTGAAAACTGATCCCGCGTGCGCTGGATTGGTGGATAGCGGAATCCAATAGGTGTCTGGATTTTGATGGCCGGCAGAAGCTGAGCATCAGAACGCCACCCGGCGGACGGGCCTTTGCCGCTGATCACCACCGGATGCAGGTAGTGGTCCAAGGTTGCGTTGGTTCTAATCTAGGGCTTTCGCTAGTTACCAGTAGCGATGCCTGCATCCTAATATTGAATTTGGAAGTTAGATGACAAGCGCAAAGTATCGAATCACCAGTGCCACACTGGGTCTTTTCCTCGAAAATGGACGTCATGTTGCCCGCACTATACCAGAGGGAATGATCGTCAGAGTCGATTGCAAAACATTCGACGGGGATAAACTCGTAAAGGTAACTTGGCAAGGCAAGCAGGTCATGATGTTTGCTCAGGACCTACGGTCCCGCGCCATGGCCTTGAAAATCTCTGCATCATACAGGGACCACAGCTAGCGTTGTCTCTAGTTGCCGCAACGCATGAGACACCATACGATCATGGTGTGCCAGAGGAACGCTACCGCGTCAGATACCCGCTCCTGGTTCTGTTCAAGGATGCAACGCGTGATCTGATTCGACCTGATACCTTGATAACGCTCGATGGCCCGCCCTTTGATGAAGGGGAGAGGGTTAACGTAAAATGGGCCGGCAAGCGCGGTTCGATATTCGTTCAGGACTTACGGTTTCGCGCTACAAGAGAACTTGAATCTTGAAAGTCTCGTCCGCCGGCAGCGATGTGTACCGGAGTTGGCAAGTATATTATTGCCGAAGCAAGAGGGGCTTCTAAAGAAGCTTCGGGACGCTCTGGTGCAAACCCGAGCTAAAGCCCGATTCGGTCGGTCCTGTCGTTTCGATTTGAGGTGACTCTGCTTAAGCGGCCAACGCAGCTTGCCAGATTTGGGCATTGTTGCCGTGCGGCCGCCGAGCTTTCCGAGTTTGAACTGTCCCTTCTTGATCTTCTCTGCCAGCTCGATGCCACCGATCACCACCGCTGCGGTCTGGAAGCTCTTCAATCCCAGCATCGGACGAAGCCGTGGTTTCACTCGTCGATGGTCCTGTTCAATCGCGTTGTTCAGGTACTTGCTGGTCCGTACTCGCACTCGCGTCGGTAACTCGCCCATCCCTTTCAATTCGATGATGGCACCGTGTGAAGCCGTATAGGCATCCAGCATGATCTTCGTAAGAATTCGCTGGGACTTCATTGCTTTACGCAAAAAGGCTTTGGCCGCGTTTACATCCGGCACCCATTCGCCGCGCAGCTTCACATAGGTTTCATCCATCCGCCAGGACGGGCCAATGGTGCGCGCGTATCGCTTCCGTCGCTTTTCGAATTCCGGAGTGTAATGCTGCACCCACCTCAGAATTGTTGTGTGCGCCAGGCCAACGCCACGCTCATTCATCATCGCGACAAGGTCTCGAAAGCTCAGCTTGAAACTCAAATACCAACGCACGCATACCACTACAATCTCCTGGTCAAAGTGCCGGCCCTTGAACAGTACTTCCTTAGGTACGAATTGTGCATCTGTTCATCATTGGCAGTTCTGCGAGCGTTTGCACCAGAGCCTTCCCCCAATCGCGGCCGCATGGACGAGATTAGAAATCGACTCCAATGCGGCTTACGTTTCGCTGAAACGCGAGTTCAACCGCTTCGAAATCGGCGACATTTACGACCATGCCCAGTGACGGACGTCCGAAGTCTTCTCCGCCTGCCGGGCAGAATCGGCTAGGATACTCGCATGGCTACCCAGGCGGTTCCGTTCGCCGAGTCCAGGATACTCCGCGCCTATTTGGAGAAGACTCCACGCTCACGTGAGCTCTATACCCGTGCCTCGGCGGTGCTGCCGAACGGCATCACCCACGTAGCCCGCTATCTCGAGCCGTATCCCATCTACGCCACGCGCGCAGCCGGGTCCCACAAATGGGATGCCGACGGGAACGAGTACGTGGACTATTTTGGCGGCCACGGCGCCCTGATTCTGGGCCACAATCACCCGGTGGTCCTCGATGCAGTTCAGAAGCAAGCGGCGCTGGGGTCTCATTACGGCGCGTCTCATGAGCTTGAAATCACCTGGGCCGAACTAATTCACGAGATGGTGCCGTCGGCGGAGCGCGTGCGGTTCGCTAACTCCGGCACAGAGGTCACCCATCTGGCACTGCGGCTCGCTCGCGCGTTCAACCGCAAGAACAAGATCCTCCGCTTCTCAGGCCATTTCCACGGCTGGCATGATCACGTCAGCTTTCCGCCTGGGGGCGCCGAGGGTATCCCGCAAGGCGTCGTCGACGAAGTCCTATTCGCCGACCCTAATGACCTGCGCCGCGTGGAAGAGTTGCTGTCCACTCGCCGCGACATCGCCGCACTGATACTCGAGCCGACCGGCGCGACGTTTGGCAAGATCCCCACTGGCGGCGAAACGCTGCGGGCGCTACGGGACCTCACTTCGCGCTTCGGCGTACTCCTGATCTTCGATGAAGTGATCTCCGGGTTCCGCTGCTCAATGGGTGGCGCGCAGAAATTCTTTGGAGTCACGCCGGATCTGACCACGCTGGCCAAGATTGTCGCCGGCGGTTACCCGGGGGGTGCGGTGGCCGGGCGGGCAGACATCCTCGCACTGCTCGAATTTGGACATAATGAGGGCAGAATCGTGCCGCCGCGTGTTCCGCATCAGGGAACGTTTAACGCCGCACCCGTTTCTGCCGCCGCGGGGATCGCCACGCTCAAAATCATCCGGGACGGGGATGCCATCGAGCGCGCCAATCGCTCTGCCGCCGCAATCCGCGACGGCATGAATACCGTTCTGCGCCGGCGAGGCCTTACGTGGTGTTGCTATGGCCGGTTCTCCGAGTTTCATCTCTTTACGGGAAACGCCACCGCCGAGGATATCTATGAGGGCGTCGTCCCATGGCAGGCGCTCAAACCAAGCGCCCCGTCTGCGCTCAACCATAAAATCCGCCTAAGCTTTCTCCTTAACGGCGTCGATATCGTCGGCTGGCCGGGCGGACTGGTTTCGGCGGTGCATACGCCTGAAGACGTAGTACGCACAGTCGAAGCCTTTGATGCCACGCTCGACCTGCTCGCCGCAGAAGGCGAACTGTGACACCGGCGGTCGAGGTCCGTCCAACGCGAGTCCGTTACGCCGTACTGGCGCTGGTGTTCTCGGCCGCGTTCATCACCTATCTCGACCGCGTCTGCATCTCCGTGGCGGCGCCATTGATGCAATCCGATCTCCGCCTGACACAGATTCAGTTTGGCTGGGTGTTCACGGTTTTTTACATCGCTTATGGAGTTATGGAACTGCCCTCCGCATGGATGGGCGACCGCTGGGGCCAGCGCCGCATGCTGATCCGCATTGTGAGCTGCTGGTCGGTATTCACGATTCTCACGGGCGCGGTTCGCGGCTTCGGAATGCTGCTCATCACACGCACTGTTTTTGGTGCGGCCGAAGCTGGGGCCTTTCCGACGCTTTCCCGCGCGCTCTCCCGATGGTTTCCGCTGGAGGAGCGCAGCCGCGCGAACGGAGTACTGTGGATGGGCGCGCGCGCCGGAGGGGCCATCGCTCCTCCCATCGCCGTACTACTGATTAACGCCGCCGGTTGGCGCTGGACGTTCGCCGCCTTTGGCGCAGTGGGCCTCGCGTGGGTTCTGGTGTGCTTCTTCTGGTACAGTGACAATCCGGCCGATCACCCGGCGGTGAATGTCGCCGAACTTGATGCGGTGAGCGTCGGCGCCGCACCCGCGCCCAAGGAGTCGGAGCCGGTCCCCTGGGCCCGCATGATCTCAGATCCCAACATGCTGCGGCTCTTCACCGTTTACTTCGCATCCGGTTTCGGATTCCAGTTCTTCGTCACATGGATGCCGACCTACTTCACGCGTGAATTTGGAATCAGCCTGACGAAATCGGGTTTTTACTCCGGATTGCCGCTCGCCATGGGGGCGTTGGGCTGCGTCCTCGGCGGAGTGATGGCGGACGCGCTCACGCGTCGTACGGGCAGCGTGGCGGTGGGCCGGCGCACAGTGGGCTGCTGCGGATACCTGCTGGGCGCCGCCGGGTACTTCGCGGCAATCTCCATGCGTTCACCCGGTGCCGCCGTCGCCTGCCTGGCGCTGGCTGCGGGTGCGCATGATCTCACGTTACCGGTGCTGTGGGCCACCTGTACCGACGCGGGCGGCAAGTTCGGCGGTTCGGCGGCCGGATTCATCAACTTCGCGTCCTGCATCTCCGGGGTCGCCGCCCCGCTGATCGCGGCCAGGCTCGAACAAGTATCCGGCTCGTTCAACTCCGTTTTCTATGTCGCCGGAGGCTTATATATACTGGGTGCCGTTACGTGGCTGTTCATCGATCCGCGCAAGTCAATCGACTACTGACAACTATCGACTCCTGAAAGGACTTTACATGACCCGCCAACCTTACCTCTACCAGCACTATACGTGGCCTGAATTGGGCGAGATCGCAAAATTGCAGCCGGTGGTGGTGCTGCCGATCGGATCGGTGGAGGACCACGGGCCGCACCTGCCCCTCGACACCGACAATTTCCTCATCTGGGAAATCTGCGAAGAAGCAGCGCGGCGCGCCAACGGTGATATCCTGCTGATGCCGATCATCCCGTTCGGATACGAAACCCATCATATGGACTTTCACGGCACGATCGACATTCAGATCGAGCACCTGCTGCATTTCACGCTGGACGTGACCAAGAGCGTGGCCCATCACGGCTTCAGACGGATCCTGATCGCGGATGGCCACGGCTCTAATATGCCGATTCTCGAGTTGGTGTCGCGCCGCACGATCCTGGAGACCGACGCTTTGTGCGCGGCGTTTCTTTGGCCGCAGCTCGCGATGAAGGACATCCGCCAGGTTCGCGAATCCGGACGCAGCGGCATGTCGCACGCGTGCGAGCTGGAGACATCGGTGTATCTGTATCTCGACGCCGCACGGGTCCAGATGGACAAAGCGCGCAAGGAAACTAACCAACCGCCGTCGGAATTCATCTGGAATGATCTGACCGATCCGGGCCCAGTGCGCATGATGGATTACTGGACGCGCTTCTCGAAATCGGGCGTCAATGGAGACCCGACGCTCGCGACCGCGGAGAAGGGCAAGCTGATTTTCGAGGCGGTGGTCAGTAATTTCGTGAAGTTCGCGAGAGAGTTTAAGGTGCGGCCGATGGGTGAGCGGGTTGATTATCACCAGAAGGCGGGGGGCACGACGGAATAGGTCGCCGCAGCGACAGCGCGTTACTGGGGATTGAGTCAGGATCGCGCGGTCTCCTTCCTGCGCCAAAAGTAGTAAATGGGCACCCCTGCCGCCATGATTCCGATTCCGGCGATCGACGACTCGGGCCGGGCGATGAGCGTCGTCACTACGAACCAAATCGAAAAGGCGACGAACAGGAGCGGCAGCCCATCCCTCCTCCCAGCCACCCAGCGCCGCGAAAGCGAGCAAACCTTTTTCATTCACAAAAACCTCTAACCAAATCTCCCCTGTTTGCAACACCGATCCTCCAAAATCGTCTAACCCCATCTGCCCGCATGCCAAGCTGAACGCAGAAAGGAAGCCCAATCCTGATCAAAGGGCCCCTTTCCAGAGGAGCAACAAAATGGCAAGCGCAACACAAGTGGCAGCAAACAGAGAAAACGCGAAGCGTCCCCGCACGCTCTCCGAAGAAACGAAGGAATCGCTAAGAACCCGAGCCCTGAAACACGGACTCACAAGCAAACGAGACGTCGACACCGTCCTAAAAGGCGAAGACAAACAGGAGTTCGAGACAATCCTGAACGCCCTCCTCAGCGAAGCGACGTTAGGCACCGCCCAGGAAATCCTGCTCATCAAAATGCAGGCCGAAAACTTCTGGAAATCACAACGGGCCGGCCGCATGGAAGCAGGCGCAATGGATACCAGTCTCTCAGTCGTGCAACTCATGGACAAAGTACCCATGGATCTCACCGAGGAAGGCTTCGGAGCAGCCCTCGCCATCGCCTAT
>Ga0105240_10001007_pt1 | contig 50237 bp, 49 predicted proteins | sample KBSC54metaG_FD_80426 | JGI IMG/M metagenome (GOLD analysis project Ga0105240, IMG submission 80426) | Corn rhizosphere microbial communities from Kellogg Biological Station, Michigan, USA - KBS C5-4 metaG | ecosystem: Host-associated > Plants > Roots > Rhizosphere > Soil | place: Michigan, USA... | reverse complement strand
GCTTGTGAAGGCGAAAGTTGCGCGAATTGCTGAAACAGTTGCTTGAGGGCCGGCAACCCGGCCTGAGTCAACCTTAATGCGTGGGGCGTCTGCTGACCAATGAGCTGCCACAATGCACCGTTGGTACGAGAAAGCTGAACGACCGATGTGGGCACGTGGAGCAACGCGATCTTCTCGGTAGCTGATTTCTTGGCTGCCAGCCGCATGTCCCCACCCGATGCGCCGAACGGCAAGGAATGCGGCAAATCCCCATTGGTACACGTCACGTCGGCTACCAGTGTGTCCATCTCGGGCCCCGTCCTCACTCGATCCTCGGCGCCGTCAAGACGCAGCGCCGCAGCGAGCCCGGTCTCAAGCGATGCGGGACCACTGCGCTGCATGAATGTCCACGTGGGGGGTGCGTGACTGGTCATCAGCGCGGCCGACGAGCGCAGCCGAGTGCCTTGCTCGGTGCAAACCTGATCGACCGACCACACCTCGGTGTGTGCGTCGTTCTTGGCCTGCGCGTGGATCGGCCACACACCATTTTGCCGATCGTACTTGAGCGAGACGCCCTTTCTTTCGAATAAATTGACGACCGGTGTGCAGAACAACTTCAGGTGATCCGCCGATAGATGCGCGAGCTGCTGAGCGGCGCGCGAATTCGGCGGCACACCCGTCACCACCCAATGCAGCGTCAATTGTTCGGACTGCGGTTCGCCCGCCGGTTCGCCCTGTGCCGCCGCACACACCGACGCCAAATCGATGTCGACAAAATGGAAGCGCTCGGCATAAGCGAAGTATTCGCCAAGCAGCCCGAACGGCTGACCGGGCTCTTTTGCATCTGGGACTAGCCAATCGTGCGGACCGAACCCCACCGGTGCAATGGCAATCGTCGGCAGCCGAGCCCAGCGTCCTTCACTGTCTTCGACATAAGCCCTCGCCGTGCGCAGCAGCATGGTATCCATCAGCGCCGCGACCACTGACGGTTGGCCGGCGAGATGGACCCGCAACGTAGCCGGGGCAGCCACATCGAGGCTGCCGGTCTTGGCAGAGCGGAAGGTCACGGAGAGCATGCCACTGGCATCGGGCGGCAGCTTGACGCTAAGCGGAGCCGTTGGCGTGGTCGCATACTGGGCTCGGGCGATTTCCACCGGCGCCAGCACGACGTTATACGTGGTTCGAAACAAACACCCGCCCTCCGTCGTCTTCAACTGCGTCCCACGCTCGATCCGGACGGATTCAGTCAAGCTATCGAACATCCCTGCCATGTCGAATTGTGCGACCGAGCACGACGGGAAGGGCCGTAGGTACTGCGCAAAGGTGCGTTCGATCAGTGCCTCGGACAACTCGGGATAGTCGTCATCGATTTTTGCGCTGTGGCGGGCGTGCAAAATGGCTGTCGATTGCACCATGCGTTCCACGCCCGCGTCATCCGAACGTCCATCGCTATTGACCGACAATCGCGTGGCCGCCTCCGGATTTCGCTGTGCGAACGCGCGCAAGTCCCGGCGCAGAATCTCCAGTTCTCGCTCGTAATAATGTCGAAGTAGATCGTCGTCGAACTCGTCGTGGCGTGTCGTCATCGGCACAGGTCTCCCTTTTCCATCACCCGAGAATCAAGTCGCTGCTGCGCGGCTTGCATCGCACAATCGGTTCGCCCGTATATTTCGAGAGGACGACCAGTTGAACAAAGCTATTGAGCTGCACGTAGTAACCGAGAAACATATCGATCGTGCCCACGAACGTCGCGATGCTGGCACCGACGAAATGCTTCTCGTCGAGAGTCACGCGCAATTCAGTCCCTGGCACTGCCGTCATGGTTGGGTTTCCCGGTACCTCAATCGCGGCATCGCGCACCTCGAGGCCCACGATCCCTTCGATATGCCGCGATGTCACGGCGGAGCGCCGTAGGTCGTATAACACCAACGCCGCCTTGAGCGCGTCGACACCGATATCGGCAAGCGAGAGATGATCGAGCGCAAGGTGCGTAGCAAACCTCAAATGCAACGCGTCGCTGCGTTCGAAGCGCAGCGTCGGCGTCGGACGGCGCAGCATGGCGGCACCGATCGACGGGCCATCATGCTCGTCGCTGTCCCGCAAGAACAAGTCGCCGCCCTCGAGCCCGATGGCGAGTCTGGAGGGCAGATTCCGGTTCGTGCAGGTCAGCTCGAGACTCAACGTATCGATGTGCGACGCCATCGGATCGAAATCGGTGTCGATGACCGAAATCTCCGTTTCGTAGCCGGGGCTTGCCAAGGCCACCGCTGGGTCGCGGCGGGTGAACCAGTAATGCACGGACCGTGGGTCATCGCCGTAGCGCTGCGAGAAAATCGGCCGGAACTCGATGACGCGGCTGCGCGTTTGCGTTTGGCGCACGACGTTCACTGAATCGATCGAATAAATGTCGTAAGAGGCCGCGTGGCTTGCATCCGCCACGACCGGATACGCGACTTCCTGGTGCGTCACGCGGATAGGTTCGCCGGGGCGGCGAAACACGTTGATGACAGGCGTCGAGAACAGGCGAAAGTGCGTGGCCGACAACGAGTCCAGCAGGCGCGCAGCGTGCGGGTTACCGTGGCCCTCCTTCAGCACCACGTGCAGCGTCACGCTCCGGCATCGCCCCGCAGTATCGAGTATCGCGCCGAGATCGATGTCGGCGAAATCGTGTTTCTCCGGGAAGCCGAAGTATTCCGCCAGGGGACGGTATGCCGGGTGCGATTTCCACGGATAGTCGAGCAGTGCATCGTTCTTATCGAATCCGGCCTGCGCGACGGGTACTGTCCGCAACGGCTTCCAGCTACTATCGCCATCAGCTTGCACATAGCCTGCCAGCGCATGAATGAACAAACCATCGGCGAGCGCCGCAATGAACGAGGATTCGCCATTCAAATGCGTGCGGACGCTACGCAGGCCGAGCGATCGTAAATCCAGGTGCGGCGCCGTCGATTCGAATGTCATCGACACGATCCCCGCCGCGTTCAGCGGCAAAACGACAGGGGCCGCAGCCGCCGGCAGATAACGCGCCTCGCTGATCGCAAGCGGTGCAAGCGTCACGTCGTAGGCGGTCTTGAATCGACACTGAACACCGTTGATCGACCGGCTGACCAACTCCGTGCCACGTGCCAGCTTATGGGAGTTCGGCTTACCGTCTGTGGCAGCAGTGACGGAAAACTGCGCAATCGAGCATGACGGGAACGGGCGCAGATAATGCGGATGCATCACGTCCAACAGCGCCTCGACACACTGCGGATAATCATCCTTGAGCTTCTTGCCGATGCGAGCATCGAGCAGCGCTATCGCCTGGATCAATTGCTCGATGTGCGGATCGTCGCCGTGCTCGTCCGCCGGCAAAAGGCGTCCCGCAATCTTGGGATAGCGCTGTGCAAAGCCCCCGGAATAACGGCGCAAATGCGATAGCTCGCGCTCGTAGTACGGCAGTAATTCTTCCATCTGGGTCTCAGGATCGGTGTGCTAGCCGGCCGGTGCGCCGCTATTGTTTTCGTGGCCTTCTTTTAGAGCCTCTTTGGGCGTGCGCGGCTGACCGAATATTGCAGCGTGGACGGTTGCAGCATGGCGTCGAAGTTGACGGGCTCCGAGGCCGGATGCACGACCAGCATTGCCTTGATGGCGAAGCACAGCAGGTTCGTGGACTGCACGTTCACTTCCAGTTCGACCTCGACCTGCTTGAGCCTGCGCTCGTGGCGTTCGATCGCGCGTTGAATCGACTTGCAGATGGTCTCCCGGTCGTCGTGACTGGCGAGACTGAGCCCTGCGAAATCGTTGAGCCCATAGGTCAGCACCGACCGCTGGCATTCGTCGAACCCGGCGAGGCGTTCGTCGGTAAATGTAATTCGGGCGTTCAGAAGAGACTCGATATGGCGCGCGACCGTACCTTTGAGTTCGTCCAGCGACAGCTGCCGCACAACGGCGGACGCCGGCTGATTCGGGCCGTCGCCGAACAATTTGTCGAGCAGACTAGGTTCGAAACGGTTCATCTATTTTTTTGAAAGAATTGGTAGTGATGCACCCTCTCAAGTGCGAGGCGTATGATACAGGACCACTCCAGCGCCTGATGGAACGCGCGCGCTGCTGCCGAGAAAATCAGAAATATCTGAAAATGCTCGCCAAGTCGCAACGAGCTCCAGATGAAGCCGGCCAGGACTGGCGCTCGAACCATCCTGCTATCACTCCGTTTCGTGGCGCGGAGGCACGCGTACCGCCCTGAGGCCCGACGGCAGCGGCGCCGAAGCCGCCGACCTCGACAAGGGAGGTCGATCCCGCGTCAGCGTGTAAACTGTCAGGTTTTTCGACTCCGCTCGTAAAGCCGTATCGTGACAGTCCCACAGCGCTCAGCACTGAGCGGTCCGACACTTATTCGCCTGCTCGCCCGCCTGACAGACAGCAACGTGGCCGAACCCGCGCAGACGCTCTCGCAGCGCCTGAGCGGGTGGCTCGATTGGACCGACGCCATCGCGCTCTCCTCGGCGCTCGGCGGGGGCGCGTCCGCCACCGTCGTCGCCGACGCCCAACCGTTAGGCACGGCCGAAGCATGCGAAAGCGAGTGCCATCGCGTTCGTGCAACGCTGGCTCGCGCCATTGCGGGCGACAGCATATTGATGCCCGCAAGGCTCGCGACGCGCGGAACGCCCGGGCGCGCATCGATACCCGCGCACGCGCCGCGGCGCAACGACAAGGGCGACGACGCAGCCGATTACACGCTCTTTCGACAGTGCTACCTCTCGCTGCAGCAGAGTATGGAGACCCATATCGGCAATCTGCGCCGCCGCCTGAGGGCCACGCTGACAATGCGCTCGAGCGCGATGGGCCGCCTTGCGTTGGTCGATGCTGCAATGGAGCGCGCGCTCGAAGCGCGCGAGCAACATCTGTTGAGCAGTGCACCCGTTGCGCTGCGTGGGCATTTCGAGCGCCTGCGTACGGCCGAAGCCGAACGGTTGGCACACGGAGAAGCACAAGCGCAGGCTCAGGGCCGCCTCCCCACGATCGAGCCCGGTGCGTGGCTGGACACGTTCCGCTACGACATGCAGTGTGTTCTGCACGCCGAGCTCGATCTTCGTTTTCAACCGGTGCAAGGGCTGCTTGCCGCCCTTCGCGCCTGCTAATCCGGACCCAATGTTTAGGAATCCCATTCATCTCGCAGTGTTCCTGGCCGGTCTCGCCGTTCTTGCCTGGATTGGTACCGGCTATGTCGTCTCGAACCCGGTGGCGCTCATCGTCACGCTGTCGATCGGCGCGTGTTATGTCGCCGGTTCGGTCGAATTGCAACGCCATCATCGGGCGACGTCCGGACTGATCGAAGCAGTCTCGGACCTCGCGGAGCCGCCGCCCGCGCTGGGGCCGTGGCTCGAACGCGTGCCCGCGAGCCTGCGCCATGCGGTGCGCCAGCGCATCGAAGGTACGCGCGGCCCTTTGCCCTCGCCTGCACTCGCACCCTATCTGGTCGGCTTGCTCGTGTTGCTCGGCATGCTGGGGACGCTGCTCGGCATGATGGCGACGCTTCGCGGTACGGGTGCGGCACTCGAAAGCGCCGCCGACCTGCAAGCGATCCGGGCTTCGTTGGCCGCGCCGGTGAAAGGGCTCGGCTTCGCGTTCGGCACCTCGATTGCCGGCGTCGCGACTTCGGCGATGCTGGGCCTGCTCGCTGCGTTTTGCCGACGCGAGCGCACGCGAGCCGTCGAATTGCTCGATGCCAAGATCGCGACGACGCTGCGTGCGTTTTCGCCTGCGCATCAGCGCGACGAAGTGTTCCGATTGCTACAGCGGCAGGCCGATGCGATGCCCACGCTGGTCGACCGGTTGCATGCCATGACCATCGCGATCGAACAGCAAAACCTGAAGTCGAACGAGCGGCAGCTGGCCAGCCAGGAAGCGTTTCACAGCAAGACGGAAGCGGCGTATCTCCGCCTCGCGTCGTCGGTCGAGCAATCGCTGAAAGAGAGCATCGCCGAAAACGCCCGCAACGCGGGGGCCATGCTCCAGCCGGTCGTCGAAACCACGATGGCCGGCCTCGAACGCGAGAGCTTCGCGCTGCGCGACAGCATCGCTCGGTCGGTGGAGCGCCAGCTCGATGGGTTATCGAAAGGCTTCGAAACGTCGAGCGCCGCGGTGGCGCAGATCTGGAACGGCGCGCTGGATGCGCATCGGCAATCGAACGAGGCGCTCGTCGCGCGCCTGAGCGCGTCGGCGCAACAGTATGTGGATGCAGCGGCTGCCCAATTCGAGCAGCATTCGGCGTCTTTGCTCCAGTCCACGAGTGAAGCGCACGTCCGGTTGGCCGATCTGCTCGCATCGCGCGACGAAACACGACTCGCGGCCTGGGCCCAACGGCTTGAAGCGATGGCCGCGGCCTTGAGTCAGGAATGGGAGCGCGCGGGTGCCGGCAACGCAAGCCGCCAGCAGGAGATCTGCGATACGTTGTCCCGCACGATGCGCGAAACGGCAGCCCAGACGCAGGCCCATGCGAGCGAGACGATCGCCGAGATTGCGCGCCTGATGCAAGCCGCATCGGAGGCACCGAAGCTCGCGGCCGAAGTCGTCGCGCAATTGCGTCAGAAGCTGTCCGACAGTATGGCGCGCGATACGGCGATGCTCGAAGAGCGCAGCAGAATGCTGGCGACGTTCAATACGCTGCTCGATGCGGTCAACGACGCTTCGACTCGTCAACGCTCGGCCGTGGACGAGCTGATTGCGACCTCCTCGGGTCTGCTCGAACGCGCAGGCCAGCGCTTCACCGAAACGCTCGGATCCGAGTCGGACAAGCTCGGCACCGTTGCCGCGCAGATGACGAGCAGCGCAATCGAAGTGGCGAGTCTTTCGGAAGCATTCGGCGCTGCCACACAGTTGTTCGGCGACGCGAACGAAAAACTCGTCGCGCATCTGGAGCGCATCGAAGCGGCACTCGACAAATCGCTCGCCCGCAGCGATGACCAACTCGCCTACTACGTCGCCCAAGCGCGGGAAGTCATCGATCTGAGCATGATGTCGCAAAAGCAGATCGTCGAAGATTTGCAGCGGCTCGCCACGCAGCGCACGTCGGAATCCGCCGGAGCCGAGGCGGCATGAGCGAGGAAATCGAAGCCGGCGCCGAAGCGGGCGCGCCGATCTGGGCCGCCTTCGGCGATCTGATGTCGGTTCTGCTTGGTGTGTTCGTGCTGATCCTGGTGGGCGTCATCGGCGTTCAAATGGAGCTCTCCACACAGCTCGACAAAGAGATCAAGGAACGTCAGCTCGAAGCGCAGCGGCGCAAAACACTGGAGCAGGCGCTGGCCGGGCCGCTCGCGGCGGGCCGCGTGACGCTCGTCGACGGACACATCGGCATTAGCGGCAGCCTGCTCTTCGCGCTCAACTCGGACCAACTGCAGCCGCAAGGGCGCGAGTTGCTCAAGAGCCTTGCAGGGCCGCTGGCGGCCTATTTACGAGGTCACGAGGAAATCCTGATGGTCAGCGGTTTCGCGGACGATCTGCAGGTCCGCGAAGGCAACCGGCACTTTGCCGACAACTGGGAACTCTCGGCCAAGCGTGCGCTGACCGTGACGCGCGCGTTGATCGACGAAGGCATTCCACCGTCGTCGGTTTTTGCCGCCGCGTTCGGCTCCCAACAGCCCGTGAGCTCGAATGCGGACGAACAAGGCCGGGCCAGGAATCGACGCGTCGAACTCGCGCCGATGCCAAAGGCGGCGGCCGCCGCGCCGAGGTCCCATGGCTAGCGAGGCCCTCGATCCAGCCTCGATGCTGCAAGCATGGCGCGAAAGCGGTGCCGATCGCCTGAAGCCGGTGCGCTTCCGAGCGATCGAAGCGCTTGCACGCCGGGCCGCGTACCAGACGGGCGAGGTGCGTCGCCTTCTGGACGAGCGAATCGCAGGGCTGATCGACGCCTATGCCGAAGACCTTGAAAAAGCCGCGCCGGTTGCGGTTGAGCGCGACATGCCGATGACGCCAAACCCGTGCCCGCGTAGCGCGCTGGCCGAGCTCGTCGACCAGATGGCCGCGAATCGTGCGCCGGGCGATGGCGATCGTCCTGCAATCGGCGGCACGGCAGGTCCATCGCGGTTCGATCCCGAGCCGGAAGCACTCGATTATTTCAGGCACACGTGGTCCAAGCTCAGCACCGAGCGCCGGTTACGCGAATCGCACGAACAGGTGCCCGGGAATGCGGGGCCGCTCAATTCCGAGAGCCTCGTATATCGCTCGCTCTCGTTGATGCGCGAGCTGTCCCCGGAGTACCTGCGGCAATTCCTGGGCTATGTCGACGCACTGTCCTGGATCGAACAATTGAACGAAAGCGAGTGGATGGCGGCGAAAGATGGCGCGCGTCCCGCCCCCGTCAAAAAGAGCGCGCGCGGCAAATCGCGCTGACACGAACGCCTTCGCTGCAAACGGCCGCCTTGTGCCCGCACGTTACTGCAACGTGCCCCAACGTTCGACCGCCGGCTCGGCCGACGCCCATTTCCATCGGCTGTCCTGCTGACACGCGCTCGCCGCATACCAGTGCTGCGGCGCGCCGGGCTTTTCCCCATCGACAACCGAGAACACGAACTCCTTGCAACTCGCGAGCGGCGTCGCGAAAGCGCGCGTCACGCGTACCTCGCCGTGGCCGTTTTCGAGCGGGATGCGGTGCTTGACGCGCCACGGACGCGTTTGCCCAACATCCATCTCACCGGCCGCGCTGGAAATCGCGTCCTGTTGATCGGTATGCATCGAACGCGTGTAGCGCTTGACTGCCTCGTCCGTTGCGCCCTGCACCGCAATGCCGACGCCGATACCGACGGCAGGATTGGCCGACACCAGACCTGTCGCCGCACCGGCAACGGCGCCCGCCGCAGCCCCCACCGATGCGCAACCGTTCAAAGCAAGACCCGCGTAAATGGAAAGGGTCCCTACTGCGATCAAGCGCATCAACGGCGCGCGTGGGGTCATCGGCCCGCTCATTGCAGCGCGCCCCAACGTTCGGTGGCGGGTTCCGCCGATGCCCACTTCCACGCATTGCCGTCCTGGCAAACGGCGGCGACATAGAACGCGCTCGACGCCGGCGTGTCCTTTTTCGCGGGCCGATCGACCGAAAACACGATCTCCTTGCAATCGAGCGCGCCCTGGCTGATGACACGGCTCACCGTGACACGTCCGTGCTCGTCCTCTTCGATGGGCACCGAATGCGTCGCGCTCCAATTCGCCACTGCCCCGACGCCGAGCGGCCCGGCCACTTTGGCGATGCTGTCCTGGGTGTCGCGATGAACGATTCGCTGGGAGAACTGAACACCAGCTCGTGCTGCTGCGACGGCGCCGAGGCCGATGCCCGCCGCCGTCGCGGCGTTGTGCGTGACCGTGCTGGCGACTGCGGCACCGGCAACGCCGGCGCCTGCTGTCGCGCCTTCCGTATAGAGCGAGTTGCAGCCGGCAAGCGCGGCGCCAAGCGTGGCCGCGACGACCGCCAGCACGGCGCGGGATACGATGAACGAACCGCTGCGCCAAGCGGCATGATGTCCGAGATCTTTCATGCGTTCAGTGTTCGATGGTGGTGCGAGCCCGGCCTCGAGCAGGCGCGGGATCGCCAGGGTTTTCCGTGCCGCAGCATGGTACAGGATGGTGTGCGCCGTGCAACTCGAAAAACGCAAAGAATTGCAAACCGCGGCGAGCGGCAGCAAACGGTGCTCGCGCGTCGCTTATCGGCCAGTATCTGTTCGCGTCACCTCTCGCGCAACTATCTGTCAGGAACTCCGTCCCCTCTTTTCGGGTCACTGACACTGACGTGCGGAAAATCGAGACATCGCGCGCCGCTCACATCATCAGGAGAATGCATGCAACGCCGTCAATTCATTGCGATGACGAGTGCCCTCGTGGCTTCGGGCGGACTCTCGCTGGCCGGATGCACTACCACGCCCGCTTCTTCGAGCGCCACGCCCGAGGCCAATGCCGGACGGCGTCAGTCGATCGATGCCGACGTCAACTCGACGCTGTCCCGGCTCTACGCCACCGTCAACGGTTCTCGGGAACTCGTCGGCAAGGCGCGCGGGGTGCTCGTATTTCCCTCGGTCATTTCGGCCGGCTTTTGGTTCGGTGGCCAATACGGCCAGGGCGCCTTGCGTATAGGCGAGCAGACGAGCGGCTACTACAGCATCGCGGCCGCATCGTTCGGGCTGCAGATCGGTGCGCAATCCAAAGCCATCGTCATGCTGTTCATGACGCAAGAGGCGCTCGACAAATTCGTCAACAGCCAAGGGTGGGCGGCAGGCGTCGATGCCACGGTAGCCGTACTGCATGTCGGGGCGAACGGCAACGTGGATACATCGACGACGCTGAGCCCCGTGGAAGCATTCGTTCTGACGAATGCGGGATTGATGGCGGGCGTCTCGCTCGAGGGCACCAAGATCTCGCGGCTCGTTATCTGATCTGTGCGGAGGCGCCTGCGGCGCGCATCATTGCGAGGCGAACCGCTCGCGATACGCCTGTGGTGTCGCGCGTAGCAGACGGATAAACGTGCGGCGCATCGTTTCTTCCGTGCCGAATCCGCACCGGGAGGCGATGCGTTTGACCGACCATGACGTTTCGCCAAGCAAGCGCTGCGCGGCTTCCACCCGAAACTGCTCGACCGTTCGCGCCGGCGTGCGGCCCGTCTCGGCGCGGTAGTGCCGCATGAAGCTGCGTTCGCTCATGCGGGCGCGGCGCGCCAATGCCGGTATCGAGAGGTCGGCGCCCAGATGCTCGGCCATCCATGTATGTAGCTCGGCGAATGGGTCGCCCGCTTGTTGCATCGACAGCAACGCGCTGAACTGCGCCTGCCCGCCGGGGCGTTTCATGAAGACCACGAGTTCGCGCGCAACATCGAGGGCGGCAGGCCTGCCGAGGTCTTCTTCGACGAGCGCCAGCGCCAGATCGATGCCTGCGGTCACACCGGCCGATGTCCATATCGAGCCGTCCCGAATGAAGATCGGGTCCGCTTCCACCTGAAGCGCGGGATAGCGTTTCGCCAATTGCTCGCAGCGGCTCCAGTGCGTCGCTACGCGACGCCCGTCGAGCAGGCCGGCTTCCGCCAGCACGAAGGCCCCGCTGCATACCGACACGACACGTCTCGCACCACTCGCCTGCTTGCGAACCCAGCGCGTCAGCCTCGCGTCCTGCGACGCCGCCTCGACCCCCCTGCCGCCTGGAACGATCAGTGTATCGATGCCTTTTGTGGCCGAACGGAGTCCATCGGCTACCACGGCGAGCCCTGACGAGGTGGTTACTGCGCCGGGCTCCGCTGCGACGACATGCGCTGCATACGGCCGCGGCCGCCCACTTTCCGCAGCCAGCTCGTTGGCCGAGGCAAAAACCTGCAGCGGCCCGGTGATATCGAGCAACTGAGCATCGGGGAACGCGAGAATCAGAATCGGAAACATCGCTTGGACAATCGGCTTCTAAATTGGCGTGGCAGGAAATGTGGGTTAAATGGCATTTCCGCCATACGGTACACGCATAGAATGGTCTTGTCGACGGGCGATCCGCGCCGGCCGCAGCGAACCGGCATCGTTCCGTTTCATTCCATCGCAGAGGTACCTCATGACACTGCAAGTAGGCTTTCTCGTTTTCCCCGAAGTTCAGCAACTCGATCTGACCGGGCCGCATGACGTGCTTACCTCGCTACCGGATACCACGGTGCACCTGGTCTGGAAAACACGAGCGCCCGTTGCCTCGAGCAGCGGACTCCTGCTGACGCCGAGCATCAGTTTCAGCGAATGCCCCCAGCTCGACGTCATCTGCATACCGGGCGGCAGCGGCGTGACGAATTTGATGCGCGACGAGGAAACGCTCGCCTTCGTTCGCAAGCAAGCAGCCGGCGCGCGTTATGTCACCTCCGTTTGCACTGGCTCGCTACTGCTGGGTGCCGCGGGGCTATTGCGTGGCCGACGCGCCACGACGCACTGGGCATTTCATTCGCTGCTCGAACCGCTGGGCGCCATTGCGACGCACGGCCGCGTCGTTCGCGATGGCAATCTGTTGACGGGTGGCGGCGTCACGGCCGGCATCGACTTCGCATTGACCATCGCCGCGGAACTGGCGGGCGACGATGAAGCTCAGGCGATCCAGTTGGAACTGGAATACGCGCCCGCGCCGCCGTTCGAGTCGGGCAGTCCCGATACGGCGCCCGCTCATATTCTGGCGATGGGCAAGGCGCGTTCGGCCGCTTCGCTTGCAAAGCGAGCCGCAGTCGTCAATGAGATCGTGGAAGCGTCACGGGCGTGAGCGTGGCGCGTTGCATCGATAATCGACGGAGCACGCATTGAAAGTTATTCGAAGCAAAGCGTTCGAAGGCAGGCGCGCCTGGGACGCTATCGATATCGCCAATTTGGCCGGCACGACGGTGCGCCTGCACTGGACCGATCAGCCGTATCGATGGCACATCAATGACGGTGAAGAGGTGTTTGCGGTACTCGATGGTGTGGTGGACATGCATTATCGAAGCGCCGGGATCGAGCATGTCGCGACGCTCGAAACGGGGGACGTCTTCTTCGCCGATACAGGCTGCGAGCATGTAGCCCACCCGCGCGGGGTGGCGCGCATTCTCGTGGTCGAGCGTGAGGGGAGTGTGTAGTAGCCGGGAGCGAGTACCTGTAACGCTACTCGCGCTCGAACGATCGCACCTGCAACAACGGCGGAAAAAGCTTCATCCACAGCAACGTAATCCCGATCGTACCGACACCCCCAACGAGCACAGCCGCGCGCGCCCCCCACCATCCGGCCGTGATACCCGATTCGAACTCGCCCAATTGATTCGACGTGCCAATGAAAAGCGAGTTGACCGCACTCACCCGCCCGAGCATGTCGTCGGGGGTACGCAATTGCACGAGCGACGACCGGACGACGACGCTGATCACGTCCGAGGCGCCCAGCGTGGCAAGCGCGACCAGCGAAACGAAAAAATTCGTCGACAAGCCGAAGACGATCGTCGCAGCGCCAAACACGATCACGCCGCCGAGCATCGCCGCACCGGGCCGCGTGCGCAGCGGAAACCGCGCAAACCAAAGCGTGCCGATGAGCGCCCCGGCAGCGGGCGCCGAGCGCAGCGCACCCAACCCCCAAGGCCCGGTCAATAGCACATCGCGCGCAAAAATCGGCAACAGCGCGGTAGCGCCGCCGAACAGTACGGCAAAAAGGTCGAGCGAAAGCGCCCCGAGAATGACCGGGTCGCGGCGAATGAACGCGATGCCCGAGAACACGGACTCGAACGTCACCGGCGCACGCGAGACAGGTTTCGCGCGCAACGGGATGGAAACGACGAGACCCGCCGCGGCGAGAAAACCGATGAAGCAAGCGAGATAGACCGCGCTCGGGTCGACCCCGTAGAGGACACCCCCACACGCCGGTCCAAGAATCTGTGCGACCTGGTTCGCGGAACTCGATAGCGCGGTCGCGCGCGGCAACTCACTGCGCGGCACCACAGCCGGCAGCAGCGACGCCACGCACGGCGCCTCGAACGCGCGCGCCGCCCCCACTCCGGCCGCCAGCGCATAAATCGCGGGGGCGGTGAGCCATCCGCCGAGCGTGCCCAGCAGAAAAATACCGGCGGCCAACGCTTCGATCGACTGGCAGACCGCGATGATGCGCCGGCGATCATAGCGGTCGGCAACGTGCCCGACGACGAGCGTCAGTGCGAACATCGGCAGAAACTGCGCGAGCCCGACCAGACCGAGCGCGAAAGCGCTATGCGTCAATGCATACATATGCCAGCCGATCGCGACGGCGAGCATCTGAAACGAAAGCGACGATAACCCCCGCGTCCCCCAAAAACGCCGAAAGGAACCGCGATGTATTGAGCTTTGTGGAGAGTCGAGGGATTCCACGGGTTGCGGCGTTTGCACTGTCATGAGTATCGCCACGTCCGCCCGAAGCGGCGCAGCCTTCGAGTTTTGTTGGGCGCGGTTTTGGTCTAAGCCGGAGAGTGTAGAGCATCTTCCCATTCCGCATCTTCGTAGTCCGGCGAGGAAATCATCCATGCCACGAGAAACCACCCGTTCCGACGATACGAGCGACTGCGCCACGAGTTGCGTCATAATGGCGGACTGCCTGGCGTTACAATCTCGCGGTACCTCTCCTACCCCGAATCAACGGTTTTCCTCATGAGCACAATTCTCGAGAGTCTTCCGACCGGCCAAAAGGTCGGCATCGCCTTCTCCGGCGGCCTTGACACGAGCGCCGCGCTGCATTGGATGCGCCTCAAGGGTGCCGTCCCCTATGCGTATACAGCGAACCTGGGCCAACCCGACGAGGACGATTACGACTCGATCCCGCGCCGCGCGACGCAATACGGCGCCGAAGGCGCGCGCCTCGTGGATTGCCGCGCGCAACTCGTCGCCGAGGGTCTCGCGGCCCTGCAATGCGGTGCATTCCACATTTCGACGGCGGGCGTGACGTATTTCAACACCACGCCGATCGGCCGCGCGGTGACGGGCACGATGCTCGTCGCCGCGATGAAGGAAGACGGCGTCAACATCTGGGGCGACGGGAGCACCTACAAGGGCAACGATATCGAGCGCTTTTACCGCTACGGTCTGCTCGTGAATCCGGACCTCAAGATTTACAAGCCGTGGCTCGATCAACAGTTCATCGACGAACTGGGCGGCCGTGCCGAAATGTCGGAGTTCATGCGGCAGGCGGGCTTCGGATACAAAATGTCGGCGGAAAAGGCTTATTCGACCGATTCGAATCTGCTCGGCGCGACGCATGAAGCCAAGGATCTCGAGAGCCTCGAAAGCGGCATCAAGATCGTCAATCCGATCATGGGGGTCGCGTTCTGGCGCGATGACGTACAAATCGCCAGGGAAGAGGTCGCCGTCCGTTTCGAGCAAGGCCGTCCGGTGGCGCTGAACGGCGTCGAGTTCACGGATGCCGTGGAGCTGATGCTCGAAGCGAACCGGATCGGCGGCCGCCACGGTCTCGGCATGAGCGATCAGATCGAAAACCGGATCATCGAAGCCAAAAGCCGTGGTATCTACGAAGCCCCGGGGCTCGCGTTGCTCCATATCGCCTATGAGCGCCTCGTCACGGGTATTCACAACGAGGACACGATCGAGCAATACCGCGAAAACGGCCGTCGGCTCGGCCGCCTGCTCTATCAAGGCCGCTGGTTCGATCCCCAGGCCATCATGCTGCGCGAAACGGCCCAGCACTGGGTGGCCCGCGCCGTGACGGGCGAGGTCAAGATCGAACTGCGCCGCGGCAACGATTATTCGATTCTCAGCACGAAGTCGCCCAATCTGACCTATCAGCCGGAGCGGCTCTCGATGGAGAAGGTGCAATCGACGTTCTCGCCGCGTGACCGAATCGGCCAACTCACGATGCGGAACCTCGATATCACCGATACGCGCGAGAAGCTGCGGATCTACTCGCAAGTCGGCCTGCTGACCCCCGGCGAGGCGTCGGCCTTGCCGCAATTGAAAGACGGCGGCGAATAAAAAAACGGGCGCTATAGCGCCCATTCGCATCGCTTGGCTGGCCGGAAGCACAAAAGGGAGTGCCGTAGTGTTCGGCGCTCCCTTTTGTTTAGTTCAGCCAATAAATGGTGCACGGGTCGTCGGGCGACATCGAGCATGCGCCCAGCGGCCACGCGGTACCCGCCTTCACGATTTCATGGACGGCGTCCCGCGCTTCCGGGCTTCGCCCATACACTACGACGGCAAAACACATCAGGCCGAATAGGGTGACGACGGAAAAGGCAAATTTCTCAAAGGCTTTCATCTGACGAATCGAAACTGGAAACGGGTTCGGTTCGCCATTATATCGAAAATACCTACGGGTTTTCCCTAGTTTTAACGATCAGCAGCAAATGTGCGGCGTGTACGCCACACCTGCGCCCTAATGGACCTATTCCAGCCGGCTGCCGGCAAGCGCACCGAGCCGCCGCAACGCGTCATCCATCTCTCGATCGAAAGGCCGGGGACAACTGATTCGTATGAACGAATCGGATTGACCGGCATTCGAAAAGATCGCCCCGGGAGCGATCCGGATGCCCACGGCCAGCGCGGCTTCGAACAGGCGCTCCGAACGCACACCTTGCGGTAGCGCCACCCAAAGTAACAAGCCGCCCTCGGGCGGGCTGAGGCGCGTGCCTTCGGGAAAGTAGCGTGCGATCGCATCGGCCGTGGCCTCGCGCTGTGCCCGCAAACGCTCGCGAAATTGAAACAGATGGCGGTCGAAGCCGCCCGAAGCGAGGAGCTCCGCCGCGACCAGCTGCGGCAGGATCTCGTTGTGACGACTCTGCGTGAACTTGAGCATCTTGATGCGGCTCGCCCATTTGCCCGCCGCCATCCAGCCAAGCCGAAGCCCGGGCGCCAGCACCTTGTTGAGCGAAGGACAGTAAATCACGTTCCCCTCGCGGTCCCACGCCTTGATCGGTCGCGCCGCCGCGGCCTCGACGAGTTCTCGATACGGTTCGTCCTCGATGATGGCAACGCCGTATCGCGCACAGATGCTGACCAAAGCCGCCTTGCGTTCGTCGCTCATGATCGAGCCGAGCGGATTCTGCAGATGCGGCACGACCACGACCGCCTTCACGTTGCCGTACGCCGAAAGCGCCATGTCGAGCGCCTCGAGCGATAGTCCCGTGGTCGGGCTCGTCGGAATCTCCAATGCCCTCAAACCCAGGCTTTCCAGGATCTGCAGGAGTCCGAAGAATGCGGGCGATTCAATGGCGATCGTATCGCCCGGCTGCGCCACCGCCCGTAAAGCGAGATTGACCGCCTCGACTCCTCCCATCGTCACGATGACTTCATCGGGCGATACGACGACACCTGCCGATAATGCACGCCGTGCGACGGCCTGCCGAAACTCGGGCGCGCCGCTATCGGCACCGGCCTCCGTCAGTAACGTCGGGCGGCGACGCAAGAGACGCGTCGTCAATGATTGGAGCCGGGTCGTTGGATAGAGCCCGGCAACCGCCGTCGCACCGCCCAGGTTCAACGCACCGGGGCAGGCGCCGGCCCGCTCGATCACGCGCGACACGCGTTCGTGCAAGCCCACATACCTCGCTGCGTCGGGCAACGAGGCCATCCCGGGCTCTCGTACGGTCGCGAGACGCGTGACGGGTCGACGCACGAAATATCCGGCACGCGGACGCGCACTCAGCAAGCCTGCTTCCTCGAGACGCCGAAACGCTTGGACCGCGGTGGACAAGCTGACGCCATGGCGGCTCATGAATGCGCGCACCGAGGGCATGCGGTCGCCGGGAGCAAGCGTGCCCGCACCGATGATGCGGCGATAGTGTTCCGCGAGCCGTTCGTACAGCGGCTCGCCGGGCATGGGCAGATCGAATGGTGGGTCGTCGGGAAATGGCATGGGCCGATCGTGTCCCAAACATCGCATGCAGGCCAGATACAGATCGGCGAATTGAGGACCGATACAGTGGGATCGAACGAAGCGCTGTATCGCTGCAGATTCCCGCATGCTGGGTCTGTCGCGTCCCCTGACTGCGATCGTAAGCTCGAGGCGTCTGCAAACAGCTCGAAAGACCGCTCACATTCAGGACCGACAGCCATGCAAGCTTACGAAACGCGGTACGTTCCAGGTCAAATTCACGTCGTCCGATTGCGCCGCGGGAGCTCGATCGTTGCAATCGAGGGCACACTGAGGTTGCGCTATCGGGACGAATCGCTGAATTGGCTGCTCGATGCCGCACCTGCCAGCCGCGTGCGTCTCGGCGAAGGAGACGGGTACCGGTTGTCTTGCGACGCGTTCGTCGAGATAAGCACTGCGGGCAAAACGGCCGCAGTCGGCGCTATCGAACCTGCCTCGACAGCCTTCGCGCGCTGTGCCGCATGGATCGTGAACGCGGCGATTCCCCGTTGCCTCAAGCTGCCGCACCCCGCCCGTTAGCGCACCATCGAGCGGGTAGCTAAACTACCTGCATTTCGGTCGCAAAGACGGAACTTATGTCTCCTCGAGAAAACGCCCGCGCCACGCCGCCGGCCCAGGCTCAGGCGTCGGCCGACGCAGAGCCATTGGAAGACCCGGCCTTGCTTCGCCGCCTGCTGCGTGCCAAAGACCGGATGGATGCCGCCTCGCATGAAGCATGGCCGATCAAGCGTTTGGCCGAAGTCAGCGCCATCTCCGAAGCGCACTTCGCGCGCTCGTTCAAGCGCGCGTTCGGTCTTCCGCCGCACCGCTATCTGCTGACGCGGCGCATCGAACAGGCCGCTACCCTGCTGCGCGACACCGATCTCGACATCACGGAAATCGCCTTCGCCACCGGCTGGGAGAGCCTCGGCACTTTTGGCCGCACCTTCCGCGATATCACCGGCCAGAGCCCCGGCGCCCTGCGCCAGGAGGCTCGAGCCGGCGTACCTGCGCTCGAGCGCGTGCCCGCATGCGTACTGAAAGCCGCGCAGCGCCCCGACCTCACCATCGCAGTTTTGGAGAAGCGTCGCCGTATGGCCGGCGATACAGTTCGGCCGTCATCCAAAGAACCCAAGGAGGTCGAATGAACGAAGGTATCAACGTCGTAGGCTTGTACGTCGATGACCAGGACGAAGCGCTGGCGTTTTACGTCGGCAAGCTCGGATTTCGCGTCCACACGGACGTGCGCAACGGGCCCTATCGCTGGCTCACCGTCCAGCATCCGGATCAGCCTTCGTTCCAATTGGGTCTTTTCACGCCGGGGCCGCCCATCCACGACGAAGCCACCGCACGGACGTTGCGCGCGATGGTCGCCAAGGGCGCCATGCCGCCCCTGGTGCTCTCGGTAACCGATTGCCGCGCCCGCTACGCCAAGCTCCATGCCCTCGGCGTGGAATTCACGCAAGAGCCGATGGACCGCTTCGGCAGCGTGGATGCTGGATTCCGCGATCCTGCCGGCAACGGTTGGAAAATGATTCAGGCCGCGCAAAACGCGTCGTGAGCATCGGCGCGCGGAATCGACTCGCTCTCAGGTACCGCGCGCCATCGCTTCGATTACACCCCGCATACGCCGCACCGCGGCGTCCGTGTGCCGTGCGTCCAGCGCACCGTAGCCCAGCACCAGCCCGCGGTAGTCCGCGCGTGCCGCCGCATCGAGACAAAACGGCGAAAGCGGCCGCAATGTAAGGCGATGTGCACGTGCCGCCTCGCTGACGGCAATATCGTCGACGGGCATATCGAGCCGCGCCGATAAATGCATGCCTCCCGCGCCCGCCGAAACGGTCAGCAAGCCGCTCATATGACGATGCAATGCATCCAGCAACGCCTCGCGCCGCTCGCCATAGAGCTTGCGCATCCGCCGCAGATGCTGCGTGAAATATCCCGACTCGATGAACTCCGCAAGCGCGACCTGTTCCGCAAGGCGGCCCATCGGCATCAAGCGGCTCGCCACTTTGACCAATTGATGCGCGAGCACAGACGGGGCGACGATGAACGCGATCCTGAGCGCCGGAAACATCACCTTGCTGAACGTGCCGAGATAGACGACCGGCGCGTCGGGGGCCAAACCCTGCAAGGACGCGAGCGGCGTACCCTGGTGCCGAAACTCGCTGTCGTAATCGTCCTCGAGGATCCATGCGCCGCACGCGCTGGCCGCCTGCAACAGCATCAGCCGACGCTCGAGGCTCATGACCGAACCGAGCGGATACTGATGTGACGGCGTAATGTAGATGAGCTTCGGCGGTGCCTCGCGCCACAACGCGGGCGGCGGCGCGAGGCCGTCCGCATCGACCGGCACCGGCACGACCCGCAGATCCGCGCACTGGAATGCCGCCTGTGCGCCGCCGTAGCCGGGGTCTTCCATCCATGCGGTATCGCCCGCGTCGGCAAGCGTGCGTGCGCAAAGATCGAGGCTGCTTTGCGTTCCATCGGTAATGACCACGTGCGCCGCGTCGCAGCGCACGCCGCGCGAGACCCGTACATAGTTGGCAATGGCTTCGCGCAGCACAACGTTACCGCCGGCCGACATGAAATCGAGGCGCGTCGAATCGACGCTGCGCCACGCACGCTCCAGACAACGCCGCCATTGCCGTATCGGAAATGCATCGAGCGCCGGCAGCCCGGGTACGAACGCACGAGGCTCCCCATCGACCTCCGAATGATCGTCCGCCGGACGGCCGATGTTCGACGCCCGGCGCGATAACCGCGGCTTGCCCTCCTCATGCTCGATTGCATCCGCTTGCGGTGTCAGCCCGACATCCGCCACCACGGTACCCTGCCTCGATCCCGCGACGAAGCCCTCTGCTGCCAGTTGCTCATAGGCATAAAGGACGGAATTTCTCGCGACGCCGAGCTCCTGGGCCAGCACGCGCGATGCGGGAAGCCGCGTTCCAGACGCGATCGTCCCGCGCAAAATCGCGGCTCGCAAGCACGCATAAAGCCGCTGCTGTCGGGACTGACGGGCGTCCGCACTCCCTTGCACTTCGCGTGCGTATTCGGCGAACATCAACACGTAGTCCATCGCGGCTCCATCGGCGGCATCGGTGGCATCGGTGGCATCGAATCGTGGCCCCAAAATATCGTCGTTTCGTGGGTCTACCCATGGTGCCACGTTTTTTCTACGCTTGGCGTTTTTGGAAACCACAACGAGGCAACGATGTCCGCGGAAGAAACGAATTCGCCAAGCTCTACCCGTACGCGCGTGAGGCGCGTACCGCAACGGGGCCGATACGATCGCGCCACGCTCGAGGCGATCGTCGACGATGCCTACGTCTGCCATATCGCCTTCGCCGATTCGGAGGGCGTGCACAACATTCCCACCGCATGCTGGCGGGAGGGCAACCATCTATACGTGCATGGTTCGAACGGCAGCCGCATGCTCAAACTCGCGGCCGACGGAGCACAGGTGTGCATCACCGTCATGCATCTGGACGGGCTCGTCCTCGCGCGCTCGGCGTTCAATCATTCGATGAACTACCGCTGCGCGATCATCTACGGCGTATTCGAGGTCGTGCCCGAATCGCAGAAGGCCGCCACACTCGATGCGTTCATGGAAACGCTCGCTCCCGGGCGGTCGCGCCATGCGCGCCCCGGCAATGCGAAGGAACTCGCAGCCACCACGGTGCTGCGTATCGCCCTCGACGAAGCCTCGTGCAAGGTCCGCACGGGCGGCCCGAATGACGACGAGGAAGATTTGGCGTTGCCCGTATGGGCTGGTGTACTGCCCTTGGCGCTCGCACCGCGCGCGCCAATCGCCGCAGCCTCACCGGGCGAGACACCCTGTTACGTGCTCGACTGGCGCGAAGCGGCGAAAGCATGAATACTGCCCTCGGAAGCGCGCAAAGACCAGGAGAAGAAACCATGAGTTCGACATGCGATGCCTCGCCGATCCTCAATGAGTTCGATCAGCCGATCGGTCCTCCGCTGCCCGACTGGACACCGCGCGAGTGGCCGCCGCGCACGCCGATCGATGGGCGCCTGTGCCGGATCGAGCCGCTCGACGTCGATCGCCATGGCCCCGCGCTGTGGCGTTCGTTCAGCATGGCGCCCGATACGCGCGATTGGACCTACATGGCGAACGCCGAGCCGCTCACCGATGAAGCGCGTTTGCGCGCATACCTCGAGCGGAACGCGGCCAGCACGGACGCGCTGCATCATGCCATCGTCGATCGTGTGTCGAACGAGGCGCTCGGCACGTTCGCACTGATGCGCATCGACTGCGCGAACGGTGTCATCGAGGTCGGCCACGTGGCGTATTCGCCCCGGCTGAAACAAACGACGCTGGCGACCGAGGCGATGTACCTGCTGATGCGACGTGTCTTCGACGAACTCGGCTACCGCCGCTTCGAATGGAAGTGCGACAGTCTGAATGCACCGTCGCGCGCTGCCGCGCTGCGCTATGGCTTCCAGTATGAAGGCTGCTTTCGCCAGGCGATCGTCTATAAGGGCCGTTCGCGCGATACAACCTGGTTTTCGATCATCGATCGCGAATGGCCTGCCATCAAGGCAGGTTTCGAGCACTGGCTGGCACCGGAGAACTTCGATGCCGAGGGACGCCAGCGCCTGTCGCTTCGCGCATTGATCGAATCGCAGCGCGGCGGCGCGTGAACTGCGGGCATCGCCGCGCTGGGCATCGATCACTGATGCTGCTGTTTTTGCTGCAGATATTGCCGCACGTCGCTCAATGAAACGCGCCCGGTATGAGCGGTGTCGATTTCATCGAAGTGCCGGGCGATGTATCCCAGCCCGTTTTGCTGCGCCTGGGCCTTGGTGATGGCCGCACCGTTGCTGAGTGCCGAATGCGCGCCGAGGCGCGCCTCGAGCCGCTGTTGGGCCTGTTGCTGCAGCAGGGCACCCGTCGACGGCGCGACGGGTGCGACGCGCTCGCGCGGGAAATACGGGCCGTCCACGCCGCCGCCGGGATGCGCGGGTGTGACCGGAGCGACGGCCTGAGGTGTCGCCTGGGCACTGGCTGCCGCCAGGCAAACAGCGATCAGGACAGCGCCACGTCGGATATCGATTGGAGACATGTTGAGCTCTCGATAGATAAGTGTCCGAATTGACCGCGATCGCGGGCTAGAGTGCCGAAGTCTGCGCGGTCTCGGTCGGCGTGCCGGCCGGCGCCTCGTCGCGCCACGGCGGAGGCAACATCCAGAGGCCGAGCGCGCCTGGAATCCACTGCCCCTGATAGAAATCAGCCAGTTGGACCTTCATCTGCGGACGCGCCGTGTCGTCAAGGTAAATCATATGCCCCCCGGGGTAGAACGTGACCTGCAGATTGGGGAACAGGCCAGCTACCGTCTGCAAACGAGCCAACTGCTTCTCGGTGTTGAAGAACGGCGTCGCGAGATCGTGGTAGCCGTTCAGCGAGAGCACTTTCAGTTGCGGATTGAGCGTCAGCGCAGCCAGCAGATCCGGCACCGTGTCCGGCAACGGCTGGCCGTCATGCGAGAAATCCCACACCTGGATGATCTCGTCGTTGAGCGGCATGAACGTGGCGTTCGGCGCGCTATAGCCAAGGTAATCCGGCATTTGCGTTGCCAGTGCGTTCGCGAACGGCTGCGCGATGAGAATGTCGGACGGGTCGGAATCGGCTTGCAGGCGCGGATCGGAGTTCGGCAGCGACACGCGTCCGTCGTAACGCCCGATCGTCGTCCCGGGCAACAATGCCGTGAAGAACGGGTTCACGTTGAAGTAACCGTTCAACGCCTGCATCGTCATGCCCGAGCTCCAGGTCCACGACGACAGTACGTTCTGATTCGGCAGTACGGGCTTGCCCAGCGCGTCGGGAATGCCCAGTTGGCTGAGCACCCAGGTCTGCGCGTATTTGCGGAACTGCCGATATTCGCCGGTCACGAACGTCGCGACTTGCCAGGCGTAGACGCCGGGATCGACCGGCGCGGGCTGGACTTGGTTATAGTAGGCCGCGACTTCCGCATAGGCCGGCAGATAGCCGCTCAACGTATCGGTGTCCAGCGCAAGCGCGCTCGTCGAATTCGTGATCGCCACCGCTTCGATGGCATCGGCGAAGTAATTCAGAATCGACGACTGCAGGACAATGCCAGACAAATGCACGCCGGCCGATTCCAACGCGAGCGCGAGCATGTCGGTACGCGGCGTGCCGTACGACTCGCCGAAGAGATAAAGGGGCGAATCGCCGCGATCGTTCACCGCCAGATAACGCCTGATGAAATCACGCATGACGCCGACATCGGAATCGCAACCCCAGAACGTTTGATTCGTGTTCGGCAAGACGGCCTCCGAGAGGCCCGTACCGGGGGGATCGATGAAGACCATATCGGTCGTATCGATCAGGCTTTGCTCGTTGTTGACGAGCGGATAGTTGGGCCAGTTCGTCAGCAGCGGGTCCGGGGTGGCGACACGCGTCGGCGCGAACGATCCAAGCCGCAGCCAGATCGACGAAGAACCCGGCCCGCCGTTATAGAAGAACGTCACAGGGCGCGGCGTGCCGTTCGTGCTCGGCACGGTATACGCCACGTATGACATGGTCGCTTCGGGCTTGCCATTCGCGTCGGATGCGGTCAAATGGCCCGTGGTCGTCGTGTAATTGAGCGTCTTCCCGCCGGACGTCCATTGGTAATGCATGACAGCGGATTTCTCAGCGACTTGCGACGCGTCGAGGCCGTCCTTCGCATGCGGTGAATAGGCAATTGGATCGGTATAGGGCTGATTCGCCGTCTGCGCCTGATTGGCGAGCTGGCTTGCGCCCGCACTCGCGTGCATTGCACTCGATGCCGCGGATGACCCGCCATCTCCGCCGCCACAGGCTGAGAGAATCGTCGTTGCCACCACCAATGCGCCGAGCCAGATGAAGTGTCCCTGGCGGCCCGCGCTCCTGGCGCTACAGCTGAGGTCCGGTCTCATGTCTGTCCTTCATGGTTGAACGGGCCGACGGCGAATAACAGACAAGCCGATTTCCAGCCCGTCATTTTCAATAAAAAATACGAGCACTTACCGACTAAATCAGCATTTCTATGCGAATCAGAGGTTGTTATTACTTCACTACCATTTTTAGGAGTGTCCGACTTTCTATTCAACGATAGTGAAACTAGATTTAAGGCTTGATTTTGTCAAGACGGTCGATCGTAAACAATGCTCAATTCAAGGCGCCTCTCTATTCTTTCAATTTGTCAGATTCAAAAGGAGCGCATATCGAGGCGGGGGCTTGCGATTCGATGACACCTGGCAAAGGAGGAATTCCGCGGAACGCTATTTTTGTGTTTTTGATGGCCGAACGAGCGGCACTTGTGAAGAGGCCAGGTTGCACGCGCTTGGAGGCGCGGCACCTGGCCATGGACGAGGTCGGATCAACGCATGTTCCGCGATTACTGCGGCGGCTGCATTGTCGACGGCTGAGCTGATTCCGGGGCGGGCTCCATCGAGCGTCCGGATTGCGACGTGCCGCTCGTCGCACCGCCGATGCCGGTCTGCGCGTTGCCTTGAGCGCGCGCTTCAGCGGCCTGGATATCGTTTGGGTACTGAGCGTTTTCGCCGGCAGCCGGGCTATAGCCCGCCGCCTCGAGTTGGCGCAGATCGTTTTGAACTTGATCTCGAGTCACCGGACCGTTGGTTTGTTGCGCGAGCGCCAATGCAGGCAGCGCAAGCGCGGACGAGATAACGACAGTACGGAATAAACCGTTCATGATCGACATACCTCCGTAGTTTCGGCCACGGGCCAAGTGGCATTCGAAAAGTGGCGCTATCCAGGATAGTCGACGAAACTTAAGAAACGACGGGCAGTTCATTACCGCTTTATCACCGATTATTTCGGGGGCGAATCAATTTGGTCTGTCGGAATCGGGCCCTACCGCCATGTTGGCTCAGGCGCGCGATTTGCTGTCTTTTTCACGCTGGACGACCGAACGGAGCACACCATGAATCAGACGAGAAACGATACCCAGCAGGCCGATTTCAAGCACCCGAAACCCGCGCACCATAACGACGACGCGCGCAGCAAGATGCCCGAACGCGGCGATCAGGCACGCAAGCAATCACCCGCCGACAAGCCAGGCAAGAAGCCGGGCGAAGGCGAAACGCCGGTGGGCTGACGCGCATGACTTGGCAAGCGGCATGCGGCCCGCAGCAAGCACGGCGTCCCCATGTCGCTGCCCCATTGGTAAAGGAAGCCCATGCCGCACGCGCGCCTCGAGCGACGCAGCCGTCAATCGACCTTGATCGCGCGGTCGTCCGCAAACGCTTGCAACGCGTCGCCGGTCAACCGATAGCGGACCCATTCGCTCTGCGGTTTCGCGCCAACGGATTCATAGAACCGAATGGCGGGTTCGTTCCAATCGAGCACGCTCCATTCGAAACGTCCGCATCCCGTCGCGACGGCAATTCTGGCGAGATCGTGCAGCAAGTGCTTGCCGGCGCCCGCGCCGCGAAAGCGCGGCGTGACGTAAAGGTCCTCCAGGTACAGGCCTTTACGCCCCTGCCATGTCGAAAAGGAAAAGAAGTAAAGGGCAAAACCAGCAGGCTGCCCATCCACTTCGCAGATGCGCGCACGAATGTGCGCGCCGTCGCCGAAAAGACCGCTCCTGATCGAATCGACCGTCGCAACGACCTGATCCGCAGCCTTCTCGTAAGTTGCCAATTCCTTGATGAAGTCGAGGATGACGGACGCATCGGCGGGTATCGCGTCCCGTATCGCAATTTCCATTCGCTTATTGACTCCTGTGTTGGGTTGCGAATTCTTCGCAAGAGCATGTTACCTTTGGTTTCGTTGTGCAGGAACTGCCGTTCCGGAGGAACCCCAAATGCGCCAAGCCCTCGAACATCTGCATGTCGGAACGCGCGGCCGAGGACTCGTCGAGATCACGGCGGAGGTTAGCGAGTTCGTCGATCGTCAGCCGATCGACAACGGCTTGCTCACCGTTTTTTGCCGCCATACTTCGGCCTCGCTGCTCATACAGGAAAATGCCGATCCTTCGGTGCGCCGCGATCTCGAGCGCTACTTCGAGACCGTCGCACCCGAAGACCCGAACCGGTACGAGCATGACACGGAAGGCCCGGATGACATGCCTGCACACCTGCGCGCCGCGCTGACACAAGTCCAGTTGACCATCCCACTCGAAAATGGCCGGCTCGCGCTGGGCAGCTGGCAAGGCATCTACGTGTTCGAACACCGGCGGCAACCGCATACGCGCGATATCGTGCTCCACCTCATCGGCCAATAGCGGCAGCGTTGATTCCTGCCGCGACGGATCACTGTGTCTCGGAACGCTGACACTTTGCTCCCTCGACAAACGCCAGCGGGGCCCATGGCGGCTCTTCGAGAGCCGGCATCAACATTGCATTCACCGCCCCCTTCGATTGCCGGAATACGGATGTTCAATCGTTTGTCGTTGCACTTTCAAAAGGAGTCGATTCCATGCCCATTGATATGACCTTTCGCGCGGGCGAAGCTACCGTTTTCGCGGCGCCGGGCCAGGCCACCGATGCGATGCCCGAGATTTTGATCGGCCGCATCGACGGCCCGGTCGGGCACGCCTTCGCCAATATGATGGCCCAGACGAAAGGCCATACGGCGATGTTCGCCATTCGAGCCTGCAACCAAATGGTGCGTCCGGCCACGATCATGGTCCCGAAGGTGACGTTGAAGGATATGGCCACCATCGAGCTTTTCGGCGGCGTCGTGCAATCGGCCACCGCGGATGCCGTCGTCGATTGCCTGATCGAAGGCATCTTGCCCAAAGATCAGGCCAACGAGCTATGCATCATCAGCCTCGTCTGGATCGATCCGCGGTGCGTGACGGATCCGGATTTCGACAAGAAGGATATGTATCGCACCAACTACGAAGCAACCAAGCTCGCCATCCAACGCGCCATGTCGAACGAGCCGAGCGTCGAGACGCTGATCGCCAACCGTCATGCGATCAAGCACGATATGGATGACTGGAGCTGAAAACGGTAAGCGGCGGCAAGCGGCCCGATAAACGCTGAACGACGAACGGCGGGCATCGCTCGAATGGAGCGGTGCCCGCCGTTCGTTTTTTTCTCTTGCGGTTTTCGGACCCGCCTCAGGCAAACGCGGCTTCGGCCTCCCGGTTCGCAGGCACGCTGACCGGCTGCCCGGTGCCGCTGCGAATCAGGTAATCGAATGCACCCAACGACGCTTTGGCCCCATCGCCGACGGCAATCACGATCTGCTTGAACGGGGTCGTCGTGACGTCACCGGCCGCGAACACGCCCGGCAGCGACGTCGCGCCTTTCGCATCGACGACGATTTCGCCGTGCGAAGAGAGCTCGATGGTTCCCTTCAACCATTCGGTGTTCGGAACGAGTCCGATCTGCACGAACACGCCTTCGAGTTCGATGCGCTTCGTCTCGGTCGAACGCAAGTCGTTATAGCTCAGCGCCGTCACTTTCTTGCCGTCGCCTTCGATCTGCGTCGTCTGCGCCCGCGTCACGACCGTCACGTTCGAAAGGCTGCGCAGCTTGCGTTGCAGCACTTCATCCGCGCGCAGCGTTTCGCCGTATTCCAGCAACGTGACTTCCCGAACGATGCCGGCGAGATCGATCGCCGCTTCGACACCCGAATTGCCGCCACCGATGACGGCCACGCGCTTGCCTTTGAAGAGCGGACCGTCGCAGTGCGGACAGTACGCCACACCGCGATTGCGATACTCGCGCTCGCCTGGCACACCGATTTCGCGCCAGCGCGCGCCCGTGGCCAGCACGACAGTCCTCGCCTTCAGCACCGCACCGTTGGCCAGATGAATTTCGTTGATTTCCCCGGGCACGAGCGCCTGCGCCCGCTGCGCGTCCATGATGTCGACTTCGTAGCGCTTCACGTGTTCTTCCAGCGCGGCGGCGAACTTGGGACCTTCCGTTTCCTGCACCGAAACGAAGTTCTCGATGGCGAGCGTATCGAGTACCTGACCACCGAAACGCTCGGCCGCGACACCCGTCGCGATACCTTTGCGCGCGGCATAAATTGCGGCCGCGGCGCCCGCGGGGCCGCCACCGACGATGAGCATATCGAAAACAGGTTTGTTCTCGAGCGCCTTGGCGGCCTTCGCGCCGGCGTTGCCGTCGAGCTTGGCGAGAATCTCCTTGACGCCGCTGCGGCCTTGCCCGAATACCGCGCCGTTGAGGAACATCGTGGGCACGGCCATGATCTGGCGCGACTCGACTTCGTGTTGAAACAGCGCACCATCGATTGCGATATGACGGATACGAGGATTGATGAGCGCCATGACGTTCAGCGCTTGCACCACCTCCGGACAGTTCTGGCAGCTCAGCGAGAAGTACGTTTCGAACGTGTAATCGCCGTCGAGCTCGCGGATCTGGTCGATCACCGCTTGTTCGAGCTTGATGGGGTGCCCGCCCACCTGAAGCAGCGCGAGCACGAGCGACGTGAATTCGTGCCCCATTGGAATGCCGGCAAACCGGATGCTCGCGGCCTTGCCGGGCTCGCCGATCGAAAACGACGGTTTGCGTTCGTCCTCGTCACGCCGTTCGATGACGGCGACGCGTTCGGTCAGCGTGGCGATCTCGCGCAACAGCGCGAGCAGCTCTTGCGATTTGGCCGAGTCGTCGACCGATGCGACGATCTCGATAGGCCGCGTGACTTTGTCCAAATATGATTTCAGTTGGGTCTTGAGATTCGCGTCAAGCATGGCTGATCCGGTATGTCGAATGGGGCGGAAAAAGGCAGGCTGCACACGGCGCCATCGAGCAGACGGCGCCGCATCCAGCCGGACGGGAAAGGCTTAGATCTTGCCGACGAGGTCGAGCGACGGCGTCAGCGTTTCGGCGCCGGGCGTCCACTTCGCGGGGCAGACTTCGCCCGGGTGAGCCGCAATGTATTGCGCAGCTTGCACCTTGCGCAGCAGTTCGCCTGCATCGCGGCCGATGCCGTTGTCATGGACTTCGCACAGCTTGATCTGGCCTTCGGGGTTGATGACGAAGGTGCCGCGCAATGCCAGACCTTCTTCTTCGATCAGGACATCGAAGTTTTGCGCGATCGCACGCGTCGGGTCCGCGATCATCGGATATTTGATCTTGCCGATCGTGTCCGACGTGTCGTGCCACGCCTTGTGCGTGAAATGGGTGTCGGTCGACACGCTGTAGATTTCGACGCCAAGCTTCTGGAATTCGGCATAACGATCAGCCAGATCGCCGAGCTCCGTCGGGCAGACAAACGTGAAATCGGCCGGGTAGAAGAAAACGACGGACCACTTGCCCTTGAACGTCTCGTCCGTGACCGCCACGAAGTCGCCATTGTGATAAGCGGTGGCCTTGAACGGCTTGACTTGGCTGTTGATGATCGACATTTCGCGTAAATCCTCTGGTTGGGTTGGAAAGTGAGTGCAGTATGACTCGAAGCTATCGATCCGTGAATTTGATTGTCAATATCAATCGGATTGAGGGAAGCTATCGGTCCCATTGCGCCAACCAGAGTGCGGCCCGCGGGACGGGCAGCACCTTCAGAGGTTCCGGACAACCGCCAATACGAACAACATGTTGACCACGCCATGCATGGCGATCGGCAACGCAAGTCCTTTAGTTTTCCTCACTAACCATCCGGCGATCAGCGCAAGGACGAAGCGTTGCCCGAAGTGCGACATATCGTTGTGAAGCGCCGCAAAAAGCGCAGCCTGCATGACGTTGGCCCACCCGAAGCTGATATGGCGAGACAATCCTCCGAGCAGGCAACCCCGAAAAATCAGTTCCTCGACAATGGGCACGGCCACCGCAAAGATCAGCAACGGCAGGGCCAGACCGCCTATCGAATGCGCGCCCGTAACGCATGCCAATTGCCAGGCGACACCGGGGCCGCCGGTCGGCATCGCGTGACGGCTGGCGACAAAATTCAATAGGCACCACCCGAGATAGAGCGCGGGCGGGACGAACCAGGCTTTTTTCCATTCGCCGCTGCCGAGCCATTCGCGCCGCGAAAAACGCACTGCCACCCACGCGAGACCCAGCGCCATGACGGCGAGCGACCAGATGTACGAGATCGCCACGCCCTGTTGCCAGCCCTCGCGAAGCACCGCGTCGTGAGCCGGCGATAGCGATGCGGTACCCACGCGAAATCCGCCGAACATATACAGGGCGAAATACATCGACGACAAAGCCCACCACGCATGCCGCAAACCGATGCGCCCGAAAAGCGGCTCGCTGACCTTTTTTGCCCGTGCGCGCAGGAGGCCGCGATAGTGAGCGGGAAACAACAGCAGACCCGGTGCGGCAACCAACAGGACCGTGTACAAGATCAACGCGCCGGCAAGCGGCAAGAGATCGGCACGCATCAGCATCTTCGGGGAAAGATCGAGCAGGCGCGCGTAGGCGGGAACGAGCGGCATCGCTTGGTGCGTCCGGTCGTATTCGTCGCGTAAAAGATCGGCCGCCGCGAGCGAGTTGCCCGCATTGAACGCAACATCGAGTCGAATCTGGCGATTTTGCGGTGTCATGAATTTCGATGGCTGCTTTTGCGCGGCGAGCGCCGCCTCGGCGCCCGCCACATCGCCGGCCCGAAACAACGCGCGCGCCGACGTATAGGCGTCGATCTTCAAGCCGGCATGCCGGGCTCGCATGAGTTCGTCGCGTGCCTGCGCCCCCGGGAACAGTTCAGCCGCCGTATTGATGCGTTGGGCTTCGAGCCAGATCGTCTTCGCGACAGGCGCACTGGCCAGCAACCGCTGCGCCTCGTCACTGCGCCTAGAGCGCACGAGATAGCGCAGCGCCTCGACGAGGCACGGGTTCGACGGATCGAGTTCGACCGTGCGCAGCGCTTGCTCGCCCGCGTGCTTCTCGTCTTTCACTGCCGAATAGGCGCGCGAAAGCGCCGCATGAAGCCGCGTACGCTGCGCCGGAGTCCATTCCGAGGAGTGCGCGAGCAACGGCTCGCCGTTAGCAAGCGCGTCTTTGCCGTAGCGATGCTCGAGCACGAAAAGCGCGGCCTCGGGCTGACCTGGAAAGCGCTCATCGAGCATATGCTGGCAGGCGGTGAAATCCTTCGCCGCCGCATCGCTCCACTCCAGGTCTTCCGACCACGCGAAGCGTTGAATGAACCCGCATTGCGCCACTGCAAGCGCGACATCATGCGGATGTTGCACGAGCCCGGCGCGATAAGCGTCGAGAACCGACCGATAACTGTCGCGCTGATGCTCGGACACGATACCGGCCGCCCGCTCCGGGGATTGCAATAGATCCGGCGCCGGGGCGATCGTGTCCGTCCCGTTCGCCGATGCGCCGAGCGCATAGCAACACGCCAGCACGGCGATCGTTTTCAGTATCCCCCGGAGCATCGTTTTTTCCCGTAAGCCGTTCGTCAAATCCGAATTGCAGCGTCGTCGCGCGACTGGCGGCGCATCGTCCCACGTCGTCTGTTAACGGCGACATTCATCCGATCTTTAACCGACCGTCAATGCGGCGCGACTTGGCGATTTATGCCGCTCGGGAACACCGCATACAACTGGCGTGGTGACGGCGATTTAACCGCGCCCGTTCTACGAGGATCAGCGTCGCCGCGACAGAGGTGCCTGTCTACCATAGGCTCCGGTCCGGCCATCGCTGTCGCGAACGCGGCGCGCCGCCGCGGCATTCACATTCGTTCCAAAACGGACCGATCCGATCTTCCGACGCGCTTCGAGCGTTGCGCGCTGCAGTTCGCCGCGCAGCGCATGTCGTCGCTCGTCTTCAACTTTCTTCGAAAGAGGTCAAACATGATGGAAACAACGCGGATTGGAAAAGCCGCAAAGCGCGCCGGAAAGCGCTTGTCCCGCACATCGAAACTGCTCGTTGCGATCGCGTCGCTCGGCCTGTCATCGTTCGTTTGCGATAACGCGTTCGCCCAGGCGAGCGCTGCGACGACTTGCCAGTCCGTCACGGTACCGGTAGCGCTGGCCGAGGGCGGGCCCAAGGCTTATTCCGTTTCCGGCAAGCTCTGCCTGCCGCCATCGGGCCAAGCCAATTCGGTCATCCTGACCGTGCACGGGGCCACGTACGATCACCACTACTGGGATTGGCCGTATGTTCCCCAAGTCTATTCGTATCGCAACTTCATGACGAACGCGGGCTACGCCGTATTCGTCTATGACCGGATCGGCGACGGGCTCAGTTCCCACCCGGTGAGCACCGATATCTCGGTCAACTCGAACGGTTATGTCGCGCACGAGCTGGTGCAAGCGTTACGGCAAGGTCAGATCAACGGCTATACGTTCAAGCATGTCGTTCTCGCCGGCCATTCGCTCGGATCTTATACGTCGTGGGGCGAAGCCGGCCAATATCGCGATGTCGATGCCGTCATCCTCACCGGCATTGGACACAAGATGAGTTCGACGATCGGCACCCTCCTTTCGCAGGACATCTACCCGGCACAGCAGGATCCCGCGTTCCAAAATATGGGGCTCGACGCCGGCTATCTGACCACGCGGCCCGGCGCACGCAACGCGATGTTTTATTACCCGGCGACGACCGATCCGAATGTCGTTCAACTCGACGAAAAGACGAAGCAGACGGCCACGCAAACCGAACTCAACGGGGTATTTGCAACGGGCCAAGGTTCGGCGACGTATTACTCGGCCTTCATCAACGTGCCGATTCTCATCGTGGACGGACAAGACGACGTGATCTTTTGCGGCAATGGCGCCGCCGATTGTTCGACCTCCGCGTCGCTGCAAAGCGCCGAACGACCGTATTACAGCGCGAGCCCAAGCGTGACGTCGTTCGTCGTTCCCGCTTCGGGACACGACATCAATCTCGAAGTCACGGCGCCGCTCTGGTATAGCGCTTCGCTGGGATGGTTGCTGTCGACAGCAAAGATCACGCCCTGAACGCGGCACGATACGCGTACGCAGCCCCTCCGGGTCGGCGGTTGGGTAGCGCCCGCCGGGGCGCCAGCGCGCAAATGGAGCCGCGTCTGCGCGACCCCGCCGCAGATTCGGTTCCAGAGCCGTTTTTTCGTCGGATCGATCTTCGTCACTAGACGCTGACCCGTAGTCTCCAAGAACTGGGTCGGGAAAATGCTCGCAAATCGCGTTTTGGCAATGTTGGAAGCGCGACCCTCTCGCGTGCCCATCTTCCCGGCCTGATTGTGGCTTTGCATCCGCGGAACGAGTCAATGAGTCTTTCGAGAATTGCCGGCGCACCGGTCACCCAGACCGGCAATTCGCCACCCGACTCCGCATCGCGGGAGGAACCGAAACGACAATCGTCGACGACCCGCCTCTCACGGACGAGTGGGCTGCTCACCGTACTCAAACACGGACAGCTGGCGCCGAATCGAGGGGCAACAGGCGAACAGAGAATGCGGGCCAACGTGCCCTCAGCCGGTACGCCAGGCGCAGCCGCATCGACCGCGCAGGTCCGTCGCAGCGCGAACGGCACGCTCGTCCTCGACCGGACGCCGGACTCGGCTGGCGATATCAAGCCCCGTCTGGCTGACGACGCCTCACCCCGCGGCACGCTCCGGTTACGAAACAATGCCAAATCCGTCGACACGGATGCGCATCCCCGCTCCCAATCGAACCGATCGCAGCTCGATGTTCGATCGCGCGCGTCGCTCGGATCGCTGTCGTCGACCTGTCACTCGATCGCCGCCAGCGGACGCGACACAGATGGCGCGAAATTCGGCGGCGCCGATACGCGCTCGAACAAACCCATCATCGACGCCTACCGCAGCGGCAAGCGCTCGGCTCTCGAGGTGCAAAAGGTCACGGCATCGCTACTCAAGCGCGGCGGCAGCTTCGCGACGACGATGCGCCTTTTCACCGCCGTCAAGGATGCAGGCATCCGTCCGAGCCTGATCACCTATAACGCGGCGATATCGGCCTGCGGCAAGGCGGGGCGCTCCGACGAAGCGCTCGCGCTGCTCGCCGAGCTCGACGAATTCGGCAAGCGCGATCCGTCCATGCGGATGGATCTGTTCACCTACAACGCGGCGATTTCCGCTTGCGGCAACGCAGGGCAGCCTGACAAGGCGCTCGCCTTGCTCGACGAATTGAAGCAGCGCGCCGAGGCCAATACGGCGCTGCGCCCGAGCATCGTGAGCTACGGTGCCGCAATCTCCGCTTGCGCGAAAGCCGGCCGCGCGCGCGAAGCACTGGCGCTATTGCACGAACTGGAAAGCATCGGTGAAAAAGACCCGGCGATGCGCCCCAACGAAATCGTCTACAACGCGGCAATCTCGGCATGTGCCAACGCCGGTCTGGCAGACGAAGCGCTGGCCTTGCTGCACGAAGTAAAAACCCGCACGGCGCGCGGCGAGCCTGTCCGGCTCAATGCGATCACGTACAACTCCGCGATTTGCGCATGCGGCAATGCAGGGCGCCCGGAGGACGCGCTTCGGCTCCTCGACGAACTGGAGCGCTTTGCAGGCGCGAATCCGTCGATACGCGTCGATCCCATTACCTACAACTCGGCCATTTCCGCGTGCGGCAACGGCGGCCGGCCGCGGCAAGCGCTCGCGCTGCTCGACAAGCTCAAACGTCTGGGCGAGCGCGATTCGTCGATGCGGCCGACGGTGACGAGCTACAACGCCGCCATCTCCGCCTGCGAAAACGCCGGCCTGGCCGATGAAGCCTTGACGTTGCTCGGCGAATTGAAGCGCCTGCCGATCCAGCCGAATGTCGTCAGTTACAGTGCGGCGATTTCCGCGTGCGAAAAGGCGGGCCGGGCCGACGACGCGCTCGCGCTGCTCGACGAACTCAAGGTGCGCGCCCAACGCGATCCATCGATGCGCCCCTCGGTGGTCACCTATAGCGCCGCCATCGCAGCCTGCGCGAAGGCGGGGCGGGCCGACGATGCCCTCGAGTTGTTCGACGAGCTCAAGGCGCTTGCGCGGCACGATTCGTCCATGCGTCCGAACGTCGTCACCTACAGTGCGGCTATCGCCGCCTGCGGCAAAGCGGGCCTCGTGGATCGGGCCACGACCTTGCTTGCGGAACTGAACGATGTCGCCGCTCGGGACCCATCGATCCGGCCGGACATCGTTGCGTACAACGCGGCGATCGTGGCCTGCGCAAAAGGCGGCCGCCCGGAGCAAGCGCATGCGCTACTGACAGACGCGCAGCGCCTCGCCGTGCACGGCGCTCCGACGCGGCCCAACGCGACGACCTACAGTGCCGTCATTTCGGCGTACGCAGGTTCAGGCCGCAGCGAGCAAGCGCGTCGGCTCATCGATGCCGCCATCGCGGATGGCGTGTTTACGCTGCACGCCGGGTACGATGCGGCCGCCAATGCACTCGACTTCCATGAGGATCATGTCTGCGCCAACCCGCCGAAATCCGATCGGCCGCGCGGGATTGCGTCTACGCTCGCCGTTGCCCTGTTGCACTATCACGCCGCCGCCGGCAATCTGGATCGACGCACCACTTATATCGTCGGACAGCATGGGGACAATGCGGTGAAGCATGCTGTGCTGGCCGAACTGAACCGATATTGGCCAGCCGGCTACGCCGCATCCGCTCGCAATCCAGGCGTATTGGTGCCCTCGGGGATCGACTTCGCCGGCGGCATCGCGAATTCGCACCTCGCGCGGGAGATCGTGGCTCACGTTTCTTAGGGCCTGTACAACGCGGCGCTAAAGAGCGCGCCCCGCGCTTATTTTCGCTGCTAGGACAGCCATTTCTCCGAATCCCGCGGCATTTGCGCAAGGCACCGCTAGTCTGTCTTCGTTCAAAGAATCGCTGGACTGCCATGAAAATCCGCTCGGCCAAGCAACAGCTAACGTCGACGTCCGGCGCGGAGTCGACATCGGCGGCAGGTCCCCCTTCCCGTCGACGACGGTCATTATCCGCCGATCGACCGCAGTTGTTCGATGCATTGCCAAGCACCCGAAATTCATCGAAAAGCCTCCGGCGCACCGTAAGCCTTCCCGCTACGCAGCCCGAGACCGCGGCGCCACCGTTGCATGACATGATCGGAGCGGACCGCGCAAGCGAACTCGATGCCCGGTTCGGGAGCCTCCAACCACCCCGAAATCTTGCAATCGACGGTATCAAGCCCTGGGAGCGCACGGATGGCAGCGCCACCGGACAGCCGTTGATGCACCCCAATCGAATGTTCTCGCCGGATACAACAGGTAGTCCCGTGCAACTGAACGCCGCGCCGCCAAACAACGTCGTAGATCTCGAAGCGCTCAAGCGCGGCGAAAAAAAATACATGTGGACAGTGAGCGCGCTAGGACGCCTGATTATCGGAGAAGAACTTCACGCAGGCGAGGATCTTGTCAGCGGACACCAGGTCACCCTCGGCCACCCGACATTGGTCGGCGGAGGCGCGGCTCGTATATCGGGAGAACTGAGGTATGACGCCGAAATCGGAAAATTCATCGTCTCGAACCGCTCCGGGCGATATTCCCGCTACGAAGATCGCACTATCCGTGCACTGGATGAAGTCGTCGCAATGTTCGTCGAGATGGGAATCGATGCGCAGCGCGAGTCGATCGATAAGTACATCACCCGAAAAAGGCCGGAAAAGCTGGTACTCCCTTCGCTCGACCCCGCCCGCTCCGCAAAACGGTTGAAAAAGGATTGAGCGACGGCGTTCGGGCTGGACTCCTACGTCGTATTCGCCTGCAAATCCCGGCCTGCTGGTGCCCTCGCAGATCGACTTCGCCGGTAGCATCGCGAATTCGCACCTCGCGCCGGAGATCGCCGCTCACGCCGCTTAGCATGGATTCACCGGCGACACGCCCCGAAACGATACGGTGTGCGCAATCCATCAGCAGACGGAAACGAGGAATCATCATGTCGGTTACCAATGGTCGCGTCGAAGGTACAGCACCAACGTCATTCAATCATGAAGGCCCCGTCAATCCCAGCTCGCTCAAGAAAACGGAGGCTCTGCTTGCCACGGTGGAAGCGCAACTCCAGAGCATGCTAAGGCAGATGTCACCGACCCAAGCAGGTGGCGGCGAAGGACACCACGGGGCGCATCACGGGCATTCGCATCGCAAGCATGCGGATCGCAACCATGAAGCGCACAACAAGCTCGACACCTCTCCTCGCTCGGGCACGCATGACACGAATCAAGGCGCGCAAGCCACGAGCAAGCTCGAGATGAATAAGGGCGGTCCGCGCAATCCTACGTCGACGAACGATACGGCAGTGACCGGTCTTCATGCGAGCCAAGGCGCGCCGAAGTCTGCGCGAGGCGCGAGTCTGGGCGGATCGCTTCCGTCTAGCAAATCTGCATCCGGCACGCCAAGCGCTCACCCCATCACCGATACCACCAGCGTCGCACAAGCTCAGGCGACGGTTCATCCCAAATTCATGCCCGTGCTGCGCGGCGACGAAAAGCAAAAGGACGCTCAGATCAAGAATCAGGCTGATTTCGGCCGCGCAGTCGACGAAACGGCCAAGGAGTATGGGCTGGACCCGAACGTATTTCGCGCACAGTTGCAAGTGGAATCCGGGGCATTCAGCCAGGGCTATCAGAAAGCGCTGCATCAGGAGGGCGACCTCGACCGAGCCGCCGACAACAACACCTCAGTCGGTCTGGGGCAAATCTCGCGCAAATATCTCGATGGCCGCGAGTGGGCGAATGGCGGACCCGGCAATGCACGCGTCGGCAGCCAGGTGGTGACCTTCGATCAGTACAAGGACAGCCCTACGATTCAGTTGCGCATGGCCGCATCCAATCTCGCCCAGCGCATAGCGGACCACGGAGGCCTGGAGCAAGGCCTCTCGTATTATGTCTCGGGCAATGACAACCCGAACAACCCAAGCGGAGCAAGCTACATCGCCAAGATCGACGCGGCGCTGAAGGATCCTGCTGTTCTCAGTCCTGGCCGATAAGCCACATCTGCAACCGCGGACACGCGAAAGACGCCGCATTCGAATGCCAGCAAGCGCTGATGAAAAGCGGCATCGACTATGAATGCCGCACCACGTTGAATCCCGATCGTTTACCCGAAGCGGATGTGCAGGCGGAAGCGGGGATATCGTGGACAGGCGAGTTGATCAGGGGATTCCATTGCAGACGCATTGAGAGAGACACTTTAAACTTCTGCGCAATTCGCTCTCAGAACGGGTGAGGTGACGACGTCATGACCCTGCAGCAGTTGGAGACTTTCTTCTGGACAGTCAAACTCGGCAGCTTCGCTGCAGCAGCCGAGCGTCTGCATGCAACCCAATCCGCAGTCTCGATGCGCGTGCGCGAATTGGAGCGTGCGTTGTGCGTCGAACTCTTTGACCGCACCCATCGCGCAGCGCGCCTTACGCCTAAAGGCCGGGAACTGATGGATTATGCGAGTCGGATTCTTGATCTGTCGACAGAGCTTGAACACCGTATCGGTGCACCCGAAGCGATATCTGGCGTCGTGCGCTTTGGCGTCGCGGAAGTCGTCACGACAACCTGGCTGCCTCGTCTGATCACCGTGATCGCTGAACGATATCCGAATGTGCGGCTCGAGATCGAAGAAGCGTTGACCGCTGAACTGATGGCGAGTCTGCACCAGGCAGAGCTTGAGCTCGTCCTCGCACCCGGACACACCCGCACGCCGGATCTGTCCACGCTATCGCTGGGAACAGTGGACTTTCAATGGATGGCCGTCCCTTCGCTCGGGCTGGGCGATCAAACATACAGTCCGCGTGAACTTGCTGAATATCCCATCATCGGAATGAAGGAGTCGTCATTTCACTATGCAGCGCTCGAGGACTGGTTCATGAGCGAACATGCCCGTTGTCGATACCTCGCGCGCTGTAAGAGTGTGGCCGTGGCAGCGTCGATGACGATGGCCGGCATGGGGGTCTCATATCTGCCAGTGCGGTCTTACAGGCAGGAGATCGAACAGGGCAGGCTTGCCATTGTCAACGTGAAGAATCCTCTCGATCCCGTCGAGTTCATAGCCGCCTGCCCGGCCGGCCATTCGTATTCGCTTCCAAGGGCGATCGCTGAACTCGCGCGCGAGGTCAGCGATTTTCAGCATATCGATCGCCCTGACGGATGCGTATAACCGAACGGGCACGCCGGTTTTGCGCACCGCGCCACTTGGATCAAGATTCTTGATGTTTTTCCGCGCAAATTACTCGTTTGAGTTAATGCGTCGGCGCGCCTAATCTTTCCTCAAGCCAAGCGGACGAGTCCCACAAGCAGTGGCTCGTGATGATTGTTGCTGCGAGATAAGGAGGAAGATATGGAAGAGGTCCTCATGCGGGAGGAGGCCCCTGTTCGCGCCGACGAAGAGCGGCACAAAAAACTGGAAGTGTGTCTGAAGTCGATCACGGCCCTCGCCGATGATGTCAACGCGTTCGAGTTCACAAGTGCAGACGGACGGCCATTGCCTGAATTCACGGCCGGGTCTCATATTGACGTGCACCTCCCGGACGGCGCGATACGTCAGTATTCCCTATGCAATCCACCGGGTGAGCGCAATCGCTATGTGATCGCGGTGTTACGTGATCCGCAGGGTCGTGGTGGCTCGATAGCCATGCATGACGAACTGCGTGCTGGCCAGAGGCTCAGGATTTCGCAGCCACGCAACCACTTCGCGCTCTCGACGTCAGCCCGCCGGCATGTCTTCGTCGCAGGGGGGATCGGAATCACGCCGGTCATGGCGATGATCGCCGAGGTGCAGCGGCGTAGCGAAGCCTTCCATGTTTACTATTGCGCGCGCTCTGCGCAGCGCGCAGCATTCCTCGACGAACTGAAGCCGCTCATCGACAGGGGTGACGTGTCGGTTCACTTTGACAACGGCGATCCGCGAAACGGTCTCGACCTCGTGTCGATACTCAGACAGTACGTGCCGGGCACGCACCTCTACTACTGCGGCCCCGGCCGTCTGATGGATGCCATCGAGGCAGCCACCGTGCACTGGCCACCAGCAACACGACACTGCGAGCGGTTTTCCGCGGGTGCTGCCATGGACACCCGTCCAGACAGCGCTTCGAAAAGCGACACGGACGAAGACGTTCCCTTCGATGTCGAACTACACCGCTCTCACAAAACATTCACAGTGCGACCCGGTGAGTCGATTGTTGACGTGCTTCGATGCAATGGCGTCGAAGTCGACACGTCGTGTTGCGAGGGTTACTGCGGGACCTGTATGACCCGGTATCTCGCTGGCGAGCCGCTTCATCGCGACACAGTGCTGGACGAAGAAGACCGGGAAGCCTTCCTGATGATCTGCTGTGCCCGTGCGAAGAGTCCGACGCTGGTGCTCGATATCTGATCAGCAGCACAAGCCAACTTGAATCGGCAGACCGGTTCGGTGTCCGGCCACTACGTTTTCCATTCTTCTGGAGAGAATGCTCGCCATGAGTACGTTCGAATATGTTAAGGATTGCTGGTATCCGATCGGATTTTCGTCAGAGTTCCGCGCAGGACAATTGCAGGGACACAAAATCGTCAACCGTCCAATCGTGATGTGGCGTGCGGAAAGCGGGGACGTCGTGGCCTTCGATGACCGTTGCTGTCACAAACGTTTCCCATTGTCGCAAAGCAGGCTGCTCGACAACGGTCAGCTTGAATGTGCTTACCACGGCTTGTGCTATGACACCTCTGGCCAGTGTGTGGCGATTCCTTCTGCACCGGACAAACCGATTCCTCCCCAGGCGCGGCTCAGCGCGATTCCGGTTCGCGAGCAGGATGGTGTCGTGTGGATCTGGCCCGGCAGTCCCGCCGGTGCGCTGCGGTTCGATCCGCCGCGCACGCCTGAGGTCATTGACCCGGACAATCTGTCGATCGGCGCCCCCGAGCCCTTGCACGTTCCGGCGAACTACCTGTTGCTGATCGAAAATCTCCTCGACATCACACATTTCTATCCTCTGCACGACGGCAACATCGGCGACAAGGAAAACAGCAAGATTCCGGTGGAACTGGAGGAGGGAGAAAGCGAGGGACATACGTTCGTGCGCACTACACGCCACGTGCATGGATATCGGCAGCCTCCGTATCTCAAGGAATGGTTCCTTTATGACACGATTGAACGAATCCATACGCACTGCATGGTGAGTCCCGGTCTTACACGTGTGGTGATGCGTGTTGCGCCGGAGGGAGAGCTCGGCACAGACAAGGAACGTGGCTATACGCTTTTGCATCTCCATCTGCCCGTTGATGAGCGCAATCTCATCTGGCGCTGGAATGTGTCGTGTAAGGGGTGGCACACCACACTGAGCGATCCGAACATGCAGACGGCACGGAAAGTTGCTGAGATGTTTCCGGCCGTCGTTGCGCAGGATCAATGGGCGCTCGAGCGACAGCAACGCATGATGGAGTTTCCGGACGACGGATATTCGGAACTCTTCCTCAAGACGGACAAGGCATTGCGTCGGGCACGCCAGATCCTCATGGGGCTGCAGCGCAAGGAGCGCGAACTCCAGATTGCCCCGATCGAGTGCGCATCGTCTACAAAGTTGTCAGCGATGGCATAAGCCCGCGTGGCGGCGGCCACACATCAATCGATATCCAATGCGGGCAGCCCGTTTGTGAGAAAGCCGACCCCATGGTTCAGGAGACACATTGTGGAAACCCGTGAAACCTCGTCGTTCGCTGTCCGGCCGCTGGCAACGCCAGATGCGGACGGCGACAACAAGACGCTGCTCCAACGTGCCGTTTCGTCGTGCGTGTACGTTTTCGAGCGGGTGATGCCCGACCCGTTCGTCATCGTCATCCTGCTGACGGTGCTCGTGGCGTTATTTGCGCTCGGCTTTGCACCGAAAGGCACCCCTGTCACGATTCTCTCAGGCTGGTACAAGGGCATTTTCGGCATCTTCACGTTCGCCTTCCAGATGGTGCTCGTTCTCGTCACAGGGTATGCGCTGGCCAGCGCACCTTTGATCGAGGCGGGGCTGCGCAACCTGAGCAGGCTTGCGGTCGGTCCGCGCTCGGCGGTGCTGCTGGTATTTGGCGTGGGCGCCATCGCAACCTTCCTGAACTGGGGCTTCGGACTTGTCGTCGGCGCCCTTCTGTCGAAGCAGGTTGCAAAGCAGGTGCGAGTCGATTTCGCCTGGCTGGTGGCGGCCGCATACAGTTCATGGGTACTTTGGGCGTTCACCGGCATGTCAAGCTCCATCGCCCTGTCGATCGCATCGCCGGGCAATCCGTTGAATCTCGTCGAACAGCATACCCATCTTGTGGTCCCGTTATCACATACCGTGTTCTCAGGATGGAATCTGCTCGCGGGCCTGGCGGGAATGGTCCTCATTCCCGTGGTCTTCATCCTTATGCGGCCTGCCGAAAAGGACATCATCGAAGCCGATGTCAATCTGCTGGCGGCCGACGAGAAGAAGATGGAACAGGTGAACGATTCGCGCTCGGGAACGTTTGCAGGTGCGCTTGAACGCTCACGTATCTGCGCGCTGGTTTTCGTTCTTGCGGGCGCTGGCTATCTGGCAACGCAATGGATGCACCATGGCGTGAGTCTCGACATCAACACCGTCATTTTTATCTTCCTGCTCGCGGGATTGTGCCTGCACGGCAGTCCGCGGCGATACGTGAACGCCGTGACGGAGGCGGCCAAGGTCACGGGGCCGATGTTGCTTCAATACCCGTTCTACGGAGGGATCATGGGTGTCATGGGAGCGACCGGGCTCGATCAGGTCGTGGCACACGCGTACATCCATGTCGCTTCGGGCAGCACGCTGCCGTTTCTCAGCTATCTGGCCTCAGGTCTGATCACGCTGTTCATCCCGAGCGGCGGCGGCCACTGGGCGGTGCAAGGGCCGTTCACGATTCCCGCTGCCATGCAGCTTGGTGCATCGCTTCCGGGTACCTCCATGGCCATTGCCGCGGGCGAGATGGCGGGCAGCCTGCTGCAACCGTTCTGGGCGATCCCGGTCGTCGCAATTGCAGGGGTGGGGGTGCAGCGTGTTCTGGGCTTTACGCTCGTGATTTTCCTGACGGCCGGCTCATTGTTGGGTCTGATCTATTTGCTGGTCGTACCGACGTGGGCGGGTGTCTGAGCTTCAATCTACTGAAATAGGAAACAACATGACCGATCATCTCCCGCTCGATGGCGTGCGAATCATCGAAATCTGTAACGTCGCCGCCGGCCCGTTCTGCGGCATGCTGCTCGCCGACATGGGCGCGGATGTCATCAAACTCGAACATCCGGAAGGTGGCGATACGCTGCGGGCATGGCCGCCTCTGAGCGATGGGTTCAGTGAAAACTTCGCTGCGCTGAACCGCAACAAGCGTTCAGTGACCCTCAATCTGAAGGTCGCCGCTGATCGCGATGTCGCTCGAGCGCTGATGAGTGAAGCGGACGTCGTGATTGAAAATAACCGTCCGGGTGTCATGGATCGACTGGGGCTGGGTTACGCGGCACTCAAGGAGATCAATCCCCCGCTGCTCTATTGCTCGATCTCCGCATATGGACAAACGGGGCCCCGTTCGCAAGAAGGCGGCTTCGACCTTACGATGCAGGCCATGAGCGGTATCATGAGCATCACCGGCGAGGACGGCGGTGCGCCCGTCAAATGCGGCGTGCCGCTGGCCGACTTCTCTGCCGGGCTCTATGCTGCCTTTGCAATTGCGGCAGAACTGCGACGAGTTCAGCGTACAGGTGCGGGGACACATATCGATATTTCGATGCTTGGAGCGACGCTCGGCATTGCCGCGTTGCAGACGTCGGAATACTTCGGCAGTGGCCGCGATCCCGTCAAGATGGGTTCCGCACATCCGCGCAATGCCCCTTATCAGGTCTTTCGCTGCCGCGATGGCTATTTCGGGATGGCAGCGGGTAATAACGCGCTATGGGCGAGCGTCTGCCGGGTGGTGGGACATCCGGAATGGGTCGAGGACGCACGGTTCGGCACGACGACTGACCGGGCGCGCAACCAGGTCGCGCTCCGCGACATGCTTGAGGCGGATTTCGCTGCCTGTGATGCCGCTGAGTGGCTCGGCCGCTTTCGTGAGGCCGGCGTGCCATGCGCGCCCATCAACCGGTATTCGGATGTGCTTTCCGATCCCCAGGTAGAGCATATGGGTTGGGTGCAGTCTCTCATGCTACCCAACGGGACATTAACTAGGACTTTCGCCTCTCCAATCCGGCGTTCCGGCCAGGGCCTACCGATCCGCCGGGCTCCTCCCGCGCTTGGGGAGCATACCGAGGAAATCGTTGCGGAGTTGAGGGAATCACTTGCACGGGAAACGCCATGAGCGAACTGATCCGAGTCAGCGTGGAAGACGATTGCTGGAGCTTCGTCTTCAATCGTCCCGACAAAATGAACGCACTGAACGCGGAAGTGGTCGAGACACTCATGACGCAGATCCGCGAAGCGCACAATGGCGGCGCACGCGTACTGGCGTTCTCCGGCAATGGCAGGAACTTCAGCGCAGGGTTCGATCAAGGAGACCTTGATCGGGAGTCGGATGCCGACCTTCTGATGCGGCTGGTCAGGATTGAGATGCTGCTGCAGATGGTCGCTTCCTCGCCCTGCCTGACGATCGCGTTGGCGCATGGACGCAATTTTGGAGCGGGCGTCGACCTGTTTGCTGTTTGCCGTCGACGCTTCTGTACCATGGATGCCACATTCCGGATGCCCGGTCTGCGGTTTGGACTGGTGCTGGGTGCACGACGTTTTGGAGCCGTCGTCGGGCACGCGCAGGCGCGCGAAATACTGGAGGAGACCCGCACAATCACCGCGCTGGAGGCTGTGCGTATCGGCCTCGTCTCCAAGGTCGTGGATGCCACCGCGAAAGCAGAGGTGATCGCCGAAGCCCACCGCGTCGCGAGACTGCTGGATCCCGAGACCCGGACGCATCTCTATCGGGTACTGGATATCGAGGAAAGCGACCGGGACCTCGCCGATCTGGTGCGGTCAGCGTCGCGTCCGGGACTGAAGGCACGAATGCTCACGTACATCAGCGAGCGATAACGTACCGGACCCATCCGTTTCCCGCTTCGTTCGGCCCTCCATATCGGGCAGCGATCAGCCAAGACGACCACCTCCTAAGGAGCGAACTCCTCCGCAGGCCGATAGGGGAAGCCGAGCGCTTTCGCCACAGCCTTGTGCGTGACATGGCCTTGGCAGACATTGAGCCCCGCGCGCAGATGTGCGTTTTCGGCGAGAGCTCTTTTCCATCCTTTGTCCGCCAATGCGATGGCATGCGCGATCGTGGCGTTGTTCAGCGCGAACGTCGAGGTTCGCGCAACGGCACCCGGCATATTGGCAACACAGTAGTGCACCACGCCATCGACCACATAGGTAGGCTGCGCATGCGTCGTGGCGTGCGAGGTTTCGAAACATCCGCCCTGATCGATGGCCACATCCACTACCACGGCACCTTTACGCATCTTCGAAATCATCTCGCGCGTGACGAGGCGCGGTGCCGCCGCGCCCGGAATCAGCACGGCGCCGATGACGGCATCCGCCGCCGCCACCGATGCTTCGATCGCATGGGCGCTCGAATGCAGCGTCGTGATGCGATTGCCGAAGGTGAGATCGAGATGGCGCAGCCGGTCCACGTCGCGATCGATGACCGTCACGCGCGCGCCCATGCCTACCGCCATTTGCAGCGCGTTGGTCCCCACCACGCCGGCGCCGAGGATGACGACATGCGCCGCGGCCACGCCCGGCACGCCGGCCAGCAGCAGACCCATCCCGCCACGCGGTATCTCCAGATGCGCGGCGGCCACCTGGATCGACATCCGCCCTGCCACTTCGCTCATCGGCGCAAGCAGTGGCAAGCCGCCGCCGGGGCCCGTGATCGTCTCGTACGCGATACAGACAGCGCCCGATTCGATGAGGCCGGCCGCCTGCCGAGGATCGGGCGCGAGATGGAGGTAGGTGTACAGAATCTGCCCCGGCCGCAGCATCGCGATCTCGCCGGGCTGGGGCTCCTTGACTTTGACGATCATGTCGGCTTGCGAAAAAATTTCTTTTGCGGTGCCGCATATCGTTGCGCCCGCAGCGACATAGTCTTCGTCCGGTAGCCCGATAACGGAGCCCGCTCCGGCCTCGACCCATACCTGGTGACCGCGGCTCGTCAGTTCCCGCGCGCTTGCGGGCGTCAATCCGACGCGCGATTCCTGGCTCTTGATTTCCTTGGGAACGCCGATCAACATAGTCCACCTCCGCCTTTCACGATAGTGATTCTGGAGTTCGGTGCCGTCCCGCCGGATAAGCGCGACGGCGTGATCGCCATCCTCTCACGAGCCGAGCAGTCCCGCAGCAATATTCACCGATAGCCCGAGCACGGCCGCGTTGAAGAAGAACGAGAGAATCGACTGTGCCAGCACCGTGCGCCTCGCCGCGCGCGAACAGACCGTCACATCCGCGGTCTGCGAGGCGACCGCTATCGTGAACGAGAAATACAGAAAATCCCAGTAATCGTGCTCCGTGTCGTTGTCGGGAAACGTGAGCGACGTCTTGTCCTTCGAGCGATGGTAGTAACGCGCATATTGCAGCGTGAACATGGTGGGGATCAGCAGCCATGCACCCAGCATCGTGGCGGCTGTCAGCACGTAATTGAGGCCCGCCGCCCGCGCACCGATCCCCTTGGCGGCCGACAGCTCGACGACAATGGCGGCGAGACTTGCGATCGCCGCGATCGTGATGATGATAAGGACTTCCGTGGCGCCCTCGTCCTCGCGCTCCGCAACGCGCTGGACGTCCTTCGGGCTGGCCTGCGCCATTCTTGTCCAGATGAGGACCAGAAAAAGCCAGACGCCGCAGTCCCATCCGAACAACGCGCGCTGTATCGGGCGCAAGTGCCACGGCGCGATGAAACATGCGGCCAGGCCAAAAAAGACGGCAATGAAGGTGCGCGGGCGATTGGCGAAGAATCGGGACATCGTCGTTCCTCTGTCTTGGGAAACCGCATGGAAAATTCGTCGAATGCGGCAGTTAACCATAGACAGCCCGCGGATGCGACCCGCATTCAGTGAGCGTGTGCCCCCGCCCCCCTCCACGCGCGTTCGATCAGTTCAGTCAACGACGCGGCATCGACTTCACGCGGGTTCGCATAGGGATTGGCCGTGGCTTGCGCGACAGCGCGGGCGATGCCATCGTTCGGCATCCCCACATCGCGCAGTGCCATGGGGAGGTGCAAACTCCGTTCGAGTTCGATGAGCGCACGGACCGGATCGTCCGTTTCCATTGCCCGGCCCAACCGCGCGACGGCATCGGGGACGGTCGGCGCGTTGAATTCGAGCACATAGGGCAATACGATCGTGTGCGTTTCGGCGTGCGGCAGATCGAACAGGCCGCCCAGCGTATGACAGAGCTTGTGGTGCAGTCCCATGGTCGTTGCGCCGAGGCAGCATGAACAGAGCCAGGCACCATAGAGCAGATCCGCTCTGACGCCGAGATCGTGCGGCGTTGCGGCAATCCGGCCGAGCGCTTTGACGATCGAACGTACGCCTTCTTGCGCCATCAGAGAAACGATCGGATTCGTATCAGGCGCATAAAGCGCCTCGACCGCATGCGCGATCGCATTGAAGGCCGAGAGCGCCGACAACGGGACCGGCAACGAGCGCGTCAATTCGACGTCGTAAATGACCACCTCCGGCAACACCTTGGCGGTGCGCTGCGTCGTCTTCACGCCGTCGCGCGTCTCGCCGAGAATCGGCGTCATTTCCGAGCCCGCGTACGTGGTCGGTATCGCGATTTGCGGAAGGTCGGTACGCAATGCGATGGCCTTTCCGAGTCCGGTCGTCGAACCTCCGCCAATGGCGACGACGCCGTCCGCGCCAAGCGATTTCACTGCAGCGAGCGCACGCTCGGTTACCGCGACGGGCGTATGCATGGTCGCTCCGTCGAACACGCCGACGGCCCGCGAGCCGAGCCATTGCGCGGCGCGCTCGGCAAGTTCCGTTCGACCCGGCGTACACAGCACGAGCACGCGCGTGAGCCCCAGGCGCTGCGCTTCCTCGCCGAGCTTGGCCCCGGTGCCGGCGCCGAAAATGACCCGCGCGGCTTGGGCTTGATAAACGAATGGATCCATTTGTCCTTCGATAAACTCAGTCTTACGCTTGAACGACCTTACCGTTGTTCGCCATCGGACCGATTCAGCACGAACGTGAAATCGAGTGTACTGAACGGCACATCCATGGCGGTGCCGTCCGGTGCAATGCCCGCCTCATGCTGCTGCCAGTCCGCGATCAGCGAAGGGCGCACGCCAAAGACGGCGTCCGAGTCGAGATATTGGTCGCCCGATCGAAACACATGCGTGATCAGACGATCGTAGCCCGGGGCTTCGATCATGAAATGCAGGTGCGCGGGGCGCCACGGATGGCGCCCGAGCGCTTCGAGCATGCGCCCGACCGGGCCATCGTAGGGGATGGGATAGGACTCCGCCCTGACAGATCGAAAATGAAACGAGCCGTCAGGCAAACTCCTGAGCCTGCCTCGCGCATGCGCCTCCTCCTGACCTCGGTACTGCACGTCGTAAAAACCGTCGGAATCGGCCTGCCAGACATCGATGAGCGCGCCTGCGACGGGCGTGCCGTCAAGCGCGGTCACGCGACCCGATACGAAGCAGGGCTCGCCTTTCGCGCCATTTGCCATGTCCTCGCCGCACTGGTACTCGGGAACCTGCTCGACGAAGAACGGTCCGAAGACGGTGGACTCGGTACACCCCCGCGGCTTGCGATTGTTCATCGCGGTGACGAGCATCGACAGCCCGAGCGTGTCCGAGAGCAGGATGAACTCCTGACGTTTGTCGTCAGTCATCTTGCCGACCTCGGTCAGAAACCGGATGCCTTCGAACCATTCGTCTTCGGTCAAGCCGACCTCTCGCGCGAACCCGTGAAGGTGCCGCACGAGGCTGGTCATGATCTGCTTCAGGCGGGGATTGTCCGCGTCGGCATGACGCGCCACCACGATTTCCGTCAGCGTGTTTTCATCGACATCGAGCATGGGTGCCTCCTCCGCGGTTGTCTCGAGCGTTTCGCCCGACAACCAATATAGTCCTTCAAAACTTATGACGAATGCCGACGCGCAATCCCATTTGGCGCTGGGTGGCCGAAGCGGTAAAGCCGCTGATCGAGGCCACAGCCGGCTGCGCCAGCGAATCGCGTCCCGTTGCGCGTTGCAACGCGAGCAACCCATAGACATCGGTGCGTTTCGACAGCAAATAGTCAGCGACTAAATTGAGCTGCATATACTTCGCACCGCCGTCGCCATCGACAGAATTGCGCCGCGTGTAATCGAAGGCCGTTCCCAACATCAACGCCGGCCCGAACGTATGGCGCACGCCGATTTCGACACTCGTGAAGGCGGCATTGCCCGAGTAATGGAACGGGTTCGGTCCGGACGCGGAGCCCAGACCGTCGAAACGCGTCTGTGTCGCGACCGCATTGACCGTCGTCGAACCGAACGTATAGGCCGCGCCGAGGCCCATGATTTCCAGCGTACTGGCCGATGCGTAGCCCGCGATGGCAGGAGACGCCTGCGGCGCTGTCGCCGAACCGGGCGAGCCGAGATTGTCGGCGCTCGCCAACCCTTTGTTCGGCGTATTGCCATAGAAGGAAACGTTCGGGTTGCGCGCGTTCAAATAACCCGCGCCCGCCGAGATCGGGCCGCCGTCGTAGCGCACGCCGAGCGACCATATCTGGTTGCGCCCCTGGCTACCGGCGACGCCGCCGAAGCTGTACAGCGCAGTGGCTTTGACGCCATGAAACGATGGCGACGTGTACTTGATCGCGTTATTGATGCGGTTCGTGTTGGCGAGATTGTCGATATCGCCGACATGCGACGACATATACCCGGCAAAGTAAGGCGCCGAGAACGTCTGGACCGAATCGACGACCGAATCGTATTGGCGCCCGGCGCTGAGCGTGCCCCATCGCGTCGATGAAAGCCCCACGTAGGCCTGGCGCCCGAACTCCGCGCCGCCTTGCGCCAGCGTGCCGTTGTTGACCATGAAGCCGTTTTCGAGGACGAACAACGCGTTCAATCCGCCGCCGAGATCTTCCGATCCCCGCAAACCCCAACGGCTTCCCGACATGCCGGTGGCAT
>Ga0105240_10001005_pt1 | contig 50335 bp, 40 predicted proteins | sample KBSC54metaG_FD_80426 | JGI IMG/M metagenome (GOLD analysis project Ga0105240, IMG submission 80426) | Corn rhizosphere microbial communities from Kellogg Biological Station, Michigan, USA - KBS C5-4 metaG | ecosystem: Host-associated > Plants > Roots > Rhizosphere > Soil | place: Michigan, USA... | reverse complement strand
GGCGATCACGCAATATGGACAGCAGGGGCACGTGCTGCGCCGCTACGATCGCGTGCAGCAGGCGATTGTCGCCGAGGGTTTGGAAGAGGCGCGCATCAGCAAGCGCTTCGGATTCCGCCGCAACCTGGTGCTCACCATCGTCAAGCGGGCCTGCCAGGGCGTATGGATCTGGCAGTATCGCCGCAACGCGCTGGATGCGGCCATGATCATGTACCTGAACATGCTGACGGAGCAACTCCTCGGGTCGTTCTTCGGGTATGCATCGCTGCTGGAGCGCCTGTACGACGGGCTGGAACCCACGCGCGTGCTGGTGAAAATGATGGGCGAACGGCCGGCAATTGCGGACGATCCCTCGGCCCGTCCGGTGGCGGTGCCGGAGGCGGTTGGCGTACGCATGATGAACGTGAAGTTCACGTATCCACGGCGCAACCAGGCAGTGCTGCGCAATTTCAAGCTGACGATCGAGGCGGGTTCGGTGCTCGGCATCGTGGGCCGGTCGGGCGGCGGCAAGACGACGATCCAGAATCTGCTCACGCGCCTTTTCGACGTGCAGCAGGGGTCCATCCAAATCTGCGGCAAGGACGTGCGCCAGTGGCCGCTCGACCAATTGCGCGGTCTCTTCTCGCAGGTGTCGCAGAATGGCGGTGTGTTCTTCTCCGGGATGCGTATGTCCGATGTCCTGCGCTTTACGCGGCCCGAGGCCAGCCTGCGTGAGGTGGTCCAAGTGGCCAAGGCGGCATGCATTCACGAAGACATCTGCCGCATGCCGGGCAAGTACAACACGCGCATCGGAAATGGCGGCGGCGTGAGCCTGTCGAAAGGTCAGCAGCAGCGGGTCGCGCTGGCACAGGCGCTGCTGGCGATGACCGACGACCGCCGCATTCTGGTGCTCGACGAATTCACGAGCGCGTTGGACAGCGAGACGGAGGAGCGGATCCTGCGCAATATCGATCCGTGGCTGCAGGGCCGCACGGTCATCATCATCGCGCACCGGCTATCCACCGTTCGCAAACTGGCCGACCGCATCGTGGTGCTGGATAAGAATGGCATCGTGGAGCAGGGGACGCATTCGGAGTTGATCGCGGGCGATGGCTGGTACGCGGAGATGGCGCGGCTGCAGGCGGTGGGGACGGAGGCGGGGCTACAGGTGCTGAAACAGTTTCACCAGCAGGAAAATCGGAACGGCCACGCCGGCGGCGAGGAGCAGCGAAACGGCGAGGACGAAGATCCAGTCCTTGCCGGTGTGGCGGCCGGGCTCGTTGACATGGCTTCGTAGTAGCTGGTAATTGCGGCGGTTGGCTTTGAACACCGTGTCGAAGAGGGCCCCCAGAAAGGGCACTACGCCCATAGCCGTTTCGATTCCCACGTTCAGCACCATGCGCGTGAGCGTCACCCGCGGCACCCCGAGTTGTACCGAACGCCACACAATGTAGAGCGAAACCATGGCGTCGACGAGGTCGCCGAAGCCGGGGATGAGGCCGATAAATCCCGTGAGGCCATAGCGGAATCCGCCGGGGAGGACGAAGGCGTAGTCCATCCAGCGAGCCAGTGCCTCGACGTCGGCGATTCGTGGATTGACGATCTCAGGGTGGAGGACCTCGTTGTTCTCTTGCGGCTCGCGGTAGGGAACGATGGCCCGGGACATACCCGGGTGTGAGCAAGTAGAGCGCCATTACGGTTTGGCTGCCAAGGCGTTCTGGAGGTTGAACTGCGCGTCGGGATAATTGGGCCGGAGTTGGAGTGCCTGTTTGCATTCCGAGATGGCCTCGTCAATGCGGCCGACGTGCTGTAGGGCGTAGCAGAGGTTGGAGTGGACCTCGGGATCTTTGGGCGTCATGCGCAGCGCTTCGTTCAGGTGCGCGATTGCCGACTGGAAATTTCCCGAGGATGCCTCGACGATGCCGAGGTCCAGTTGCGCCATGGGGAACTCGGGCTTTAAGCGGACGGCTTTTTCGAGCAACGGGCGGGCGGAATCCACGAGCCGGGCGCGCAACATGACATTGCCGAGATTGCCCTGCGCTTCGGCGTAATCGGGATTCATCGCGATCGCCTTGGCGTACTGCACCATGGCGGCGCGGTCGTGGCCCGCGCGCGCCAGCACCACGCCAAGATTGTTGGTCATGATGAAGTTGTTCTGCGTGACCGCGAGGGTGTGTTCGAACAGCGTGCGGCTGTCTTTCCAATATCCGATCTGCCGCCACGCACCGACCCCGAGCGCCACGATGATGGCTGCTGCGACGACCGCGGCTGCTTTTTGCCATGCCGCATGACCGGCGATCCAATCGCCGATCAGCCAGACTACAGCGAAGGTCACTCCGACCAGCGGCACGTACATGTAGCGGTCGGCTCGCGACTGCGCTCCGACCTGTACGAGTCCGATGACCGGAGCGAGCATCACGAGATACCAGAGCCAGCCAGTTACCAGATAGGGAAGCCGCCGCCCGAAGATGACCACCGCGGCCGTGAGGATCAACAGCACGATCATGGCGACGGTTGCCGCGCCAGGCGCTGGCGGCGCGGTGGGATACAGCACGGCAAGGTTCGACGGCCAGACGGACTGCTTGAGATACACGGCGTACCCGGTGACGGCGTTCGCCAGGCGCGTCGAGAGCGGGATGCTCTGCAGCGATGCGACCGTCCCGTATGCTTTCTGGGCGATGACGGTCAACACGCTGGCGATCAAGCTGATGAGCAGCAGCGGGATCTTTTCGATTACCAGGCGGCGCGCCTCCGGCCAGCGCGGCGGCCAAGCGATCCGCTGTAGCGGCCAAATATCAAGCAGCAGCAGAATCACCGGGAAGGTGATGACCATGGGCTTCGCCATGACGGCGCACCCGAAGGCCGTGCACAGTTGCAGCAAGCGCCTGGTGGTCGGCCGGTCGACATACCGCACGTAGAGCAGCAGGCCGATCATCTCCAGCAGCGTGCTCAGTACGTCCTTGCGCTCCGATACCCAGGCGACCGATTCCACGTGCAGAGGATGCAGGGCGAACACCGCGGCGACGATCGCGCAGCGCCACGTGCGCCCGGTCATGCGGAACAGCGCCACAAATAGCACGACGGAACTGGCGGCGTGGAGCAGCACGTTCACGGCATGGAATCCGCCCGCGTGCATGCCGAATAGCTGCCGGTCGATGAGGTACGAGATCCAGGTGAGCGGATGCCAGTTGCCCAGTCGGAGACCGAACGCCCACGCCACGCCCGAGGCTTTGAGTCCGGCCTGGATCACGGGGTTGAGATAGACGAAATAGTCGTCATCGTAGGCGACGAAGTCATAGGCGAACGTGCGGAAGTAAATCAGGATGGTTGCCGCCGCCAGGCAGGCACACGCCGTCAGTTCGCGGCTGGTGAGCTTCGGGCGCACGGGCTCGCGGTACTGGATAGTGCTCCGCCGCATTTTCGCGGCACGCTCCGCTCGCATGGCCCTGGCGCTCACTCCGAGAGTGTACCCGCCAGAGGCCGCGTACCGCGCCGGGGCACGTCAGACTGCGTACAGCCAGCGCGGTGTCCGCGTGAACTTTCCTACTTATGCACGGTGAGGAAGGCCCCGGCGGGCGTTGTAGCGCCGCCGATAGTAAGGGAGATGGGCAGATCGCCGTCGGGTGAGTCGGAGGGGATGCGGATATTGATCTGGTACAGGCCGGCATATCCGGGAGCCGCGCCCGCATATAGAATGTCGCCCGGCGCTAACGGAGCGCCGTTGACCGACACAGTGACGGGCGACGCCGTCGGCGCGGCCTGATTCGCCAGCATTCCCGGAGCGAATACCGGCGCGGTGGCTCCCAGACCCGTGGCATACAGCGCAACGTATTCGCCGGGCTTAGCAGGCGTGAACGTAGCGCCCTGCAGTAGCCCGGCGGCACCGATACGCGCACCCGTGAGGGCATCCTCCGCCGCGATCGGGCCGCCGCCACTGCTATTCACGGTGAAGAAGAAAAACTGCGGAGCGGCCGGTTGGGCCGGCACGCTCTGCGCCGTCGTGGGTTGCTGGCCGGTAGCGCCACAATTGGCGATGGCCTGGACCACGGCGGTATCGTCACCGGGAAAGGTCGGTGCCTGGATGTTGATTTGCGCCGGCGATACGAACAACACCGGCGCGAGATGCTGATTGACCGCAACGCACGTGCAGGCGAGATTGGCCGGCACGAGGCCGTTTTGCAAGTCGGCGGCGCTCACGCTGCGCGACGTTCCGGCGGGCGCGAAGTTCTGTCCGAAGAGGCTGATCAAGCCGCCGGGCGAGACGCGCGCCACGGCGGGGACGCTCAGTCCCGCGCCCACCACACCGCCGCTCGAGATGGAGGGCGAGAGCGGGCCGCGTCCGGCGCATTCGGACGGAACCTGTACCGTGTTCACGTACTCCACGCTGATGCTGACTTGAAAAGTGTCGCCCGTAGCGGTGTAGTTGCCTGCCGATGAGGGCAGGGCCGGCAGTTCAAGAAGCGCCCCGCCGAGGTCGGTGTTGTTGACCGGTCCGCAAGTGGTGAGGAGCTGGATTCCCGCGGTGTACGATGTTTTGCCGAACAGGGTGCCGAAGAGACGATCGACGCACTGGGCGGCGTAGCCTTCCACCAGGACGCGGAGGGAGTCGCTGCTCTTCAGGTAGACGTCGAACTGCGCGCCGGCGGTGGCGATGGTCTGGCCCTGCGTCGATTGCAGCAGCGCAGGCGCGACGCTCGACAGGTTGGTCCACTGTCCGCTGACGTCGCTCCACAGGTGCCATTCGCCGGGCAGCGCCTTCACGGTCACGCTGTTCAGGTGGACGCGAAACTGATGCTGCGGAGCGGCGGCGGTGTTCCACGCGAACTTCAGCGTGCGCGCGTAGATTCCGTTATCGGCGCCGCGGTAGGGCAGGTGCACATGAGCGGCGGTGGGGAGCGCGCCGTTCGCGGCGGGATACGTGATCGCTTCCGTAACCGCCGTGGTGTGCTCCGCATGCGTAACGACCTCGACGCGCACGGAACTGGCGCTGGCGGGCGGCGCGGGCAGAGGCACGTCGAAGTCGTAATCCATATCGTTGACGGGCTGCTCTTCCGGTGCGAGCGTGCCCCAGGGGAAAGCGCTCGGACCAGCGGTGGGAAAAATTGGGTTGGAGAGCGCCGCGCCGGTGGCCGCGATGAGCAGCAGATTGACAAGCGGCAACTGGCTGGCGCTCAGGGGACCGGGCTGAAAGTAAGTCTGCTGATCGGTCGCGCTGAGCACGTCGCGCATGCGGCCGCCGCCCCAACCTCCCTGCGAGAGCAGCGCGTCCATGCCCGAGGGATACATGTTGGCGCCGCCGCCGTGGCCGCTCACATAGATATCGACCTGCGACGCCGCAACGCCGTTCGACAGCGCCGGCCGCTGTCGCATGGTGGCCAGCAAGCGGGCCGGATGGATCTCGGTGCGATCGCCGATCTCGGGATGGCCGGCATCGAGCACCCAGCGCCCCACGCCGTAGACGCGATCGCCCAGCGTCGGATTCGCCCATACGGGCACGCCGATTTTGCCGCTTCCGTACGTCTGCGTGTTGCCCGCGTTCAGGGTCTCCCACTCGAGTTCGATGCGGCCGGTTTCCTCGGCGCTCTCGCTTGGATTCAGGAAGTAGTTGGCCGTGCCGAGTGTCCAGCGATAGCCTGGGTCGGGATCGAGGAAGGCGTTGAGGTCGTGCGCGTAGTGGGCCAGCGGATCGTCTTCGAAGCTGATGCGCGCGCGCTGCTCGCCGGGATCGGAGACGGCCCCGCTGACCGTGGCGTAGATCTCGACGGGCCGATTGTCCCAGACGGAAATCCATTCGGGATCGCTGCGCTCGGGCGAGTACACGGCGAACGCTCCGGGGAGCACGCCGGGACGAGTGCCGCGCTCGTGGCTCCAATCGATGCCGCCCGCGCCAGTGTACGCCGCGGGTGCTAGATTGATGCGGTATGCCGAGGTGACAGCGCCGGAGGTCGTGCCGGTGGCTTGCACGGCATAAAGTCCGGGGCGGGGAATGCGCGCGGCGGCGCCGATGACGCCCTGGTCGTAAGGCATTGCGGGCGAGGCGGAGAATGAGCCGCCGCTGCCGGCGCTGACGTTGCCGAGGGCGAGGGTTGTTGCGGCGACTCCCGGCATGTTGAGCGGACCTTGCAGGCTGATCGCAACCGATTCGCCGGGGGTCCAGCCGGAGCCCTGAATGGGCAGGGTACTATTCCAGGTAAATACCAACGGGATGGTCGCCGTGCCGACCTGCATGCCGCCGGAGACGGAGATCGTGGGCGCAGCTTGAGCCAGGAGAATGGCGGAACAGAAAGAGATGGCGCACGTGAGGACCCGAGGCATTGCGAAACTATTCCCGATTCTACAGGGGAGGCTGGAATCGGTGTGTGAGGTTTCGAGCAAACGCGCCGAGAGATACTCCTCAACGGAAGAGTAGGAGAGAGGGCGACACCTTGCGGTGCGACCCACTCTCCCCTCGTTGACCCCTGACAGGGTACGCCGCCGCGGAGGAACACCGCGGAGAACTGCAAGAATCCGAGTTTCTCCCGGCTTCTTCCTCAGCGTTGTCGGCGGCTCGGTCTGTGAGGTTTCGAGCAAAGCTCGGGGTACGTGCTAAAGGGCTACCGCTCCGTTACCGTCGCGGCTCTGATGGGAGTCGCGAACGTGATCGGAGCCGCGAACGTAAGAGAGCGGTGGGCTGGAAGTGCAAAGTCACTCAGCTTTGCGCGTTGCGGTCCAGACGCCGTCGGCGCGGCCGGTGACGATCATGCGGCCGCGGGAGGAGTTGCCGTCGACCCAGCCGGCCAGTAGGGCCGAGGCGTCTCCGCCATTCGGATCGGGCCAGGTTCCGTGGAACGTCAGTTCGATGTAACCGTTGCGCCACGTGCCGCTGACGGGGACGTCCGGACCGAGCAGGCCAGTGAGGGTGCCCGAGAGTTTGTCGCCATCGCGGTGGAGATTGAGAGTGCAGGGATGAGGTCCGGCATCGCTCGCGTACTTGAGTTCCCACGTGCCGGCGGGGTCGCCGCCGTTCTCGACGGGCTGCCGCTTTGCGGGACTGATCCGCACGTTCGAGAAGTACGATTCCTGCCCCGGGAACCCCCACAGCCCGACCCCGCCCTTCAAGTCCTCGCCCTTCAGGCCGTCCACGACCAGGGCGGGACGGGTCTCGCCGTTCACGTACAGCTTGGCGCGCCGGCCCTCCACTTCGATGCGCATGTGAATCCACGATTCCAGTTGCAGGTTGGCCGATGCCTCATAGACCGACGGCCACGAGCGGCGCAGGCGCTCCCATCCGTAGTCGGGACCTTGCACGTATTGCACGGCGTGATTCCGCATGGCCTGATCCTCTGCATTGGAGTTGCCGGGGCGAATGTAGAACATGTCGTAATACCTCGCGTCGGGGCGCGCGCGGAATGCGATCCCGATGAATCCGGGATTGCGCACGCCGGGGGGAGTGGTCAGCTTCACTGCTACGTCGGCCTCGATGGCGCCGTCCTCGAATTCGGCGCCGCGCAAGAAAACCGCACCTTCGCCCGGTGCGTCCGGCATCAGGCGCACGGCTTTGCGGCCCTTGTATTCGACGGCGTCGATCTTCATGTTGTGCGCGATGAGGTCCTGTGTGCTGGTGAGCGGGAACGTATCGGCGGCGGTGAGGGCCAGCGGCAGAAGAAGCAGCGCGGTAGAGGCTCGCATGAGGCGAGGGTATCAGTGTCGTCCCGCGGCGGCGACCATTTTGTTACGAGGCGGTCGCCGCATGTTGCGAACGGGATAAACACGGTGGGGCAGGACTGGTATCCTTTGCCTGATGGCGGCGAAATCCGATCGCGTGCTCGTGCCGGTGGGAGCGTTCCTGCTGCTGACGGTGGTCGGCCTGTTCGTCGCGTCGGGCGGCGGTGGAGTCACGCCGGCGCTCACTCACTGGTACATCTGGGGCCTGCTGGGCTGGGGCATGGTCGCTATCGACCGGCGTCTGCCCGTGGCGCACGAGAAATTGGCGCGGCGGCTGGCCTGGCATATACCGCTGAGTGTGGTGTGCGTCGTGGTGTACCTGTATGTGGTGATGACGGCCGACATCGCGCTGCGGGAACACGTGCTCCATCTGGGCAGCTGGCCGGAAATGGTAGAGGTGCTGCAGATGGGCGGCATCCAATGGAACCTTTTGAATTACTGGCTGATTCTGGGAGCGTATCTGGCGTTCGACTACCACCGGCAGGCGCAGGAGCGCCAACGCCGCGCCGTGTATCTGGAGAGCCTGCTCACCGAGGCACGCCTCTCGGCATTGCGCGCGCAGCTTCATCCGCATTTCCTTTTTAATGCGCTCAATACCGTGTCGGCGTATGTGGAGGCTGACCCGGCGCTGGCGCGCGCCATGCTCGCGCACCTCGGCGATCTGCTCCGCTTTTCGCTGGATTCGGAGGATCGGCGCGATGTCAGCCTAGCGGAAGAGATCGCCGCGCTCGATCACTATCTGGCGATTCAGTGCGCCCGCTTTGCCGGCCGATTGCGGACGCACATCGACATTCCGCCCGAGTTGCTGGAGGCGCGAGTGCCGGGGCTGGTGCTGCAACCGCTAGTGGAGAACGCGATCACTCACGGACTGCGCGACGTGCCGGGCATGGGCGAGATTTGGATTTCGGCGTGCGCGCGCGGGAGCGACCTGGTCTTGACGGTTCGCGATAATGGCGCCGGACTTCCGACGGATTGGCGTCTGGAGCGCGACGCCGGGATCGGCTTGTCGAACACGCGCAGTCGCCTGGCGGAAATGTACGGCCAGGGCCAGCAATTCCGGTTGTCGACGGCGGCCGGAGGTGGTGTGATCGCCGAGATCCGCATGCCGCTGGGGGACTCCGGGAAGCGAGGACCTCGTGCCGAAGTTGCGCGCGCTCATCGTGGATGACGAGGCCCCGGCGCGGCTGCGCTTGCGCGAACTGCTGGCGCGGAACCCGTCTGTGGTGCTCGCGGGCGAGTCGGCGGGGGGCGCGGAAGCGGTCGAGGCCGTGCGCGACATGAGGCCCGACCTGCTGTTCCTCGACGTGCAGATGCCGGTGATGGACGGCTTTCGCGTGCTGCGCGAGATCGGCGCGGACCGGATGCCGGTGACCATTTTCGTGACGGCCTACGACCGTTATGCGCTGGACGCTTTCGAAGCGCATGCACTCGATTACCTGCTGAAGCCATTCAGCGACGAGCGCTTCGCCAAGGCGGTCGACCGCGCCGTGGAGCACATCGAGATGCGGCGTAGCGGCGAGATCGCGGGACGAGTGCTGACGATGCTGCACGATCGCGAGTCGGCGCGGCTGGCGGTGCGGGTCAACGGCCGCGTGGTGCTGCTGAAGGCGGGCGAGATCGACTGGGTCGAGGCGGCAGGCGTGTACGTCGAACTGCATTCGGCGCGCAAGGTGTACTTGCATCGGGCCAGCCTGGGAGAAGTGGAAACGCAGTTGGGGTCGTCGCGATTCGTGCGAATCCACCGATCGACGCTGGTGAATCTGGATCGCGTGCAGGAACTCTCGCCGCGCAGTCACGGCGAGTTTTCCGTGCTGCTGGCGGATGGGACGGAATTGAAACTCAGCCGGAGCTATCGGGGGCGGCTGGAGGAATTGCTGGGGCAGTCGCTGTAGGGGGTGGCTACCACTCGATCACGACGACGGAGTCTTCCTTGGCTTTCGCGTGGACGCGCACGTGGAGATTCTTCTGGGCGGCGTCGTAGAAATAGGACCGGTCGGACATCTTGTTGGACGCCTCGGCGGCGGGATACTTCTGGCCGTCGAAGCCCACCGACACGGGCTTCTCGATGTGGTGCACGACCCATTGGTAATCGCGATCCTTTTTGGATTCGATCTCGAGGCGCATCGCGTCCAGCGACGGCGCGGCGTGTACCGCGGTGTACTCGCTGATATCGTCTTCCAGAATGAAAAACTCCGCGCCGAGCTGGGGGAAGTAATGCAGCGCGAGGCCGGCGGCCGAATCCAGGGGGACGATGGTGCCGTTGCGCGCGAAGACGGGCAGCGCGCTCGTTTGCACGTCGATCCGCTTGCGGCCGGTCACCGCCTGGTTCGTCTCCAGATTGGTCCACACGCCCTGCGGCAGATATACCGACCGCTTGTTCGTTCCGTCGTAGATCGGCGCGATGAGCATTTCGTCGCCGAGCAGGAATTCGTCGGTGTGCTTCGCGCACTCGGGATCGTCGGGAAACTGGAAGGGCAGGGGATGCCAGATCGGATAACCGTTGTACTCCACTTCCGGCGGATAGGGACTATAGAACGTATTCAGTTGCTTGCGGAAGTTGCTGATCTCGACGGCGCCGGGCGTGACTTTGGGCACGAGCGACCCGATCTGCCGCGCCCGCTGCAGTAGTGCCGGGTCGGCGCCGGCGTACGCGGAAAGATCGAACGAGGGGTACAGCATTCCCGAGATGGAGGCCTGCACCATGCGGAGCAAGCCGTCGCGCAACGTGGTCCACGTGGGCGGCCGATCGATCGGCACCTGCCATAACGTCGTGGACGCATTCACGCTGTGGTGTTCCTTGAAGATCTCCTTCGGCCGGGGACCGTAATAGAAGAAGTAGTCGACGCGCGGCGCGGTGATGCGATACCGGTCGGCAGCTTTGAGATCGAACGAGAAGGGACCGGCGCCGGGCAGATACTCGGCGTAGCCCGTGGTCGAGAGAAGAAACGGGACGTCCGTCTCCACCTTCTTGCCGCGCAGGTCGAAGGAGTTGTCCACGCGCGGACCGAGCCCGTAATAGCGCGCGCCGGCGGGCATCTCGCGCTCCCAAACGACCGAGTCGCCTTCCTGGCGCGGCTCGGAAAGATCGGCCATGAGCGGCGAACCGTCCAGGTTGCGTACGCGCACCAGCAGGCCGTTCTTCTGGATCGTGACCTCCAGAAATTCCGAGCGCACGCGCACGGCGCCCGGGATCTCATCGACTTTCAGCGCGGCCGGCGGTTGGTCCGTGACCTGCACCATGCCGAGCGGACCTTCCATCGCGCGGCGGAAGCGGAACGTGCTGCCTCCGTTGAAGGCCAGTTCGGCGCTGCCATGGTTCAGTTTGAAGTCGATCGTATTGCCGTGCGGCGTGAACGCCAGGATCGTCGCTACCGCGGCCAGTGCCTGAAAGGGCATATTAGAGCTGTGCCATCTCGCGCTGAATTTCGCCGGTGACGCGCGCGTCGGTGTCGCCGATGAACATGTTGATCTCGGAGCGCACGCCGAACTCGGGCAGATACACGCCGGGCTCGACGGAGAAGCAGGTCCACGGCGACACGGTGCGGACGTCGTGACTCTCCAGGTTGTCCATGTTGGCGCCGTTGCCGTGGACTTCCTCGCCGATGGAGTGGCCGGTGCGATGCGTGAAGTACTCGCCGAAGCCCGCGTTGTCGATCACCGCGCGGCAGGCGTCGTCCACTTCAAAGCCGCGCAGAGGGTAGCCGGACGCCTTGGCTTCGATGACGCGCTTGATGGCGGCGTCGCGCGCGCCCGTCACCACGCCGAACACTTCGCGCATGCGGTCGGAAGGATTGTCGCCGCAGAAGGCCGTCCACGTGATGTCGTAGTAGACGGCGCCGGGCTGGTCGAGCTTGGCCCACATATCGAGCAGCACCCAATCGCCGGCGTGGATGGCGGCGTGATTTTCGGGCATGGGCTCGTAGTGCGGGTTGGACGCGTTGGCGTTGCAGCCGACGATCGGACCATGGTCGGTAAACAGTCCGGCGGCGGTGAAATTGCGGCGCACGAGATCTTTGACATCCATTTCGGTCAGAGGCGCGCCATTGCGAGTGCGCTCCTTGATGAAGGCGAAGGCTTCGGCGCGCACCTTGTCGACGCGGCGTCCTGCCTCGAGGTGGGACTCCAGCGCGGCGGGCGTCCAGCGCGCTTCGAAGGTCTGGATCAGTTCGGCCGAACTGACCACTTCCACGCCCGTGCCGCGGACCAGTTCGACGGTGCCGCCGTCCACCATCGAGACGTAGGGGATGGCGCACATGGGCGAATACTGCATCGCGACGCGCTTCATGCCCTTGAGGATGCGGCCCAGCGCGGCGGTCTGCTCCGTCCAACTGGAATAGGGGATCCGCTCGCCGGGCAGGTTGCCGGTCATGCCGCGCTCGATGCGGTGCTCCAGGCCAACGGGTTCGCCCTGCGCCGGAATCAGGTAATACCAGCGGCGGGTCGGCGCCGCGACGGGCTTGAGGCCGAGGACCCGGTAAGCCAGCGGGTCGCGGAAATGGTGGTCGAAGAAGAGCCATCCGTCCAGGTTTTGGTTGCGGATCTCCTGCTGAATTCGTTCGAGTTGCATAGGCGAACCTAAAGTCTACCGCTAGATGTAGACTGACGCTATGTGGGATTTCGATCAGCCCTATTTCGAGGGGAAGCTCATCGCCGGCGAGCAGGCATGGCGGCGTTTTGACGAATGGATCAGCGCCGGGAAGCAAATCGGCGTCTGGTTCGTGGCTAAGTCGGGATCGCTGCGGACTTCGGGAATCGTGGAGAGCGGCGTGAACGACCGGGTAAACCTGCGAGGACAGACGGCGTCGGCGGGTTTCAATCTAAAGGACGCGCGGTTTACTTACGGTCCTTTTCAGATCTTTCCCAACTGGCCGGCGGGTCCTATGGTCGAACTGACGGCGGTGCAGGCGTTCCTGCCAAACGGCGACTGGCTGGTGATGGCCGAAGGACTGAAGCCCGAAGGTCTCACGCCTCTCGCACTGCCTGCGTAACTCTATGCGAGGGCCGCGTCAACTGGTGCGGGCGGCGTCAGCCTTGGCCATGAGCGCAATGAATCGCGGCAATTCGCGCAAGGGGTTCAGATCGGCATCGTGCTCGGCCCAATCTTTGTACCAGTGGCCGAGGGACATGGCCTTTTCGAGGCAATCGATGGCCTCATCGGGCTTACCGAGCAAGGCGAACGCGCAGGCAACGTTGTAACAAACGTGTGAGTTTTCGGGGTCCATAGCCAGGGCGCGGCGAGCCCATTCCAACGCCTTGTCGCGGTCGCCGATCTGGCTGTAGCCCTGCGCGCCCATGTAGACGGCGCGGGCGTCGTCGGGGTGCAATTCCAGGTGCTTTTCGATGACTGTCAACGACCGGCGGTAGGCGCCCAGCGCCTCAGCGGTACGTCCCATCCCGGCCAGCACCGATCCCATGAGTGACGGCGCCTGGTAATCTTCGGGGCGGACGCGGGAAGCTTGCTCGAACAGCGCCACGGCTTCGGAGCTCCTGCCCTGGGAAAAGCGGGCGCGCGCGAAAAAGTAGTAAGCCTCGAAGAGCGAGGGATTCAAACGCACGGCGGCTTCGAACTGGAGGGCTGCGTCGTCGAAATTCTTGCGCAGCGTCAGCGCGTTGCCGCGGGCGACATGTGCTTCCGCTAAATCAGGATCCAGTTCCAGGGCGCGGCGGCTAAACTCGTCGGCGCGCTGCAGGTTGGCGTCCCCGCGATCCATATACATATAGAGGAAAGAGTGGCAATCGGCCAGACCGGCAAAAGCCAGCGAGTAGTCCGGATCGATCTCGATGGCCCGGATGAACATCTGCTGGGCATAGACGAAGCCCTTCTGCCGCACCTGGTAGAAGAACTGGCGGCCGCGGAGGTAATAATCGTAAGCCTGGACGTTGGTGGTCTGGGCTTTCCGGATCGCTTGTTTTTCCTGGTCAGTGAGTACGACGCGCAGGGCCTGCGCGATACTCTGAGTGATTTCATCCTGTATGGCGAAGACGTCTTCCATCTGCCGGTCGTACCGCTCGGCCCAGACGCCGTGCCCGGTTCGAGCGTCCACCAGTTGCGCAGTAAGGCGCAGGCGCGGTCCTGCGCGGCGGATGCTGCCCTCGAGAGCATAGGCTGCGCCGAGTTGGCGACAGGCTTCGGTAGCGGCAATTCCCTTGTCGCGGAAGGCCAGCATAGCGGAGCGCGGAAAAACGCGCAGTTCGCGGATCTTCAGCAGTTCGGTGATGAGGTCTTCGGTGACACCGTCGCGGAAGTACTCGTCGTCCTTGGTGCTGCTCTGGTTTTCGAAGTAGAGCACGGCGATGGACTTCTCGGCCGAAGGAGCGGCGGCTTTACGGCCCGAGTCGGAGTCCCTCTTGAGGCGCTGCAGATCGCCGCGCAACTCGGCGGCGTTCTGGTATCGCAAGCGACGGTCTTTCTCGAGCAATTTGGCGAGAATGCGTTTGAGTTCGGGCGGCACCTCCATATCCGCGCGGCTGGGGGGTGCGGGCGCCCGATTTAAGATAGCTTCGAAGACGACACCGGAGGTGGGACCGGAGAAGGCCTGCCGACCCGTAACCATTTCGTAGAGCACCAAGCCGAAACTGAATAGATCGCTGCGAGCGTCGAGTGTTTCCCCGCGCGCCTGTTCGGGCGACATGTAGGCGACTGTCCCGATCGCGGTGCCGGGGCTGGTGAGCCCGTCCATAGCCATGGTCGCATCGGAATCGGCCGAGGACTGGCCGGCTCCTTTGGCGAGGCCGAAATCCAGGACTTTCGCCTGGCCGCGCTGGGAGACGAAGATATTGGCGGGCTTGATGTCGCGGTGTACGATTGCCTTGGCGTGGGCAGCTTCCAGGGCGTCGGTAATCTCGACCGCAAGATCGAGGATGCGCTCGAGCGGCATCGGTTTGGCCTCGAGGCAATGTTTGAGGGTCTGGCCCTCCAGCAGTTCCATGGCAATGAACTGCTGGCCCTCGTGCTCATCGATCTCATAAATCGTACAGATGTGCGGGTGGTTGAGCGAGGAGGCGGTGCGCGCTTCACGGCGAAAGCGTTCCAACGCCAGAGGATCCCGAGACACATCCTCAGGCAAGAATTTTAGGGCGACCTGGCGGCCCAATTTGGAATCTTCGGCGCGATAGACAACGCCCATTCCGCCGCCGCCAAGCTTTTCCATTACGCGATAGTGTGAAACAGTCGATCCGATCATCAAGGCAGTTCAGTATACACCTCCGTTAAGACTCTGTTAAGCACGTTAAGCCTGGGGCTGGCACGGTAACACAACAGGTCCGCGGAGCGTTTTCATTGCAGGAGATGAACACAATGAAAACGCTTCTTGCAATCTGTATCGCGGCGCTGGGATTGAGCGCTGCTTCCCTGAATCCGTTGAAGGTCACGCTGGCGATACCCGTGGTTGCGGGCAGCGTGGAGCTTTCTCCCGGTGAGTGCACCATTCAACAACTGAACAACGGCGGCGTCAACCCCGTGTTGACGATCCGTTCGAGCGCCGGCCAACAGACCAACGTGCTGGTCAATCGAATCGTCAACGAAAAGAAGAGCCAGAACGGAGTCACCCTGGTGTTTCAGGGCGGCCGTTACGTGATCGACCAGGTCTGGGTGAATGAGTTCGAGGGCTACCAGGTACTGCACGGAGAGTAGTGATGGCCACTGAAGTCTACTGGGCCGCGCTGGAATCGCTCGACGCGGATCTCATCGCGGACCAGTTTGCGCACGGCGGATCGTTTCAACTGGGGAGTGCCAGCCCACTCACTGGGCGCGTCGCGATCCGCCGCGCATTCCTGCATCTGTTCCTGGATCTGGATTCGGTGGAGGGCAAACCGGCCAGTTACTGGGAGCACAACGGCCTCTCAGTTTGCGATGCGGACCTGCTGCTGAAATTCACCGACGGTACGCGGATGATGATCTGCGCGACCACGGTGCTCTGGACCGGGAATGGCGAAATCCTCTCGTGCCGGGTGGTGATGGACCCCGTGCCGCGGTTGGCGCGCTACTTCGACCCGGAGTTCTTGTCCCGCAACCGCGCGGAGCAGTCATTGAGATACAGTATGGTCGATGAGCAAACTTTCGCGGCGGCATTTTCTGGCGGCGCTGCCCGTGGCGGCGGCGCTGGCCGAGACCAAGCCGCTGAAGATCACGGCCGTCGAAATCTGGCAGTGCCGCGGGCATAGGCAGACAACGCGGGGAGTCGATCAGCAGTATCAGGTCAATCCGCTGTTTGTGTATGACGAACTCCGGCCGGCGCCCTACAAGGATTCGGCGAGTCCCACGACTAACAACGCGCCCGTTACCGCGTTGTATCTCAAGATCAAGACGGACGCGGGCGTCGAAGGCTTCTACGGTCCCGTCGACAAGGAAGTCGCGCTAGTCGTCGACGAGCAGTTGCGACCGTTCCTCATGGGCAAGGACGCGCTGGCGCAGGAGAAGCTGTGGGACCAGTTGTACCGCTCCAACCGCCACGCGCGCCGCGGCTATTACCTGATGGCGATCAGCGCCGTCGATAACACGCTGTGGGACCTGCGCGGGCGCTATTTCAAGACTCCGGTCTATCGCCTGCTCGGCGGACCCACGCGGTCCACCGTCGAGGCATACGCGAGTTGCCTGGGATATTCGCTGGAGCCGGACAAGGCGCAGACGCGCGCGGCCAAGGTGAAGAGCGAAGGCTTCCGATATCAAAAGTGGTTCCTGGCATATGGTCCGGGGGACGGTCCCGAGGGCCTGCTTAAGAACGTCGAGCTGGTGCGGTTGCTGCGCGAGGCGGTCGGAGAAGACACCGAGCTGATGTTCGATGTCTACAGCGGCTGGGACCTGAGCTACACGCTGGAGTGGGCGAAACAGGTTGAGAAATACCGGCCGCGCTGGATCGAGGAAGCCACGCAGGCCGAGAAGATCGACAGCTTCGCGCAGTTGCGCAAGGGCACCAGCATTCCGATTGCGTCGGGCGAGCATATTCAGGGGCGCTGGGAGGTTTACAACTACCTCAAGGAAGGCGCGCTCAGCGTGGTGCAATGCGATCCGGAATGGTGCGGCGGGACCACGGAGTTGCAGAAGATCTGCGCCGTCGCATCGCTGTTCGACGTGCCGGTGATTCCGCACGGACACAGCCTACACGCCGCGCTGCATCTGATCGCCAGCCAATCGCCGGCGGTTTGTCCGCTGGCCGAATATCTGATACTGAAGATGCAGTCGTACTACCACTTCGAGAAGAATCCGCCGGTGTTGACGCGCGCGCATTTTGCCCTGCCGGACACGCCGGGCTACGGGATTGAGTTGGACCCGGCGAAGATCGAATCGCAAGAACAGATGCATTGGAACTAGGGAGAACTATGGGAGTGCCAAGACGCAACTTTTTGAGAGGGGCCGCCGGGGCGGGGCTCCTGGGCCTCGTTTGCCCGCGGGAACAGAAGGCGCAGGAGCAGGTGGCCCGTGCTTACAAGGGCATGCCCGTTCCGAAGATCAAAGATGTTTCCGTGATCGAGTGCCAGCCCCAGGGTGTGCGGCTCACGGTGGTGAAGATCACGACCGATCAGGACGGGCTCAATGGCTACGGCTGCGCCACCTTCACGCAGCGCGCCGACCTGGTGAAGCCGGCCGTGGAGAAGTATCTCAAGCCGTTCCTGATGGGCAAGACGACGGATCGCATCGAGGACATCTGGCAGGCCTGTTACGACAGCTCGTACTGGAAGAACGGTCCGGTGCTGAACAACGCGATCAGCGGGGTCGACCAGGCGTTGTGGGACATCAAGGGCAAGATCGCGAGCATGCCGGTGTATCAACTGGTGGGCGGGAAATGCCGCGAGGCGGCCGACTGCTACGCGCATGCCGACGGCGCTGATTATCCCAACGTGATGGAAGCGGCGAAGCGATTCATGGCGCAGGGATTCCGCCACGTGCGAATCCAGGTCGGCGTGCCGGGCATGGCGGGGTACGGCAGTTCGCGCGGCGAGGCGCAGGTGAAGGCGCTGCACGATAAGCCGGTGTTCGAGCCGGCGGTATACATCCGGCGCGCGCTGAAACTGTTCGAGACGGCGCGCAAGGAACTCGGCGAGGAAATCGAGTTGCTGCACGATGTACACGAGCGCGTGTCGCCGAGGCAGGCCGTGCAGTTCTGCAAGGATGTCGAGAAATTCCGGATGTTCTTCATGGAAGATCCGCTCTCGCCGGAGGACAACGATTATTTTCGGCAGATCCGGTCTCAGTGTGCGACGCCGATCGCCATGGGAGAACTGTTCAACAGCCCGCACGAATGGACGCCACTGATCAGCGAACGGCTGATCGACTACATCCGCGTGCACGTGTCGCAAACGGGCGGATTCACGCCGGCGCGGAAGATCGCGATTCTGGCGGAGACGTTTGGGGTGAAGACGGCGTGGCATGGTCCGGGAGACGTTTCGCCGATCGGACACATGGCGAACGTGACGCTGGACGTGGTGAGCTACAACTTCGGCATCCAGGAATACTCGCCGTTTAATCAGAGGACGCAGGAGATTTTCCACGGCTGTCCGGAAATGCGCGACGGCTATCTATGGGTCAGCGAAAAGCCCGGCTGGGGCATCGACGTGGATGAGAAAGAAGCGGCGAAATCGCCCTTCACCGCGGGCCGCAACGGACTCAATGGCGGCTGGGGCGAGATTCGCCGGCCGGACGGGACGGTGATTAAGCAGTAGGGGGCAGCTATCGGCTTGCAGCGGGTGGCTTTCAGCTATCAGCTTTCAGCTGTTGTTTCGAAAGGTGGCGCTGTTCGCCGTACTCAGCGCTGGCGAACGGCCGCAAGTTAGTACGCTACAGCTGATCGCTGACAAGCTGATCGCTGAAAGCTCTTCTATCTCCTATCCCAATTGACGCGGAGGCGATCGCGGCCGTCGGTGGCTTCGAGGGTAATGGCGTTGACGTTCTGGCGTTCGTCCACGGAGATGAACATGGGGCCGCGGAGGCTTCCGTCTTCGCTGGTAACGCTGGCCTTCAGGCGTCCACCTTCGCGACTGATGAGAAAGCCGCGATAAATAACCGGGCGTCCGCGCTCGGTGCGGAAAGAAACCAGGATCTTGCCGCCGCGGTCGATGTCGACGTTTACGTCGGAGAGCCGGCGGGTATCCATGCCGTTGAAGACGGCGGTGCCGCGACCCTGGCCGCGGAAGTTGATCACGTTGTTCCAGGCAAAGCCGGGAGCGGGCCGGTCAAAATCGCGGCGGTCGTCGTCGCGGCGGCCCTCGTCGCGCCTGGCTTCGGGAGGCCGCGTGTTGCTGACGGCGTCGTTGTCCCAGGAAAGACGGAAATGGTAGCGGCCGAATCCGCCGGAGGAGTCCCGGATGTGTACGATCGCGGCGAAGTCGTTGCGCCGGTCGGGCGAAGCGACCATGCGGATGTCGTTGCGGCTGTCTTTGACTTCGAACTGCAGGCCGGGGACTTCTCGGCGCGGCAGAGGAGCGTTGCATTCCGACCCGTCGTCGCGTGGTTCCTGTCCGGCGAGCGTGTGCACGTAGACCATGTCGCCGCGCACCTCCACTTCGACCTCGTTGTCGACCTGCAAACGGATGTCGCACTGGCCTTTGCCAAACGGCACATCGTTGCGGTTCATCTGGCGAATGCGGAACTGCGTGTCACCCCACGCAGGCAGAGTGGCCAAAGCGGCCAAAGCTATCACCCAAGTACGCATGAGTACAGGATACCTTCGTTTCGGCGCCGTTGGTCCGTTGTTTTATAGTGAAAGAACTCGCACCGAAATGACGAGCCGTCGAACCTTCGTGCTGGCCGGCGCAATTGCCGCGAACCTGCGGGCGGAACCGCGCGCACGCGTCACCGCGATGCGGACGATCTCCGTGCAGCCGGAGTTTTACCATGGCTGGCCGACGGTCGCGCGCTTGAAGAATGGTGATCTGCTGTTGGTCTATTCGGGCGGACGGGAGGCGCACATCTGCCCGTTCGGCCGTGTCGATTTAGTGCGTTCGCATGACGATGGACGGACCTGGAGCTGGCCCGAAACGCTGATGGACAGCGCCATTGACGATCGCGATTCGGGGATCTGCGAAACAGCGTCGGGCGCGCTGCTGGTCACCACGTTCACTTCGCTGACATACGAAACCCAGAAGCCGCATCTGACGGTCGAACAGCAGGCCCGCTGGGACGCGGCTGCCCGGCGCATCCGGCCGGAAGAGCGCCGAGCGCTGCAGGACACCTGGATGCTGCGGTCGGCAGATCGCGGCGTCACGTGGTCGGCGGCGTTTCGTGTTCCGTTGCACAGTCCGCACGGCCCCGTGGCGCTCTCGGGCGGACGGCTCCTGTATGCCGGAAAGCAGCTTTGGACAGGCGGAAAGGTCGGCGTTTGCGAGTCGTCGGATGACGGCAAGACCTGGCGCTGGCTCTCGACGATAACCGCACGTCCCGGCGATGCGGCCGCCGAATATCATGAGCTCCATGCCGTGGAGGCTGCCGGCGGAAAGATCATCGTCCATATCCGCAATCACAATCCGCAGAACGCCCGGGAGACGCTGCAATGCGAATCGGAAGACGGCGGTCGAACGTGGACTGTTCCGCATCCGATCGGCGTATGGGGTTTCCCTTCGCATCTGTTGCGCCTGCGCGACGGGCGGCTGCTGATGTCGTACGGTTATCGTCGTCCGCCGTTTGGAAATCAGGCGCGAGTCAGCGTGGATAACGGGAAGACCTGGTCGGACGCGATGACGATCTCCGGTGACGCGGCAACGAGCGATCTCGGTTATCCCTCGACGGTAGAGTTGGCCGACGGATCGCTGGTCACGATCTGGTACGAAGCGCTCAAGGAGTCGCCGAAAGCTGTGTTGCGCCAGGCGAACTGGCGCATCGAGTGACACGCTCGAACCGTCCGGTTCATCACAGGTTAGACCTTCTTCACAGCGGACCGTGTAAGTCTTAACGCCTGAATCGGAAACCCTCGTAAAATCAACTTCCAAACGGCGGGACTCTGGTCCAGGCGCGCTAGCGTGAAGGCATATAGCGATGGAAAGGGATAACCAACATGATGAAGAATTCTTACCGGCCGTTCGCGCTTACCGCTCTGATCGGTATCTCAGTCGCGAGTTATGTGACGGCGGACGTCAAGAGCGGATATTCAGAAACCGACCTGGTAGTAAATAAATCAGTTAATGGCGTGCCGACGCTGACGGACGCAAATGGGGTGGTCCATGTCGCAAAAGTCTTTGACCCGAACCTTGTGAATCCGTGGGGAATAAGCGAGTCGAGTGCCTCGCCGTTTTGGGTCTCCGATAATGGTGCGGGGCGTTCGACTCTCTATAATTCGTCGGGGACTCCGCAGTCGCTGGTAGTCTCGATTCCAGCGCCGGGCGAGCCGCTGGGAAATGGCGGCACACCCACGGGTACAGTGTTCAATATCGCAGGTGGAGCGTCCGGGGGCTTCAAGGTTTCGGGTGTCACGAGTGGAGGACTGCCCACGACGCAGCCGGCTGTCTTCTTGTTTTCGACGGAGGACGGCACGATCCTGGGTTGGAATCCCGGGGTGAATCCCATGGGCTTCGATCCGGCGAAGGCTGGAACCTATGCGATCATCGCCGCGCAAACACCGGGCGCTGTTTATAAAGGCTTGGCGATTGCGACCGACAGCGGCGGCGTCACGCGATTGTACGCTCCGAACTTTCATGCCGGCACCGTGGATGTGTTTGACACCTCCTTCCATATGGCGACCACTGCCGGCGGCTTCGCCGACAACGGATTGCCGAATGGATACGCTCCATTCAACGTGGCGCGGGTCGGTGGCAAGCTCTTCGTCACTTATGCCGTACAGGACGCAGACGCCCACGACGATGTAGCCGGCATGGGACATGGGATAGTCGACACATTCGATTTCCAGGGTCATCTCATGCAGCGCTTCGCTCAACACGGCCAGTTGGATTCCCCTTGGGGCGTGTCGATGGCGCCTGCAGGATTCGGCCCGCTCGCCGGGACTCTGTGGATCGGGAATTTCGGCAACGGCCACATCAATGCGTACGATCCCACGACCGGCGAATTCATCGATAAGGTGCGCGATACGCACGGGCAGGCAATCGTGATCGACGGATTGTGGTCGCTGCAGGTCGGCAATGGCGGCAACGGCGGGCTGGCGAATACCATTTACTTCACGGCCGGCCCGAACGGCGAACAGGACGGCCTGTTCGGCAGCATCAGTTCGAAGTAGTGAATCCTCAGTGAAATGGGCGGGCGAAAGCGCCTGCCCTACTCGCCTGGTTCCGGTGTCTTCTCCTGGTAAACTTGTAGAAGCACACCTCTTATGACCACACCCCAAGAGCGTTCTCAGGCGCTCACAGACATTCTGGCGCAACGTGTCCTCGTGATCGATGGAGCGATGGGAACGATGATCCACGCCGCGCCGCTGTCCATTGAAACCGACTATTTGGGGCGGGAGAATTGTCCGGAAATCCTCAACGCGACGCGGCCGGATGTTATTCGCGATATCCATCGTCAGTACCTCGAAGCGGGCGCGGATATCATCGAGACGAACACGTTCGGCGGCGCGCGAATCGCCCTTGTCGACAACAAGCTGGAGGACCGCTGCTACGAGCTGAATTTCGCCGCCGCGAAGATCGCCCGCGACATCGCCGACGAGTTCTCGACGCCGGAGAAGCCGCGCTTCGTGGCCGGGTCCATGGGGCCGACCAATAAGGACGTCAGCATCACGCGTTCGACCACCTTCGCCGAAATCCGCGAGGGCTACTACGAGCAGGCCAAAGGACTAATCGAAGGCGGCGCCGACATGCTGCTCATCGAGACCTGCTTCGATACGGGAAGCCTGAAGGCCGGGTTGGTGGCGGTCGAACAACTCGAGCACGAACTGGGCCGCAAGATTCCGGTGATCGCATCGGTGACCATCGAGCGGACCGGCACGATGTTGGGCGGGCAGCCAATCGACGCGCTGTACGCTTCGGTGGGGAATCACGACCTGCTGGCTGTCGGCATGAACTGCGCCACGGGACCCGACCTGATGACCGACCACATCCGCACGCTCAACGAAATGTCGGGGCATCGCATCTCGTGCTACCCGAACGCGGGGCTGCCGGATGAAGAGGGCAAGTTTCCGGAAACGCCGGAATCGCTGGCAGCGCAACTGGAGCGATTCGTCGATCGCGGCTGGCTGAACATCGTCGGCGGATGCTGCGGCACGACCCCGGCGCACATCGGCGCGCTCGCGCGCATGGTAACGGGGAAGAAGCCGCGTCAGATTCCGCCGTCGCCGCACAAGGCGTACTACGCGGGCAAGGAACTGGTGGAGGCCGAGGAAAGCAACCGCCCGCTGATTGTGGGCGAGCGGACGAACGTGATCGGGTCGCGGCTGTTCAAGAATCTGGTGTCCGAGGAGAAGTGGGAGGAGGCCAGCGAGATCGCGCGGCGGCAGGTGAAGAACGGCGCGCACATTATCGACGTCTGCCTGCAGAGCGCCGATCGCGACGAGATGCAGGACATCGCGCCGTTCTACGAAAAGCTGATGCCCAAGATCAAGGTGCCGGTGATGATCGACACCACCGACCCCGCGGCGGTGGAACTGTCGCTCACTCAGTGCGTCGGCAAGAGCATCATCAATTCGATCAACCTGGAGGACGGCGAGGAGAAGTTCGAGCGGGTCTGCCCGATCGCGCGGCGGTACGGGGCGGCGGTGGTGGTTGGGTCGATCGACGAAGACAAGCTGCAGGCGCAGGCCTTCACGCGCGAGCGCAAGCTGGCGGTGGCGCAGCGGTCGTACGAGCTGCTGACGACGAAGTACGGGATGGCGCCCGAAGACATCATCATCGATCCGTTGGTCTTCCCCTGCGCGACGGGCGACGTGAACTATATCGGCGCGGCCGTGGAGACGATTGAGGGGATCCGGCTGGTGAAGGAGAACCTGCCGTTCGTCAAAACGGTGCTGGGCATTTCGAACATCTCGTTCGGGCTGCCGGCCGCGGCGCGCGAGGTGGTGAACTCGGTCTTCCTGTACTACTGCACGAAGGCGGGGCTCGATCTGGCGATCGTCAATGCCGAGAAGCTGGAGCGGTTCGCGTCCATTCCCGAGCACGAGCGGCGGCTGGCGGAGAATCTGCTGTTCAATTCACCCGCGGTCGATGCCGAAGACGAGAGCTTGCGCACTGCACCCGAAGACTGGCGCTTGCAGACGCCGCAACAGAAGGCCGACCTGAACCAGTTTCATATCGCCGCGATCGCCGAGTACTTCCGCAAGACCGGCGCGCGCGTGAAGAAGCACGCCGCGGATCTGCCGCTCGATCAGCGGCTGGCCAACTACATCATCGAGGGCACGAAGGACGGTCTCATCCCCGACCTCGACTGCAAGCTGGCCGAAGGCGCGGCGCCGCTCGATGTGATCAACGGACCGCTGATGGCCGGAATGTCCGAGGTCGGGCGGCTGTTCAACAATAACGAGCTGATCGTGGCGGAGGTACTGCAATCGGCCGAGGCGATGAAGGCCGCGGTTGGGCATCTCGAGCAGTTCATGGAGAAGGCCGACACTGCCGCCCGCGGCAAGGTGATCCTGGCGACGGTGAAGGGCGACGTCCATGATATAGGCAAGAATCTGGTGGAGATCATCCTCGCCAATAACGGATACAACGTCGTGAACCTCGGCATCAAGGTGCCGCCGGATGTGCTGATTCAGGCGTACAAAGAGCACAAACCGGACGCGATCGGGCTGTCGGGGCTGCTGGTGAAGAGCACGCAGCAGATGGTGGTCACGGCCACCGACCTGAAGGCCGCCGGTGTGGTGGTGCCGCTGCTCGTGGGCGGCGCGGCGCTGTCGGAGAAGTTCACGCGGACGAAGATCGCGCCGGCGTATGCCGATGCGGTGTGCTACGCGAAGGACGCGATGACGGGGCTGGAATTGATGAACCGCCTGATGGATCCGGAAACACGGTCGTCGATTCTGGAGAGCCACCGGCCGGGCGACGCTCCGGTGGCGGTCGAGGCGGCGCCGGAACCCCTGGGTCCGCTGAGCACACGGCGGAGCAAAAAGGTGCGCACGGATATTTCGATTCCGGCGGCGCCTTATCTCGACCGGCGGGTCCGCGAGGTGCCGCATCTGAGCGAGTTGTGGAGTTACATCAATCCGTTCATGTTGTACGGGCGGCATTTGGGGTACAAGGGCAATTTCGAAAAGGCGCTGGCCGATCGCGAGGACAAGGCGCTGGAGCTGTTCCACAATATGGAAGCGGTGAAGCAGGAAGCGGCGCGCTTTATGCAGGTGAAAACGGTGTGGCAGTTCTTCGAGGCCGAGCGCGACGCCAATTCGATCCACCTGTTCGCGCCGGGCGGGGCATCGCCCGTACACTCGTTTCATCTCGGCCGGCAGCGTCGCGAGGACGGGCTGTGTCTGAGCGATTACATCCTGGGTCCCGAGGACGGCCGGCGCGATCATCTGGCGATGTTCGTGGTGACGGCGGGCGCCTGCATTCGGGAGCGGTCGGAGCAGTTCAAGCAGACCGGCGAGTTCTTCAAGGCGCATGCGATTCAGGCGCTGGGGATCGAGACGGCCGAGGGCACGGCCGAGTGGCTGCATCGCCGCATCCGCGAGGATTGGGGCTTCCCCGATCCACCGACCATGACGATGCACGATCGCTTCACGTCGAAGTATCGCGGCAAGCGGTACAGCTTCGGGTATCCGGCCTGTCCCAACTTGGACGATCAGCAGGGGCTCTGGAAGCTGCTGCGTCCGGATGACATCGGCGTGCAGTTGACCGAGGGCATGATGATGGAGCCGGAAGCCAGCGTGAGTGCGCTCGTGTTCCACCACCCCGACTGCGCTTATTTTACGGCGAGTGAAGAGAGCGAAGCGGCGGGGTCCGTCGCTCCCTGACTATTGTAAGAAGGTCGGCGGGCAGGCGAAAGCGCCTGCCCCAGTTTGCTCGATCAGTAGAGTGAGGCAGACGCTTTCGTCTGGCTTCTTTGGCGATTAAGTGATCGCGACGCACTCGAAGAGCGGCGCCGCGGGACCGAGCAGTCCGGTCTCCTCTTCCAGCGCCGCGTGATTGCCCCAGATCACGTCGGGCCGCTGATCGGCGATCGACTCAATCCGGCTGCATCCCAGCACATATTCCCGCTCAGCGTAGAAACCGTACGCGCGGCAGGCGACGGGTCTTGCTTCGTAGACGAGGCAGGTGCCGGATGTCGTATCGAGAAGCGGACAAATCACCGGCCGCGTGGCGAAGACCGAGTCCGCGATACGGCGCCGGGCAGCGTCCGCGACAGCGGGAGGGAGAGGATCGAGCGCCGCGACAATGAGCACCCACTCCTGCTGCGTGACTCGCGGCACGGCGGCTAGCCGGCGGCAACACTCGTCGCAGCCCTTCGCGCACGGCCAACCTGCGCTTGCGGAGGCAATGGCCTCAACACGCAGGCGAACCGATTCCTGGATCTGATATAGGCGTGTCACGACTTACAACCTCCATTGTAACGAGTTACTCTGAATTCGAACAATCAGAGCCGTACCTCTCGATTCGCTACTTATCGGCGTCACTCCTGAGCGGCGGGCACAATACCATTCTGGGTTCTCTCAATTCGCCCGTAGATACTGTGGCGGTGGTGAACGCCGCGCAAGAAGCGGGACTGGTCGGGCAAGCCATGCCGCCGCGGATGCGCGACGGCGCGCCCAGTTCCCCTTGCGCTTCGACAAGAGTTCGTATATGCTCCTTGTAGAAGTGAAAGGGGAGTGCATGCCCGACGCGCACCGTATCGACCTTCCACAGGGAACGCTGGATTTGCTCATCTTGCAGGCCCTTGCGCTGGAACCTCAGCATGGCTGGGCCATATCCGAGCGCGTCCAACAAATTTCAAGCGATGTGCTGCGCATCCAGCAAGGCTCGCTCTATCCCGCCCTCCATCGCTTGCAGCGGCGCGGCTGGATCAAGGCCTGCTGGGGCGTTTCCGAAAACAATCGCCGCGCGAAATTCTACGAGCTGACAAAAAGCGGACGCAGGCAGCTCCAAGTCGAAAGGGACGCCTGGGCCAAACTGACGGCCGCCATGGCCCAGGTGCTGGGAACCGCCCAGGAGACTCCGGCATGCTGAGCGACATCCTTTTTCGTGTCCGAGCTCTGTTCCGCCGTAACACAGTAGAAGCGGAGCTCGACGACGAGCTTCGCTTTCACTTCGAACAGCAGGTCGAAAAGTGCATCCGTTCCGGTATGACGAGCGAGGAAGCGCGCCGGCAAGCTCGATTGTCAGTCGGTGGAATCGATCAAGTGAAGGAGGAATGCCGCGAGGCCCGCGGCGTGCGGCATCTGGAAAACTTCCTTCACGATCTGCGCTACGGTTGGCGCATGCTGGGCAAGAACCCCGCATTCACGATCGTGGCCGTGCTGACGCTCGCTCTGGGGGTGGGCGCGAATACCGCCATTTTCAGTATCGTGAATGCCGTGTTGCTGCGTTCTCTGCCCTACCGCGATCCCGATCGCCTGGTCCGAGTCTTCTTTAATGAGCCCGGCGTAGGATTGCGGGACGTCAGGTTTTCCAAGCCCGAACTGGATGACCTGCAGACGCGAGCGGGTGTCTTTGAAGATGTGACCCCGATCTTTGAAGGTAGCGAGAATTTGACCGGCGCCGGACAGCCCGAGCGTGTCGAGGGGGTCAATGGCAGTTTTAGCTACTTTTCCATGCTGGGTGTGATCCCGCAAATTGGACGCTTGTTTGGTCCGCAGGACTTCGTCCCTGGTTTCGCTACAGAGGCCGTGATCAGCGATGGCCTGTGGCGCCGTGCCTATGGCGCCGATCCGAATGTCCTCGGCCGTACCATCCGGATCGACAATGATCCCATCACAATCATTGGGGTTCTGCCACCCGGATTTCGCCATCCCGGACCGACGACTTCCGGCGACGCCGAAGTGTTTTGCGCCGCCGGATTCAGCGGAGAGCCGTTTCCCCAGCCAAATGCGTGGAACCCGGGTTTTAGTATCTGGAATCGGACGACTGAAGCCTGGCCTGACACTGGCGCAAGCGCAGGCGCGGCTCACTGCCATGGCCGTCCAGTTGCGCCGCGACTTTCCCGCCGATTACTCGCCGCAGTCGCAATGGACAGTTGAGATTCAACCATTGCAGGAAACTTTGGTGGGGAAGGTCCGGCCCATGCTGCTGGTATTACTGGGTGCGGTAATCCTGATCGGTTTCATCGTATCGTTGAACATTGCCAATCTCCTCTTGGCGCGCGCTTCGGGGCGGCATCAAGAGATGGCAGTGCGGTTAGCGCTGGGGGCGAGCCGCGGCCGCGTGGTACGCCAGTTGCTGACCGAGTCCATGCTGCTGTCGCTCATCGGCGGCGCCGCGGGAATCGCAATCGCAGTCGGTACTTTGGGTTTCATCCTGCGCTTTGTGCCATCGAACGTTCCCCGGCTCAACGAAGTACGAATCGACCGGGTGGTGCTGGCGTTCGCTCTGCTAATTTCCATTCTCACCGGGTTAGTTTTTGGACTTGCACCAGCGCTTCATTCGGCAAAAGTGGCGCTCTCCTCGGCCATGCGTGAAGGCGGTCGCGGGTCCGGCTACAGCACGAAGACCGGCCGATTGCGGGATCTTCTGATCGTCTCTGAACTGGCGTTCGCCGTCGTGCTGATGGTGGGAGCTGGCTTGCTGCTGCGTACGCTGGGGGATCTGTTGCGGGAAAATCCAGGCTTTAATCCAACTCAAGTTGTCACGGCAAACACGTGGCTGGGAAATCCCAACGATCCGAAGACGGATCCGTATAGCGGTATTTCTGGTAAGGCCGCCTTTAGTCGTGAGTTGCTGCGGCGCATCAAGGCGATGCCGGGCGTGGAACTCGCCGCAATCACCTCAGCTTTACCGACCACCAATATCAACCCCAACGCGGTCGGTGGCTTAGCCAATGAAAACTTAGCGATTGAAGATAGACCGGTCGAGTCCTCGCAGGATTTGCACGCCGAGAGAATTCGGATAAGCCCCGAATATTTCAAGGTGTTACAGGCGACGCTCCTACGCGGCCGCTCATTCACCGAGGCCGATGAAGACGGCAAACCGTTGGTGGCGATCATCGATGAAAGCACCGCTCGTAAGTATTGGCCGGATCGCGATCCGCTGGGCCGCCGACTCCGAATCGGCAACAACCCTTCTAAGCCATGGACGACCGTCGTGGGTATTGTGAAGGATATTAAGAGTGATGGTCTCGACATCGATGGCGTTCCCCACATCTACGTTTCGACCTATCAGGACCCCAGTAGGCAAGTGAACATGGTGTTGCGGACGTCGCTGCCCACGGCCCTGCTCGAACCACGGATCCGGCAGGAAATCCAGACTATTGATCCCAGCTTGCCGGTATTTCATGTTTCTTCTATGAACGACATCCTGGATCGGTCGCTGGCTTCTCGCCGTTTTTCTGCCGATCTGGTGGGAGGATTTGCCGGCGTGGCGCTGGTCTTAGCTTCGATTGGCATTTACGGCTTGCTCTCCTTTATGGTCGGCCAGAGGTCACGCGAGATCGGACTCCGCATCGCACTGGGGGCCCGGCCCGCCGATATTCTGAAACTGATTGTGACCAAGGGGGTCATTCTTGCCGGCGTCGGAATTATCGCCGGCGTAATCCTTTCCGCATCGACTGCCTCGATGATGGCGAGTTTGCTGTATGGCGTTCGACCGCATGATCCGGCGGTATTTGTGGTTGTGCCTCTGCTCTTGTTTCTGGTCGCCGTGCTGGCCAGCTACGTTCCGGCCTGGCGCGCAACTAAGGTGGATTCCATAACTACCCTTCGAGAGATTTGATGTCGTCGAGTGGCATTTAGAGAAAGTAGCTTCAGGGTTCCAACCGGGGGAAATCATCGTCCTCTACGCCGTCGGGTTCGGGCCGCCCACGACTCCATTGACTCCCGGGTCCTCATCCCAACTCGGCGCACTGCCGGCGCTTCCCGTGATTCAATTCGACGGCGCGGCTTCCACGGTCCAATTCGCCGGCGTGATCAGCCCCGGCCTGTATCGGCTGAATGTGGTTGTTCCGAGCACTGCACCTAGCGGCGACAACCTGGTAACCGCCAATTACGGTGGTTCCATTTCGCCTGCAGGTTCAGCGACTCCGCCTGCTTGCCGAAGCAGTGCTCGTTCGCTGTTCGGATTTCTCCAGGCTCTCCGCTTTGTGTAGATGCTCCTCGAGCGTCGGGATCATTTTCTGGGCGTACGCTTTCACCTCTGCGTTCTGCCCTTTTTCAGCTTCCCGTTTGAACTCCGCAATCGTCCTCTGATGATGCTGGACTTCATGCCTCACAAAGCTGCGGTCGAAACCGGCGCGCTTCTCGCGAGCCAGCCCTTCAATCGCGGGATCGCGCCTGATATCGATTCCCTTAGGGATGGACTCGCCGGTCTTGCTCGCCACCGCAGTGAGTTCCTCGTAGGCCTCAGTGTGGTCCTGGACCAGAGTCTGGCCGAAACTCTTCACGCCCTCGTCCGACGCCTGTTCTTGCGCCATCTTGCCCAGGTGAGCCTCTTTCATATTCGACTCCGCCGCCGTCTTCATGAAGTTCCTGTCGGCGGCGCTCATCTTTCCGGTTTTTGCACTTGCAAAAGCGCAAAAGGCCCCGGCACACAGCACTGCTAGAACACCGTTCCTGACCATGATATTTCTCCTCAATTTCAGGATGAATCCGCGTCACTCTCCGGACAATACCGTATCGACAGGAGAACTCTCGCGCCCGGTGCGAAACTAGGCCAAACTCCGGAAATTCACCACCTCAAAAACCCGTTGACAACTATTTCACTCAACAGACTCAACGACTTAACTCAAAAACCCTCTTGACGCCTGCTACTGTTTAATCGGAATAGAGTTATGAGAACAGAAGCTCAAATTGAAGCATCCCGCGCCAATGGACGTCGCTCCCAAGGCCCGGTCACCCCCGAGGGCAAGGCCGCTCCTCCCAAAACGCCTACCGACACGGTCTCTTGGCCGCCACCATGACCCTCCGCACCGAAGACAAGGAGGCCTTTGGTCAATATCTCGACCAGCACCTCCAACGCTTTCAACCCGCCGATGATGTCGAACTGAATCTCGTCGAGGAAATGGTCGGCGCCGCCTGGCGATCCCGCCGCGCCGCCGGCATGCAGACCATGGTCTGCGACGCCGAAATCGCCGCCATCGAACCCTCCGGCTGCACCGGCAACGATATGGTCGACAGATGAATCGCCCCGTTACCCCCGCCGACCCCGCCCTGCCAAACGAACCTGAGACCGCCACCCCCGATCCTTACGCCAGGTTCGCCTTCACCTATAGGTGCCCCGCGTCCAACTTATTCGAAACTAACCCCGATGACACCCTATGACTGCCGGCGATGGCCCCCATCCCCAACCCCCATTCCTATCCCCGCTTCTCAGCATGATATATTCGCATTGGCTCCAACCGGAGCCCCCGGAGATGCAGTGTTCCAATTGCAGGACTGAAAATTCGCCGCGCGTCAAGTTCTGTGCCGAATGCGGTTCGCCGATGGGCATACCTTGTCCGGAATGCGGTTTCCGGAATGCGCGGGACGCCCAGTCTTGCGGTGGTTGCAGCCGCCCCCTGCAGTCCGCCCAGACTTCGATCGCCGAGCGTCGCCAGCTTACCGTCTTCTTCGCCGATATCGTCGGCTCGACCACCATCGCCGAGACGCTCGATCCCGAAGACCTCCACGATCTCTACGCCCGCTACCAGGCCCTTTGCGCCGAAGTCGTCCAACGCTACGACGGTCACATCGCGCAGTACCTCGGCGACGGCGTCCTGGCTTACTTCGGCTACCCCGCGGCGCATGAGGACGATGCCCAGCGCGCCGTCCGCTCGGGTCTCGAAATCCTCCAGAAGATCGGCGCCATCAGCATCGGCGACACCCACCCGCGTGTACGCATCGGCATTCATACCGGACTCGTGGTCGTCGGCGATGTCGGCGCCGGCTTCCGCCGCGAGCAACTCGCCCTCGGCGAAGCGCCCAACATCGCCGCGCGCCTCCAGTCCGAAGCCCTGCCCGGCACCCTGCTGATCAGCCACGCCACCTGCAATCTCCTCGGCGGCCAGTTCGCGCTGGAGGACCTCGGCTCCCGCACTCTCAAAGGGCTCTCGCGCCCCCTCCAGGTCTTCCGCGTTCTCGGAAAGAGCGGCGCGGCCAGTCGTTTCCACGCCATGACCACCGTCCACGGCCTCACGCCCTTCGTGGGCCGCGAGCGCGAAGTGGATCTCATTCGCGCTGCCTGGTCGGATGCCGTCGCCGGGCGCGGCCGCACTCTGTTGTTGAGCGGCGAAGCCGGGATCGGCAAGTCCCGCCTCCTCGCCGCCGCGCGTCAGGCTGCCGAGTGCGACCTCCACGAACTCTTCGATGCCGAATGCTCGCCGTACCAGATGAACAGCCCGCTGAACCCCATCGTCGAGATGATCGGGCGCCGTCTCGGCTTCGAGGAGGATATAAGCCCAGCCGGCAAGCTGGACCTCCTCGAGCAGTTCGCCGCCGGCCGCGAAGTGCCCCCTGAAGAGGCCACGGCGCTCCTCGCCGAGTTGTTTTCCATTCCCACGCTGGGCCGCTGTCCCGAGATTCAGCACCCGCCCGCCAAACGCCGTCAGCGCACCATCGAGATCCTCGCCAGTCTGCTGCTCCACTCCGTCGGCGGCTCGCCCATCCTGCTGCTCATCGAAGACCTGCACTGGGCCGACCCCTCGACTTTGGATCTCCTCACCCTCATGGTCGCCAACCAGCAGACGCTTCCCGTGCTCGTTGTCTGTACTGCGCGCCCAGGATTTCAGGCCGACTGGTTGGATCGGCCGAACTGCCGCGAGGTCGTCGTCGAATCCCTGCCCGCCGGCGATACCCGCGCGTTGGTCGCTCGCGTGACCGGTCCGAAACCGCTGCCGCCGGCGCTCATCGAGGAGCTGGTCGCGCGCACCGGAGGCATTCCGCTGTTCGTCGAAGCCGTTACTCGCACCGTCATCGAAGCCGGCATCCTGCGCGAGTTGGACGATCGTTACGAGCTGACCGGCCCCTTGCCCCCTGGCATGATCCCCGCCACCGTGCAGGATTCGCTGATGGGCCGCATCGATCGGCTCGGACCTGATCGTTCCGTGGCGCAACTGGCCGCCACCATCGGCCGCGAGTCCAGCTTCGATCTCCTGCGGACCGTGCTCGGCGTATCCACCGGCGCGCTGACCGAAGCCCTGAAGCACCTGGTCGAGTTGGATCTGGTATCCGTGAGCGGCACCCCGCCCGTCTCCACTTATACCTTCAAGCACGCGCTCATTCAGGACGCGGCCTACGAGTCGCTGCTGCGCAAGACCCGGCAGGAATTCCACGGTAAGATCGCCGAAGCCCTCGTGCACCGTTTCCCCGACATGGCGGAGACCAAGCCCGAACTGCTGGCGCGCCACTTCGAAGGCGCCGGACGCGTCGCCGAGGCTATGGCCGGCTGGATGAAGGCCGGACGCCAGGCGCAGCAGCGCTCCGCGGTCCGAGAATGTACCGCGTATCTGCAGCGCGTCGTCGTCCTGTGCAACAGCCTGCCCGAGGATGATCCCGCCCGGTTGCAGTCTGAAATGGAAGCCCAGGAGGGGCTCTTTAATTCCCTGACTGCACTTATGGGTTGGGGCGCGCCCGAAGTCGAGGCTGCATGTCTCCGCGCGCGTGACCTCTGTCAGAAACTCGGCAACGGTCTCGGCCTGCTGCGTGCCCTGCTGGCGCTCTCCACCTGTTACCTCATGCGCGGCAGCGCCCGCCAGGCATTGGAAACCGCCGAAGCCGTCGTGGAGATGACGCGCGACACTAACGTTCCCGAACTGCGTATTTGCGTGGCCACAACGCTCATGCTGGCCAGATACTTCCTGGCCGATTTTCAGCATGTCCCCGAGGCGGCTGACAAAGCGCTGGCATACTTCTCGCTCGAACGCGAGCGTGCCTTGGTGGCCACGCTGCACGTTCCGCCCTGTTACGCCTGCAAGATTTTCACCGCCGATAGCCTCTGGTTCATGGGCTATACCGAAGCCGCCGAGCGGTTACAGGTCGAAAGCTTGTCCATTATCGATTGGCTCGCCATTCCTTCGTGTACGGCATATGCGCTAAGCACTGTTCTGAACCTCTCGTATTCGAAACGCGATCGGGCCCAGGTTGCAGTCCTGGCGCAGCGCATCAAGACTCTGGGCGCGGACGAAGGCTTTCTGGTCTGGCACGCGGTGGGACGAATCTACGGGGGGTGGTCGCAGGCCATGGATGGTGACGCTGAAGCAGGGCTCGCCGAAATAAAGGCCGGATTAGAGGGCTACCGGCTCACCAACTCCGCGCTCCTGACCCCGCAGTTCTCAGTCATGTTGGCCGAAGCATATGCCTGCGCCGGCCGTTCCGTGGAGGCGCTGGCTGCCCTGTCCAGGGGTCTTGTCCACTGCGAACAATTCGGCGAGCGCGTCCACGAGCCCGAGTTGTATCGCGTCCGCGGCGAGATCCAGATCCGCCTTGGTAACAGCGCCGCCGGCGAGGCCAGCTTGCGTATCGCTATCGTAACCGCGCAGGGTCAGCAGGCCAAGTCGCTCGAATTACGCGCTGCAATTTCCCTTGCAAGACACTGGATTGACCAAGGTCGTATCGACGCGGCGCGCGCATTATTGATACCCTTAGAGACTTGGTTTCAGGAGGCTTCGAACCTTTCGGAGCTTCACGAAGCCCGCTCTATCCTGAGCGGGATTTGAGTAACTGTACTACAGATATATGTCGGGTTGCTGATTATCGTGTAAAGATAGAACTGTTGCACTAGATCGTCGGGGAGGACGATTTAAGAAATGCCAACACTCACTCGAGAAATTATCGAGGCCGCAATCGCTGGCTTCGAGGCACAGAAGCAGAATATTGATGCGCAAATCGCCGAACTTCGATCGATGCTGTCCGGGTCTCCGGCGAGCTCTGCGCCTTCCACAACGAAACGAGGCGCCGGCAAACGAAAGTTGAGTCCCGAGGCGTTGGAGAGAATCCGGGAAGGACAGCGTCGCCGCTGGGCCGCTGCGAAAGGCGGGTCGGACGCTGCGCCGGCCAAGTCCGCGAAGAAAGCCAAACGAAAACTCAGCCCCGAGGGCAGGAAGGCCATCGTCGCCGCGCTGAAGAAGCGCTGGGCCGCAAAAAAAGCCGCCGCCTCCGAATAGCAGTTTCGCCGCACTGCGTCAGCCGAAAACAACGCAACACGGTGTTTTCGGCTGCTTGTTTACACTCGCGGCTCTGACCGGAGCCGCGACCGTGAGGGAGCGAAAGAGTAACAACCTCATCGCACACCCTCAGACGGCTCCATAACGCCTGTGTTGCCGGGCGTCAGCCCGGCCGCTCTTTCACCCCAACCTCACCCCGCCTCCGCCCGTTGTACAATGGCTTACCAATCGGGAGATGTCATGAAATCGATCAAGTTCGGACTCGCGTTCTGCCTGTCCCTGTCTCTGTTCGCCCAGACTAACTACGAAACGGTGCTGAAGAACCTGCGCTTCCGCAGTATCGGCCCGGCCACTATGGGCGGTCGCGTCGACGACTTCGCCGTGGTCGAATCCGACCCGCGCATATTCTATGTCGGCGCGGCGGCCGGCGGCGTCTTCAAGACCGTCAACGGCGGCCAGAGTTGGACCGCCCTGTTCGAGGACCAGTCGAATCCCTCCATCGGCGACCTCGCCCTCGCTCCTTCGAATCCGTCGATCCTTTACGTCGGCACCGGCGAGCCCAACAATCGCCAGAGCGCGTCGTGGGGCAACGGCGTCTATAAGTCGATGGACGGCGGCGCCACGTTCACGCATCTCGGCCTCAAAGAGACGCACCACATCGGACGCATCGTAGTCCACCCTACCGATCCCAACATCGTGTATGTGGCGGCGCAGGGCGATTTGTGGGGACCTAATAAGGAACGCGGCGTCTACATGAGCACCGACGGCGGCGCCCATTGGAACCAGACCCTCTTCGTCAATGAAGACACCGGCGTGAATGACATCGCCATCGACCCGCAGAGTCCCAACATTCTCTACGCCTCGGCCTATGAACGCCGCCGCACCGTGTTCGGCTTCGCCGGCGGCGGACCGGGCAGCGGCCTCTATCGCTCCACTGATGGCGGCCTGCACTGGACCCGCCTCGGCGCGACTGGCGGCCCCGGACGCGGTCTCCCCGCCACCGGCGACCTCGGACGCATCGGCCTCGATATCTACCGCAAGAACACCAACATCGTTTACGCGCTCGTGGAGCACGGCAGTCTCGGCGGCGTGTATCGCTCCGAAGATAAGGGCGCCACCTGGGCGCGCATGGGCGACACCAACCCGCGTCCGTCTTACTTCAGCCAGATCCGCATCGACCCCAATAACGACCAGAAGATCTGGCTCGGCGGCGTCAACATGTATATGTCGGAAGACGGCGGCCGCACCTTTGTGCAGACCCGCTTCCGCGACGTCCACAGCGACGTCCACGGCATCTGGATCGACCCCGCCAATTCCGATCACATGCTCAGCGGCAATGACGGCGGCGTCTGGGTTACTTGGGATAGCGGCCGGAACTGGCAGCACCTGAACAACATTGCACTCGGCCAGTTCTACGAGGTCGCGTTCGACTACCAGAAGCCCTATCACGTCTGCGGCGGCTTACAGGACAATTACTCCTGGTGCGGACCCAGTTCCACTACGCAGCAGACCGGCATCGGTAACTCCGACTGGATCACCGTGCAGGGCGGCGACGGCTTCTATAACCGCATCGACCCCAGCGATCCCAATATCATCTACGCCGAGTCGCAGGACGGCAGCCTCTCGCGCCGCGATATGCGCACGAGCGAGTCGAAGTCCATCCGCCCGATCGAGCCCACCGATACCGAGCCGCGCTATCGCTTCCAGTGGAACTCGCCGCTCATGATCTCTCCGCACGATCCCAAGACCATCTATTACGGCGGCAATCACCTGTTCAAGTCCACCGATCGCGGCGACACCTGGCAGGTGCTCGGAGAGGACCTCACCACCGGCGCCAAGCGCGACGAGCAGAAGATCCTCGGCAAGGTCGTGGACCAGAACACGCTCTCTCGTCATGACGGCGTCGTCGCGTGGCCCTGCATCACCGCCATTGCCGAATCGCCGAAGAAAGCCGGCGTCCTTTGGGCCGGTACCGATGATGGCAACGTGCAGATGTCGCGCGACGGCGGTAAGACATGGCAGAACGTGGTCTCGCACATTCAGGGCGCGCCGAAGGGCGGCTATGTCAGCCGCATCGAGCCCTCGTGGGCCGAGGAAGGCACCGCCTACATCACCTTCGACAATCACCGCAGCGCCGATTACGCGGTGTACATTTACAAGACCACTAACTACGGCGACTCCTTCAGCAAGATCACCAATGGAATCCCGCCGGAGGCCGGCACCGTCCACGTCATTCGCGAGGACCCGTCCAATAAGAACCTGCTGTTCGCCGGCACCGAGTTCGGCATGTTCCTGACCTTCGATCGCGGCGCAACGTGGCACAAGATGAAGAACGGCCTACCCACTGTTCCGGTCTTTGACGTTCAGATTCATCCGCGCGATCATGACTTGATCCTCGCCACCCACGGCCGCTCTATCTGGATCATGGATAACATCCGCGCGCTCGAAGGACTCACCGATCAGGTGCTGACCAGCGATGTGAAGTTGCTCGACGCCGGTCCCGGCATCGAATGGAAAATGGCCAATTATCGCGGCTTCCAGGGCACCAGCAATTTCTTCTCGCCCAATGCGCCGAGTGGAGTCGTGCTGGATTACTGGGCCAAGGCGGCCGGTCCCGTGCGTGTAACGATCGCCGATAAGTCGGGCAAGCAGATTCGCCAGATGAACGCGCGCGCCGAAGCCGGCGTCATCAATCGCACGCTCTGGGATATGCGCATGGATTCGCCCATTCCTCCGGCCACCGGCGGTGGCGCGAATGCCGTACCGGGCGGCGGTCGTGGTGGACGCGGCGGTGGCCGCGGCGCCGCTGCCGTTGCAGCGGCTCAACTGGCTGCCGCAGCCAACAACGAGACGGCCGCTGGTGAGATCGCCAACGAGTTCGGTGTCGAAGCAGGCCGCGGCGGTGGTGGCGGCGGTGGACGTGGATTCGGCGGCGCCGGCCGCGGTTCGCTCGTCGATCCCGGCGACTACGTCGTCACGATCACGATGGCCGGCAAGAGCGACTCGCAGACTGCGAAGGTCGAAGACGATCCGCGCATTCAGATGTCCGACGAAGATCGAGCCAAGCGTCGTAAGGCCGTCGATACCCTGACGTCACTCACGAAGGAAGCCGATGCCGGACGCCGTCGCGTGGTTGCCATGAATACGGCCCTGACCAATCTCTCGCAGAGTTGGAATGGTACGACCGCTCCGGTGGTTCCCGAAGATGTGAAGAAGGCTCTGACCGATCTGCAGAAGCGTGTCACCACCGCGGCCGCGCGCTTCGAAGCGCAAGGCGGCGGACGGGGCGGTGCAGGCGGCAGTGCCGGACCTCCGCCGGCTTATACTCCTCCCCCGGTCCCCCAGAAGATCGCTCGTCTGATGCAAACCATCGACGGCTACTCCGCCGCGCCGAACGCCAAGCAGATGGCCGATATCGACGAAGTCTCGGCCCAGCTAAAGAAGGACCTCGCCGACGTCGATAAACTTTGGGACGAAGTCCCCAAATTCAACAAGATGATGTCCGACGCCGGCGTCCAATATTTCAAGGTGGACGTCAACAGCGTCCCCGCCGCCGCCTTCGGCGGCCGCGGCGGCGGCCAGTAGTCGCTCCGATCGCCTTCACACTCCCGGTGCCGGGCTCATCGGAGCCGCGACCGTAACGGAGCGATAGACTAGATACGCAGGTCTCAGATGAGCCCAGCTTAGAGACGATCCGGTAATGGGCGATGGTTTGTTGAGGGCTCCTGGCGCCACGCCACCCCGCTTCACACCCGCCAGCCAGTTCGTCACCACGGTCATGTAATCCGGTGCGCCGAGCCCGTCCTGCGCGATCTGGCTGAACAGAAATCGCTTTCCGTCGGGCGACACGTCGTATTGCCACGTGCCCATCACTACGGTCTGATAGTCCGGCGAGCGCGTGTCGAAGAGCACATGGGGGGGTCCAGCTTCGAACCCAGCCCCGATTTTCACGTCAACAGCCATCATCTTTCCATCCGGCGTAATGTAGAAAAGCTCCTTGCCATCGCGGCGCCAGCGCGGCTGCGTCCCGCCTCCGTTGGAAATCTGAAACCTGCCCGCGCCTGCCGGGAACGATTGCACGAAGATTTCACCTGAATCGCCACATCGCGCCCCAGCTTGGTGTCGGTGGCGCGATAGACGGCGCCCATCCCGCCCTCGCCAAGTTTCGCGGTGATCCGATAATGTGCGATCGATTCCTGAGGATTCATCTCCCTGCCACCGGCACCTTGCGCTTCAATTCATCGAAGAAATTCAGCAGAAAGGTCAGGTGCAGATTGACCTTCTCGGCGCCCTCGGGGATGTCCGCCGCGGGAAATGCCACGATGCGCTTTGCGTCCGGCATCAGATCCCACGGGGGATAATTGCCGGTAAGAGTGATGGGACTGGCGCTCCACTGGCGCGGTTTGCCGGGCTCGAAAGTTCGGCCATTGATTGTATACGGCGCCACCATGATGTGGCCGTCCATTGCCACGTAGAAAATCTCTTTGGCAGTCCGCGACCAGATCGGGTACCGGCTCGGACGCGTGGAAATTTGCGCCTGCCCCCCTCCCTTCGCTCCTTCGGGGAAAGGCCGCACGAAGACCTGGTATACGCCCGACTCGCTAGAGCTATACGCCAGCCACTTGCCATCCGGAGAGAACGCCGGCTCCACGTCCGCGCCCTTGGTGGCCAGAAACGACTCCGGAGTGCCCGCCTTCGGGTGGTCCGGGTCTGAGGTATCGAGCGGCAGAATCCAAAGGTCGCGGGAGTTGGTAACCGAGGCCTGGTGAAACGCGAGATACCTGCCGTCCGGAGTAAACGACCCTGCATATGCCGAGCCGTTCGGCTGTTCGTAGATCCGTTGTGGTTGCCCAGACCCGTCCGCGCGCGCCCACCAGATACCGCCCACCCCTGGAGAGTAGACGATATGTTGTCCGTCCGGCGTCCACACGATTCCCGAGTTGATTCCTGCCGCATTCGAGGGGATCCGTGTGGTTGCGCCGCGCGCGAAGTCGTAAACTGCGATCTCGCCGTTGAGCGAAAGGGCCAGCCGTTTTCCATCGGGAGAAATACGGGGATTCAGTATTTGCGCGCCGAACTGAATCGTCTCTTTTTTGCCCGCGGAGTCCACGACGATAATAGTGCGGTTCACAGCATTGGATTTCCCACTCAGGTAGACCAGTGTGCCCGTACGGGAGAAGGCCAACTGGCCGCCCGCGGTGTTGGTGTTGCCTGCGACGTCTTCGAGGACGGGCACGGGCATTCCGTGAACCTCATTGCGTCCCAAATCAAATGGCACAGCGAAGAGAGTGCTCTGATGGAGGTAGACCAAATGGCCGCTCGGCAGATAACGGCCGAAGTATCCGCCCCGCTGCACGATTTTGATTTTTTCCGTCTTTCGGTCCAGCACCTCGATGGAAGCGTCATCGAATGCGGTAGGACTGGTATGGCCTGTGAAGACAATCGCCTCGCCGCCCGGCAGAATCTGCGGCCAGCGCTGCGAGGTGTCGCCATTCTCCGCCTTGCTGATGCCCTGTGGCGTCCCGCCGGTCGCCGGAACACGCTTCAGGCCGTTGCCCACGCCACCGTAAACAATGTAGCCGTCGTCCCCCCACTCCGCCCCCCGCACACTGCTTTCTTCGCACAGGGTAGTCGGCGCGCCGCCCTGCACTGAGACTTTCTTTAAGTGGGAGTCCGCAAAAAAACCGATCCACTGCCCGTCCGGCGAGAAGAAAGGATCCTGCGCGCCGTCCGTTCCCGAGAGAACCGTTTCTTTGGACTGTTCCATGAGTCGCGTCGCCAACTGTACATTTCCGCCGTTGCGCACTGGGTACGCCAAACGTGTGCCGTCGGGCGAGATTGCGGCAGTGATGCGACTAGCCGCGATTGCTTCCGAACCCATATCGGCGCTGAAACGCAGCAGCGGTTTTTCTTCCGGCCGCGTCGCGCGCCATGCGATCCAGCCGGTAGCCGCGAGCCCTGCCGCCAGCGCCCCCGCCACGATCCACGGGAGTGCCTGCCGTTTCGGCGCGGCGATGGCGGCGGCCCCAATCGCGGTGGACGGCGTCGCTTCGTCCGGCGGTCTCTCCAGCACCACGCGCGCCTCGCCGATCGATTGCAGACGAAAGCGCGGATCCCGTTCCAGGCAGCGCTGCAGCAGCCGGCGCAAGTAGCTCGGCGTGCCCTCCGGCAGTGCGTTCAAATCCGGCGTGTCCTTAATCACGGACGCCAGCACCTCCGACGCCGTCTCGCCGGTATACATCTGATTGCCGGTGAGCATCTCCGTGATCACCACGCCGAAGCTCCAGATATCGGCCCGCCGATCCACGGGCTTACCCTTCGCCTGCTCCGGCGCCATGTAGGCCGCGGTGCCCATGATCAACCCGGCCATGGTGGCCCGCATCGTCATCGTCGGAGATGATCCCGGATCACTCGACATGGCGTCGCTGGCCAGCGCCTTGGCGAGGCCGAAATCGAGCACCTTCACGCGCCCTTCCGGTGTCACCTTGATGTTGGCCGGCTTCAGATCGCGGTGGACGATCGCTTTCTCGTGCGCGTATTCCAGCGCTTCCGCAATCTGCTTGGCGATGGGCAGTGCTTCGTCAATCGGAATTGGCCCTTCCGCGATCCGCTCGGCCAGCGTCGGCCCTTCCACCAGTTCCAGGATGAGCGCGCGATCCTCCACTCCGTGGATCGCCGCGATATTCGGATGGTTTAACGATGCCAGCACCTGCGCTTCTCGCGTGAACCGCGCCAGCCTGTCGGGGTCCGCCGCGAACATGTCGGGGATCACCTTGATCGCCACGTCGCGCGCCAGTTTCGTATCGGTGGCCCGATACACCGCCCCCATCCCGCCCTCGCCGATCTTCGACACGACGCGGTAATGCGCGATCGACCCCTCTGGACTCATCTCCCACCCACCGGAATCTTCCGCTTCAAATCGTCGAAGAAATTCAGCAGAAATGTCAGGTGCAGGTTGGCCCTCTCCCCCGAGGCCGATTCTGTCACCGGAAACATCACGACGCGCTTGCCGTCCGGCATCAGATCATACGGCGTATAGTTGACCCAAAGAGCGATCGGACTCGACGACCATTGGCGCGGCTTGCCCGGTTCGAAAGTCCGTCCGTTCACCGAATACGGCACCACCATAATGTGGCCGTCGAGTGTCACGTAAAAAAGTTCTTTGGCAGTGCGAGACCACAGCGGAAACCTGCCGGAGAGCGTCGATACCTGCGCCTGGCCCCCGCCTTTAGACCCTTCAGGAAAAGGCCGCACGAAAATGTGATAGGCGCCCGATTCATTCGAAGTGTAAGCCAACCACTTGCCGTCCGGAGAGAACGCCGGCTCCACGTCATTGCCCTTCGTGGACAAGAACACCTCCGCCGTCCCGGGCTTGGGAGTATCCGGGTCCGTGGTGTCCAACCGGAGCATCCAGATGTCGCGGCCCATTCCCGTTTGCGATTGGTGAAACGCCACGTAGCGCCCGTCGGGACTCACCGATCCAGGGATCACCGTGCCGCCTTTGAAGTTATAGATATATTGCGGCGCTCCCGATCCATCCGACCGAATCCAAGAAAGGCTGCCGGCGTCACCATAGACGATGTGTTTGCCATCGGGCACCCAAACGGGCATGGCGCTTGCCTGGCCGGCAGCAGTAGGCAGGCGGGTCGTGCTGCCGCGCGCCAGATCGAAAACGGAGATCACACCCGGGGTGAAAACAACCACTCGCTTTCCGTCGGGAGATATGCGAGGTCCCGATAGGCTCATGCCCGGCAGAAACGGTTCCTTTTTGCCGGCGGAGTCCATGAAGTTCAGGACAGTGTTCTGCGCAGTGGATTTTCCTCCCAGAAAAACTAACGTGCCGGTGCGCGAAAAATCCAACTGACCGCCCCCGGTGGCGCTATTGCCCGCCACATCTTCCAACACGGGCGCCGGCATCCCGCGGGTCTCATAGCGCACCAGGTCGAACGGCACCGCGAACAACGTGCCCTGATGCAGGTAGGCCAAATGGCCACTGGGCAGATACCGTCCGAAGTAGCCGCCGTGCTGCAATATCCTGGTCTTCCCCGTCTTCAAGGACAACACCTCAATGTTGGCCTCGTCGAACCCGGCGGAACTGCTGTGGGCGGTGAAAACAATCGCCTCACCTCCCGGCAGAATCTGCGGCCATCGTTGCGAGGTCTCGCCGTCTTGTAGTTTGCCGATTGGCTGCATGCTTCCGCCGGCACTGGGGATGCGCCCCAGAGGCCCATTCGGAATCCCTAGGATGATGTTGCCGTCGTCGCCCCAATCCGCGCCGCGCACTGCCGGAAAATCACCGAGGGAAATGGGGGCGCCCCCCTGAACCGAGACTTTCTTCAGATGTCCATCGGCGAAAAATCCAATCCATTGGCCATCGGGCGAGAAGAACGGGTCCTGCGCAGTTTCCGTACCCGAGAGAATGGTGGTTTTCGACTGATCCATCAGCCTTGTGGCCAGGAGATTGGGTCCGTTGCTGGTTTGCGCCGGGAAGGCCAGCCGCGTGCCATCGCGGGTGATCGCCGCCGTTATGCGTCCGCCTGCTATCGCTTCCGGGCCCATATCCGCGCTGAAGCGCTGCAGCGGTTTTTCCTCCGGCCGCGTTGCGCGCCACGCCATCCCGCCCAGCGCTACGGCCAGGACTGCCGTTGCGCCCAAAGACCAGGGCATCCAGGAACGACCCTGCGCGGTTGCCTGCGCCGGCGCGGCGGCGATGATTTCCGCCGGTTCCTCCAACAGAATCCGCGCCTCGCCGATATCGCGCAGCCGCAGTTTCGGATCTTTCCTGAGGCACCGCGTCAGCAGCCGCCGAACGTGTGGCGGCGTCTGCTTGGGCAGGGCCGACCAATCCGGATCGCGCGTGATCACCGCCGCCATCGAATCGCTCACCGTCTCGCCGCCGTACAGCATGCTACCGGTGAGCAGTTCGAACAGTACCACGCCGAACGCCCAGATATCCGACCGCTTGTCCACCGCCTTGCCGCGCGCCTGCTCGGGCGACATGTAGGCAGCCGTCCCCAGGATCATGCCCGCCTGCGTCATCGCCAGCGACATCGTGGGCGACATGGTGGCGCTCGAGTTGTTGAGCGGCGAATCCTCGCCGGCGCGCGCCAGTCCGAAGTCCAGCAGCTTGACCACACCGTCGGTTGTGACCTTGATGTTGGCCGGTTTCAGGTCGCGGTGGACGATCCCCTTTTCGTGCGCCGCCTCCAGCCCCGCCGCGATCTGCTTGGCATACGCGATCGCCATCTCGACCGGCACCGGACCCGCCAGGTCCGGCCCGTCCACCAGTTCCATCACCAGCGCGCCCTGCTCGACCCCGTAAATCGCCGCGATATTCGGATGATTCAGCGACGCCAGCACCTGCGCTTCCCGCTCGAACCGCGCCATCCGCGCCGCATCCGTAGAGAACACTTCGGGCAGCACTTTGACCGCGACGTCCCGCCCCAGTTTCGTATCGGTCGCGCGATACACCGCCCCCATCCCGCCCTCGCCGATCTTGGCCGTAACTCGATAATGCGCGATTTGAGTAGGACTAATCTGTGGACTTGTACCCATACCCGGTTAGGGCATAGTATCACTTCCCGCTGAGCACGTCGTGATCAGTCCTTCCGGCCATACACGAACTCGGCAACAGAAATCCCCAACGCCTCAGCCTCGGCTTTGACTGCGGCATACTCCTGTTCATCGAGGCTGACTTGCGTCCGAATCATCGCTCAACCTGGCGGCAGTTGCGGAATGTGTTTGAAATGCCGGGCTCCACGGTCTCGCGGTCCGGGAGGTGCATGTGGACTGTAGGTTTCGCCAAGCACCATTGCAGCGGCCCTTCATTCCACCCTGAAAGCCAGCTTTCTGTCGCGCGATTCTCATTTAGACTTATCCCGATGGATTTGGCGTCCGGCCGCTAACACACATGCTGCGCGGCTCGCCGAAGCCCGGCGGAACCAACGGCGGAGTGGAGAAACGACCTGCGGTTGATCACAACCACAAGTGTAGCTACGGATTCTAGTGAATGCTGGTGGACTGCGTGGGTCGGTGTACTCGCATTTTGACTACGCGCGAGGTCGTCACGGGCCGCCGGTCGTCCAGCAGAAACTGCAGATACTTCCCGCGCTCGATGACGCCCGATTCCAGCATGCGGCCGTTCACCGGCGTCGGGCAATACTCAGGATGGCCTGAAATGCGAACGGCGCTCCCGCCGAGACATTCAATCTGATAATGGCGGTTCCTGGTCTCGACCTCGAGGACGGAACCCGGCGGCAGGCCCTTGCAATCGATCAGTTCGGCGGTTGTCATCGAAGGCCTCCTGCAATAAGGATGCTCCCAACGAACCATAAGTTACAAGCCCATTCGGAACTAATTTTCCGTCGGGACCTTGTCCGCCTGATCCACCACCAGCACCTCGCCGGGTACTTTCTTCGCCTCCAGCTTGAGCCCGAGCTGACTCTGCAATGCAGTGAACAGATCCGGCGGGCGATCCTCCAGCGGCAACGACGTCGTCGCGGCCATGCTTTCCGGCATGTACGCCAGTGCGTAGTCGTACTGCCCCGCCAAGCCCGTCTTATCCACCACCGGACGACGAAGTTCGGCGGCCAGCCTCACGATCAGGTACCCGAGTCCTTCCCTCCGCACGCGGATCTCCGTGCCTTTAAAGGAGCGAATCGCAATGTGTCCCTTCCCATGCATTTACTCCGGTAATTCGATGAGGCCGTCGGCCCCGTGCTTGAGCGTCATGGGCTGCCCGCTCTTGGTATCCTCGACGGGAGCCTGCGGCGCCGTCTCGGGCGGCGACGCCTTAAATCGCGGACCATTCTTTCCGGTCACCAGTTCGTAAACCGTCCCCTGCTGCACCTCGCGGTGGGCCTTCAAATGAAACCGCTCCGACAGCAGATTCTGCAGCATGATCTGAAACTGCTCTTTGCCGGTATCAGCCGGCACTTTCGCCGTGATGTCGTAGTGCTCGCTGCTCATCCACGAAGGCGCGGACACTTGAAACTCCTTCAAGTCGTAGGCTCGGAGCACAACATCCTGCAGTGTGACGTAGTTCCAACTGATCTGTCCCGGATCGTTCGTCCCGGGCCCGCCACGCATCCCGACCGGCCGCCCCTGCTTCAGCGGACCCGACGCCTTGACCGATGCCACCTCAAACGCCGGCTGCGCCCACAGCCCCGAGGCCAGTATGAACAACATCGCCCATCTCATCGCTACAACCTGTAGCGAATTCCGGCGATGAATGTCAAGGCCCCCTACACCTTGCCCAACCTTCTCCCCGTCGTCGCATCCCTCTCGGCGGCCGACGCACGCAGTGGCTCAAACCGCGCCCGCAGGAAATCGATAAACGACTGTGTAGTCGTCGCCCCGGCCGGCGGCTTGACCTGCATTCCCGACTGGATCCACTCCCTCGCCGCCTTCTCCACCGCATCATCCGACGTCCACGTGCGACCCAGCCACTCGAACATCCACCGCATCCGCGGCCGCATCGACGGTCCCCCGTGATCCGCGCCGTGGACCAGATGATATTCATGCACGACATCCAGGTCCCACAGCGCGCGATGCAGGAACTCGGCGCCGTCGTGCGCGTTCAGGAAATCCCGATCCGCCGCGTCGATATAAATCTCCATCCCCGACTCCCGGATCGCATCCGCGTTCGCGCGCGCCAGATTCGCCGGATTGTTCTCCTCCCACACCGCGGCATCCAGCGACCCGACCGCCGTATGATGCAGCCGATTCCGCGCTCCCACATCGCTCTCGCGCCACCCCGGCTCCAGCATCGGCTGCATGACCGCGACGGCCGCGAACATTTCGGGCCGCGCGAACGCCAGTTTCAGCGCGCCATACCCGCCGCCGGAAATCCCGGTCAGCACAGTCTTCTCCGAAACCTTAAACGTCGCGCGCAGTTGCGGAATGAACTCATCGGCCAGCAGGCCATCCCATGCCACATAGTTTTCGCCTGGCGTGAGCGTCGCCACCACCATCCGCGGCACGGCGCCTTCGGCCCACCATCCGTCGAACACCGGCTGCAAATCGACCAGCGAATCTCTCGTGCCGCCAGCCCCCAGCAGCAGAATGCAGAGCGGCAGCGGCTCGTCGACCGCCGGCGTCAAAACCGCGAACGGGGCAGGGAATTCACCGAAGCCGATTGTGGAGGACATGGCGGATTCCTCGATCATACTTGATGCGCCCCGCCGCCCTGTGTGACAATCCCAGATCTGACCACGGTAGAACTCACTCTCGACGGCAACATGTCCGAGCTCTCGCGCCTCGCTCGCGAAGTCGCGCAGTTTTGTGCCGCGCATCAACTCGGCGACGATCCCGAGTTCCAACTCAACCTCGTCCTGGAAGAATTATTTACCAACGCCGTCGAGCACGGCGGATGCGCCGGCGCGCTCAATTGCGTCGAGATTCGACTGGAAGCGGCGGACCGCGCCGTTCGCATCGAATTCCGCGATCGCGGCATTCCCTTCAATCCGCTCGACGCGCCGCCGCCCGATCTCGGCGCCCCGCTTTCCGAACGGGCAGCCGGCGGCCTCGGCGTCCACTTCGTGCGCCAGATTATGAAACAGTTGCAGTATCATCGTTGCGGGGAGTGGAACCGCCTCAGCATGGAGCTTACGATTTTATGATCCAGGTAACACAAGAAATCCGATCCGGCTGGCAGGTTCTCAGCGTCACCGGCCGCGCCGATGGCGAATGCGCCGACGCTTTGGAAGCTGCGCTCAAGGACGCCGTCGAAACGAATCCCAAGGTCGCCGCCGATTTCAGTGCGCTCGACTACATCTCGAGCGCCGGACTCCGCGCGGTTCTCCAGGCCGCCCGTGCCGCCGAGGGCCGCCGGAGCGAATTCGCCGTCTGCTCGCTCAGCGCCCCGGTCAAGAAGGTGTTCGATATGAGCGGCCTGCATCACGTCCTGCGCATCCACGGAGAACTGCCATGCTAACCATGCTGGAAGAAGTCGTCCTGTTGGCCGTCGACGAACACACCGGGAACCTGCGGTCGGCCCGCGAATTCAGCACCGCGTACGCACTGGTCGGGGCCGTGTTTTTCGATCTCGCCCTCGCGCGCAAGCTCGATACCGATACCGAATCCATCCAGATCATCGACCGGACTCCCACCGGGAACGCCACTCTCGATCGAGTGCTGCAACTCATGGAGTCGAAGCCGCAACTCACCACCGTCCGCGAATGGATCGAACACATCTTTCATCTGCGCGGCGACCTGGAAGGCGAAGCCCTGGCCTCGCTGACCGCGCAGGGCATCATCCGCCACGAAAAATCGAAGCTCCTCTGGATTATCGACATCGAGCGATTCCCGCTGGTGAACAATGTCCCGCAGCAGGATGTCCGCCAGCGCCTCCGCGAAACTGTTCTCAGCGATGGCATTCCGGATACTCGCGACATCATGCTGGTGAGCATCGCCGAGCCGTGCGGCCTGCTTGGATACGTTTTGACCGACTCGCAAATGCAGGCCCGCCGCCAGCGCATTCAGATGCTGTGCGGCCTCGAAACCATCAGCCGCAAAGTCACCGCCGCCATCGCGTCTTTGGACGCCACTATGCGCCAGGCGATGTCGAAGGTGGTGTAATCTCATGCTCAAGCCACTGGCAATCGTGCTGCTCTGCGGACTCGCGAACGCGCAGACTCCCAACAGCGTCACGCCCAGGATCGTCGCCGGCGCCAACGCTTTCCTGACTTCGTTGGATGAAGGCCAGCGCTCCAAGGTGCTGTTCGACTTCAACGACGCGGCGCAGCGCACGCGCTGGTCGAATCTGCCCACCACCATGGTGCAGCGCGCCGGTCTCAAGATGGGCGATCTGACCGGTCCGCAAAAGAAAGCCGCGATGGACCTGCTCGCCACCGCCCTCAGCAAGCGCGGCTACGATAAGGTGCTCGCGATCATGGAAGGCGACGAAGCCCTGAAAAACTCCAGCGCCGGCCGCGGCGGTCGAGGCGGCCCGATGTTCGGGCACGACCTGTTCTACATTTCGTTCCTCGGCAAGCCCTCCGTCAAGGACCCGTGGATGATCCAGTTCGGCGGCCATCACCTCGGTCTGAATCTGACGATAGTCGGCGCCGATGGCATCCTCACGCCCAGCCTCACCGCGGCCCAGCCCGCCAAGTACACCGTGGACGGCAAGACCGTCCGTCCGCTCGGAGCCGAGAACGACAAGGCCTTCGCGCTGATCAACGCGCTCGACGAAAAACACCGCAAGCAGGCGATCCTCAATTACAAGGTCGCCGACCTGGTCCTCGGGCCGGGCCAGGACGGTAAGACGATCCAGCCGGAAGGCCTGAAGTGTTCCGTCATGAACGCCGCCCAGCAGGCGATGCTGGTTGATCTGATCGGCGAATGGGCGGGCATCGTCAACGATCAGGCCGCCGCGGTGCGCATGGCCGAGATCAAGTCAAATCTCACGGCGACGTGGTTCGCGTGGAGCGGACCGACCACCAACGGAACGCCGGCCTACTATCGGATCCAGGGGCCCACCCTGGTGATCGAGTACGCGCCGCAGCCCTTGGGCGGCGACCCCACCATGCACATCCACACCATCTACCGCGATCCCACCAACGATTACGGCAAGAAATCCGCGGCGCCGCGGTGAGGTTTCTGCTCGCGTTGATTCTGGTGGCCGGCGCATCCGCCCACCGGCTCGACGAATATTTGCAGGCTACCCTGATCGCGCCCGCCCGCAACGGCACAGACGTGGAGATACAGTTGACCCCGGGCGTCGCGATGCTCCCGGCCTTACTCGCCATCATTGATCACGAGGGCGGGGAACAGGCGTATGTGGCGCGCGTCGTTCGTGAAGTAGAACTGCGAATCGACGGCACGCCAGCCGCGCTGTCATTGGTCGAGAGTAAGTTCCCCTCCATGGAATCGATGCGCGCGGGCCTCGGCGCTATCCGCCTCAAGCTGCACACCCCGCGCATCGGCCATCGCCTGCGCTTCGAGAATCGCCATCTGCCCGAACTTAGCGTGTATCTCGTGAATTGCCTCGCGGCGCCCTCACTCATCGTCACCGCTCAGCACCGCGACATCGACCAACACTCGCTCGAGTTCAACTACTCTTTTCCCTCGACGCCCGTCTGGCCCGCCGCCATCCTTGCGGTTCTCCTCGTGGGGCGATGGGGCAGGGCCTATCTCGGGACGAGCGAGTAAGTTTTATCCCAATACGGGATCCTGCCGATCGCATCCCCGCTGATCGTGATCTCTACCCGCCGATTCAACTCGCGACCATACGGCGTGCCATTCGACGCAATCGGGTGTGCATTCCCCATCTGCCGCACCGAAATCGCACTCGCCGGTACCCCATTCTGCGTCAGCGCGCTGCGTACCGCGTCGCCGCGACCGATCCCCTCGCCGTTCTCGTCCACCTCCACTGTCAGCCCCGGATGCGCGCGAATGATCGACGCCACCTGCTCGATGCGGCCCGCGAGCGCCGGTTGCAATCCGCGGCCGCTAAAATCGCTCGCCGGGACCGTCACCACCAGCCCGCGCGGCGTATCGCTGCACTCCAGCCCGGCCGCCCCGAATTGCTGGTACATGGCAATCCGCATATTACGCTTGTTG
>Ga0105240_10001003_pt1 | contig 50390 bp, 57 predicted proteins | sample KBSC54metaG_FD_80426 | JGI IMG/M metagenome (GOLD analysis project Ga0105240, IMG submission 80426) | Corn rhizosphere microbial communities from Kellogg Biological Station, Michigan, USA - KBS C5-4 metaG | ecosystem: Host-associated > Plants > Roots > Rhizosphere > Soil | place: Michigan, USA... | reverse complement strand
GCCTGAGCCAGCAAAAATAATAGACGCATGCGGATACCAACGAGATTATAGGATGCGATAACGTAAAGACTTGAGCCGATAACGGGCAAAAAATCATACCAGGTGTGAATATAAAATATTCCTACGACGACATAGGCGCTAACCAATACTAAAGTCAGCCATAAACGTCGCGGTGGCGTGACGACTTTAAAATAAGCCAAGCCATTACGAATAGCGCCAATGATAAAACCAACGGATGCGACCCAAGCACCAAGCATGCCGTAATGCAGCAGCCAGAAAATGGTGCCACACAACATAAATCCAAATAACCGCTTATCCTCTTTTTGCAGTGCCGCGATAAAATATGCCAGACTGGCGGCGAAGCCTAGGCTCTGCCCGACCGGATGGGCCAACCACAGATTCACGCTAGTGTGAAAAAATTCTAACATGGTGAAACGCGTAATAGCTTATCATAAACAATGCAAGCAATTAGCCTTGAATCTCCGGCAATTTGCGGCGCTGTAATAACCACCAGATACCGATTAAATCTGCAATGCCTACCCACAGTCGGTCCCAAAAACCGTATTTGGAAATGCCGCGCTGACGCGCACGGTGATTTACGGGGAAAGCATGCGTCGTCACACCTTCACGCCGCATCAAGGCAGGTAGATAACGGTGCATATGATCAAAAAACGGCAGCGCGAGAAAATCTGCCCGGCGGAAAATTTTTAAAGAGCACCCAGTGTCACGCACCCCGTCATGTAACAGACTTTCACGCACCCAATTGGCGGCGCGCGACATATAGCGCCGCGCGGCGCTATCCCGGCGCCGCGTCCGTTCGCCCATCACCATCACGCGCGACCCAGCCGCATCAAAGACCATCGCCCTTTGCCATAACATGGGAATATCCACCGGATCGTTTTGCCCGTCGCCGTCCAATGTCACCACCCATTCACCTTCTGCCGCGCGAATGCCGGTTAATAAGGCCGCGCTTTGCCCGCAGGCCTTGCAGTGGGAAATAACGCGTACGCCTGACAGTGCCTGGCACTCCGTTAGGGTACCATCGGTGGAACCGTCATTCACCAGCAGGATTTCATGCGGAATTTCAGCCAGCGCCAGGCGGATTTCCGCCACCAGCGGCGCGATATTGCCGGATTCGTTATGCAGGGGGATGACCACAGAAAGCATTCCAAAAGCCATAATTGATGCCCGCCCGCGGTGCAAGTGTCATCCCGGAAGCTAGCGAAGCTTGGTGCGAAACGCGCTTAGCGTAGCTGCTATTCGGGATGATAATTAATAATTAGAAAGATTACCAAGAATTAAAGTGCCAAGGCAAAAAGCCATGCTAGGATGGCACCAGATGGTTCGCCATCCAACCTAACCTAATCACTCTTGGAGATCTCTCATGAATCGTTTCTTCGCTGTTGCCGCTACCCTGGCACTGTTGGCTGCCCCTGCAATGGCTGCTGAATCTGCTGCTTCTACGCCTGCGACACCCGCTTCTCAGTCTGCAATGGCACCGGCTGCAACGCCTGTTGCTGATGCACCTGCCGCTGATTCCAGCAAAATGGGCACTGAAGTTGCTACACCTGCGGCTGACAAAGCACCTGTTAAAAAAGTTCACAAACACAAACATGCTAAAAAAGTAAAAGCTGACGCTGCTGCGCCTGCTGAAAGCAAATAATTATTCGTCCCCTTGGGACGTTAGTTTTAAACGCCGCGGTTCACCTCGCGGCGTTTTTCTTTGTGATGACAATTCTCAACGTATCGGGTATAAACCCGGCATGGCAAAAACCTCCGCTGCGGCCCTGCCCGCCGATCTGACGTTTGAAAGCGCGATGCAACAATTGGACGCCCTGGTGCGCCAATTGGAATTGGGCCAGGGCAGCCTGGATGAAGCCATCACGAATTACGAAAAAGGTTCCGCACTGCGCACTTTTTGCGAACAGCAGTTAAAAAATGCTGAACTGCGCATCAGCCAGATCGCCACTGCGCCTGATGGCACAGTAACAGAAGAATCCTTCCAAGACACGAAATCCCAGACAAGCAGGTAATCAAATGTCCCTTACGGCTGAAATCAATGCAGCGGCAACGATTGTCGAAAAAACACTGGAAACCATCCTACCTGCGCCGGAGCATCAGCCCTATGCGCAATTGATCGACGCGATGCGTTACGCCAGTTTTTCCGGCGGCAAGCGGCTACGGCCTTATCTATGCCTGGAATCTTCCAAATTGTTCGGCGTGGATTCCGCCCGTGCGCGCCGCGCCGCCGCCGCCATTGAACTCGTGCATTGCTATTCTTTGATCCATGATGATCTGCCCGCGATGGACAATGCCAATTTGCGTCGCGGCAAGCCCACCGTGCACCGGCAATATGACGAGGCCACCGCGATCCTGGCGGGTGATGCGCTCCAGGCCCTGGCCTTTGAAATCATGGCAGAGAGTAAAACGCATGATGATCCCTTTGTGCGTTGTGAATTGGTTGCAGGCCTGGCCAAGGCGGCGGGCATGAACGGCATGTGCGGCGGCCAAATGTTTGACATGCTGGCCAATCACAATCCCAATCTGGATGCACCCGCCATTACGCGCCTGCAGCGCATGAAAACCGGTGCCATGATTGCCTTTGCCTGTGAAGCAGGCGCGATTTTGGGCAAGGCTAGTCAGCAGGCGCGCAGCTCCCTCTCCGCCTATGCGAATGACATGGGGTTGGCTTATCAAATTACCGATGATGTCCTAGATGCGACAGGTGAGCGCACCGCGACCGGTAAAGATGTGAAACAGGATAATGCCAATGGCAAGGTAACCTTTGTTTCGATCATGGGCGTGGATGTAGCGCGTGCACAAGCCGCGCGCCTGTCAGAACAGGCCGTATCGCACCTTTCCGACTTTGGCGCAGCGGCGGACGGGCTGCGCGCCACCGCGCTGGCGCTGATCAACCGGAAGTCATAATTTTCTAGGATTTTTATATTTCCCCGACTATAGTCGGCGGATGTCCTTCACCCCTTTGCTGGATCAGGTGCGCCTGCCCGCCGATTTGCGGCAGCTGAAAAAAGATCAGCTGCAAGCGCTGGCGGATGAACTGCGTGCCGAAACGATCCGCGCGGTCTCGCACACCGGCGGCCATCTGGGCGCGGGCCTGGGCGTGGTGGAACTCACCACTGCATTGCATTATGTTTTCAATACGCCCGAAGATATTTTAATCTGGGATGTGGGGCATCAAGCTTATCCGCATAAAATCATCACCGGGCGACGCGACCGCATCCGCACCCTGCGCCAGGCGGGTGGCCTATCGGGTTTTACGCGGCGAAGCGAAAGCGTTTATGATCCCTTCGGCGCAGCACACTCGTCCACATCTATTTCCGCCGCACTGGGCTATGCCGCCGCACGTGATCACCAGCAAAAAAATCATCATGTAATTGCCGTAATTGGCGACGGTGCCATGTCCGCCGGCATGGCTTATGAGGCGATGAATAACGCAGGCGCGATGAAATCTCACCTGATCGTAATCTTAAACGACAATGACATGTCCATTGCGCCGCCCGTAGGCGCGATTTCCAATTATTTGTCGCGCATTGTCTCATCACGGCCTTATCGCGGTCTGCGTGGTTTGGCGAAGAAAATCGCCAGCAAATTTCCGCGTCCGCTTTACCGTGCGGCTGAACGTGCCGAAGAATATGCGCGCGGCATGGTGACGGGCGGCACGCTATTTGAAGAGTTGGGATTTTATTACATTGGCCCGGTGGATGGGCATAATCTGGATGCGCTGGTTCCCATTTTAGAAAATGTACGCGACAGTAGCGATGCAGGCCCGATATTAATTCATGTCCGCACGGAAAAAGGCCGCGGATTTGAACCCGCAAAATCCGCGCCGGATAAATGCCACGCCGTGAATAAATTTGATGTCATTACCGGAACACAAATTAAATCCGCAGCCAAGGCGCCGACCTTTACCAAAGTTTACGCGGATAGCCTGATACGTGAAGCCACACGCGATGAAAAAATTATCGCCATCACCGCGGCCATGCCGTCGGGCACAGGATTAGATCTGTTTGAAAAACAATTTCCAAATCGCACCTATGATGTCGGCATCGCGGAACAGCATGCCGTGACCTTTGCCGCCGGCATGGCGTGTGACGGCATGCGGCCCTTTGTGACGATTTATTCAACGTTTTTACAACGCGCCTATGACCAGGTCGTGCATGATGTCGCGCTGCAAAACCTGCCCGTACGTTTCATGATGGACCGTGCGGGTCTGGTCGGTGCGGACGGCGCGACACATGCGGGCGCCTTTGATATCGCCTACCTAGGCTGCCTGCCGAACATGGTTTTAATGGCGGCGGCGGATGAAGCGGAATTATCCAACATGGTGCACACTGCCGCACTATATGATCACGGCCCGATTGCACTGCGTTATCCGCGCGGCGAAGGGTTTGGCGTCGCCATTCCCGGAGCGCCAGTACAGTTGGAAATTGGTAAAGCCCGTATTTTACGTGAAGGCAATAAAATTGCGCTCCTATCCTATGGCGCACGACTGCAAGAATGCCTATTGGCGGCAGATGAATTGGCGAAAATGGGGCTGTCCACCACCGTCGCTGATGCGCGTTTCGCCAAACCCCTAGATGAAGACTTATTATTGAATCTGGCGCGCAATCACGAAATTTTATTGACGATTGAAGAGGGCTCTATGGGCGGTTTCGGCGCTTTATGCCTGCATAAATTAGCAGAGCGCGGCGTGCTAGATCATGGCTTGAAAATCCGTACCCTGACTTTACCCGATATGTTTCAAGATCACGCGCCATCCGACCAACAATATGCCCAGGCGAAGTTGGATGCCGCCCATATTGCACGCATCGCCGCGGAACTTATTTTTGCGGATGCGTCTTTAACCAATCCTGCATCATTTTAATTTCATCGCTCTGCGCGTCGATGACTTTTTGGGCGAATTTGCGTAATTCCGGATCTTTGCCATATTGCAATTCCACTTTGGCCATATCCACTGCGCCCTGGTGATGCGGGATCATGCCCCGTACAAAATCCGCATCGGCATTGCCGGTGGGTTTCACTGACATCATGGCATCATGCATTTTATTCATTGCGGGCGCATAATAATTGGTCAGCGCAGCCATCGCTGCAAACGGAGCGAATAATGCCGCGCTGATTAAAAATGCTTGAACGATTTTCATAACTGCCTCCAGGGTTTGATGCACATTATTTATATAGAAAATACTGGTATTTGCTATCCAATTTCCATATGACTTTGCCATGACCATCGGAATCTTATGCGCTATCCCTGAAGAGACTAAAGCCTTTGGCGCGGCTTTAATTGTTAAAAATAAACATGCCATTGGTGACGCGGTTTTTTTGAAAGGTGCATTGGAAGGTGTGGATATTACCTTGATCGAATGCGGCATTGGCAAGGTCAATGCCGCCTTTGCTGCAACGGTTTTATGCGATCATTTTCGGTGCAAAACACTGATTTTTTCCGGCATCGCGGGCGGCATTGATCCGGCGCTGCACGTTGGCGATGTCATTATCGCCGACCGCCTGATCCAGATCGATTACGGAAAATTTCAGGGTGGTGATATCATGCCTTACCGGCCTGGAATTCCGCCGCTCGCACCGCCTGAAGGTGAGATAGGATATCTTTTGCCGCAGATACTGAAAAAACAATTATCACCGCTGTTGGAAGTGGCATTACCGATGTGGGAGGATCGTATGCCGAAAATTTCATTTGGCACAATTTTAACCGGTGATGTCTTTTTAAACGACAGCGCGCGCCGAGAAATTTTATTTAATTCACACGGCGCGCAAGCGATCGAAATGGAAGGTGCCGCCATCGCGCAAGTCGCAGAAAAATTTGGCGCGGAAACTATTATTATCCGCGCCCTATCCGATCTGGCAGGCGATGACAGTCATTTGGATTTTGTCACTTTTGCCCATTTCGCTGGGCAAAGCGCCGCAGCATTGGTAATAAAAACCTTACAACTGCTGGCCTAAACCCGCATCGGCAGCACCATCAAGCTCATGCCTTTAAAGTGTAATTGGCGCTGCAGCGCGTAAGTTGTGTTGTTGTGCAACAACCGGGTGAAAAAGTTTTCCTTCTCAAAAATCAATTTGGCGGAGAAATAAATAATATCCTTATAATCCCGCTGCACGCTGTCGCACATTTTTGCGAGTTCTGCCAATTTATCCGGGCCATAAGACCGGCGGCAATCCACCGCATAACCTAAATGATTCATATAGTTGGTATAAATCCGCAGGTCACCTTCAACATCCTTTTGCAATTCGACTAATTTAGCTTCTCCGCCGAAGTTATCTGCATCGACCTCACCCACTCGCAGGAAGACAAAGTTTTTAAAGCGGTTAGGAAAAAGCCGCAGCACGGCCATGACAAGCTGTATGCCCAGGCCGACTTGCTGGCTGACCAAAAATACGGCAGTCGGCATCGTGGGTTGCAGGGGCGGAGGTTCCGCAACGGGCGCGATATCTTCAGGTAAAACCAACGGATGATTTTGTGCCGTCAGACGTTGTGTCACAGCACGGTAATGGCGGCGTATTAAAATACATAGAATGATAATTGCTCCCGTAATGACAACGGTAAACCACGCACCTTCGGCAAACTTTTCAAAAATCGTGATGCATAAAATAGATGTTGTGGTAAGGGCGGCAACCACAACCAGCAACAGCCGCGGCCAGATATAGCGCCGGCTGCCACGCCGCCAACTGCGGATCCAATGGCCGACCAAGCCCCATAACGACAGGGAAAAGGTCAAAAACACATTAATAGAGTATAAAATAACTAGTTCATCCACATTGCCGCGCGTTGCGATCAAGACGATAACACTAAGCACCCCCATCAGGATCATGCCATTGCCCGTGACCAGGCGCGATGACAGTTGCGTAAACTGGTGCGGCATCCAGTTATCGCGTGCCATATTGGCCAATACCGCCGGGCCCGCCAAATAGCCCGCATTGGCGGCAACAAATAATAGCGCCGCAGCAAAAAACATAGTGGCCGTTAAAATAATATTATTCATCAAGGTCTGCCCGGGAAAAGCCGTATCCAAAATGCTTAGAAAGGTAATGGCATTCAGCGTCATGCCGTCATGCTGCCGCACACCCCACAACAAATACAAAACAATCAAGCCGCCCGCAATCGCCGCCAAAGAAAAAGCGAGATAGAGCATGGTCGCTTTGGCTGTTCGAACGCGCGGTTCCTTCAGTAAAGCTAGATTATTTGAAACGGCCTCAATCCCCGTATAGGTTCCGCCACCCAGCGCGAAGGCTTTAAATAACAAGGCCAACATGCCGCCCATGCCGATTTCGCTGATCGTACTTTGGGTATCCGCAGCCGCCTGTGGCAACAGGCCCGGCAAGTTATAACCATGCATGAGAATACCACCAATAATAAAACCGGCATGGGTAATCACAAAACCCATGAATAGCGGCATTAAAATGTTGATGGACTCTTTCACGCCGCGCAGATTCATGACTAATAAAATGACGACCAGCCCCACGGTGATGGGTAGTTTAAAAATATGATAATCATGCGGCAACAGACTGAATAAAGCATCCGCCGCCGCCGCCATGGAAATCGCGACCGTTAAAATGTAATCGACCAATAGCGCAGACCCGGAAATAACACCGGCATAGGGGCCGATGAGTTTACTGGCAACCTTATAACCGCCGCCGCCGGTGGGGAACAATTCCACCACTTGGTTATAAGCCATAGAAATCAGGAAAACCGTGATGGCCGTAGCAGCCGCCAGGTAAACCGCCAGATAAGTGTGATGGCCGAGGGCCAGATAAGCTTCCTGCGGGCCGTAGTTGGCAGAGGATAAGCCATCCGCGCCCAAACCAACCCAGGCCAGAAAGGCGATTAATAATAAATGTTTACGCGTATCTGGCGAAAGGGGATCACGGGCAGGGCCAATAATGGTTTCTTTGACGCGGTCAAATAAAGTCATTTCGCGTAAATAGCGGAAATTCCACATGTGCACAATTGCAGACGGCTGCATGGGTTGATACGATCAAAGGAATATGAATCGCCACATTCGCATTGCGCCCTCGTTATTAGCCGCAGATTTCACCCAGCTTGCCGCCGAAATTCAGGCGATTGAAGCAGCGGGCGCGGATTGGCTGCATCTGGACATTATGGATGGGCATTTTGTACCGAATATTTCCTTTGGCCCCGGTATTATCAAACAATTGCGCCCGCTCACGAAAATGCCATTTGATGTGCATTTAATGATCGCACCTGTGGATCCGATTTTACCGGAATTCATCGCGGCAGGCGCAGATTGGATTTCCGTCCATCCCGAAGCGGGCCCGCATTTACATCGCACGCTTCAGACTATCCGTGCGGCGGGCACACATCCGGGCGTGGTTTTGAATCCGGCAACGCCGGTCGGTGTGCTGGATGATGTGATGGATATTGTGGATCAAATTCTAATCATGACGGTGAATCCCGGTTTCGGCGGCCAGACATTTTTACCGCTGCTGGATAAGATTTCCGCCGCGCGCGCGAAAATTACCGCGCGCGGCCGTGATATCCGCCTGGCCGTGGATGGCGGTATTACACCGGAAAATGCGGGCGACGTAATCGCTGCGGGCGCAGATGTTTTGATCGCGGGCAGCAGTATTTTTAAACGCCCCCAATCTGATTATGTGAAAATCATTTCCCAATTGCGGGGCGTTTGATGGGTTTAGCGCTGGAAAAACCTTCACCCTTTTCGCTAGAAAAATCGCTGCGCGGCCTGGTATTCGGCTCGCCGATTTACCGTATGACCTTGGCGCGCGATGCGCCCGCCCAACTTGCCATTCCGCCCCAGGATATGTTGCCCGCGGATGCCGCCCTGGGCGTGCAAATGTATGGCGGAAATTTTGCGCTAGCGGGACAGACGCTGATGTGTATCGAACCGGATTTCTCTCCCCACGGTTCAACTGAGGGCTGGCGCGCGGCGCTGCACCGTTTCGCTTGGCTACGTGATTTGCGCGCGGCAGGCGGCGATCAGGCGCGGCGCGTAGCGCGGCGCTGGGTTTCCGCCTGGCTGGAAGAATTTACCGAATGGCATGAAGAAGCCTGGCATCCGTTATCCACCGGTCTGCGCTTGCGCCATTGGTTGCAGCATCATGATTTTTTCTGCGCCAGCGCAGATGATCTTTTCCGTTTTGCGGTTTACGACAGCATCGCGCGGCAAGCGTCACATCTGGCGCGCGTTTTACCGGGCACATTAACAGGCGCCGAATTATTAGGCGCATTGGAAGGTTTGATCATGGCGGGCCTAGCGATTCCGGGCCGTGTGGATCATTTACAATTAGGTCTCCGCCACTACCGCCGCGAATTAGAAGCACAGATTTTATCCGATGGCGGCCATACCTCGCGTAGTCCCGGCGTATTATTCACGATCTTAATGGGCATGATGGCGGTGCGCTCGGCCCTCACCGCAGCGCGCCAGCCCGTACCCGAAGAAATCTCCGCCGCGATCGAGCGCGCCGCGCTGATGATCAAATTGTTCCGTCACGGCGATGGCGGCCTTGCTTTATTTCACCATTCTACCGAACAAATGCCGGTATTATTGGACGCAGTACTGGCCCAAGCCGATGCGCGTCGTAATTTAAAAAGCGCCAATGTTAGCGGTTACGAACGCGCGGTGCAGGGACGTTCATTATTAATTTTGGATGCAGGCCAACCCGCCCTAGCCCCCACCAGTCACGCCAGCACTTTGGCTTTTGAATTTTCCATCGGCAAAGACCGGCTGATTACCAATTGCGGTTGCTGGCGCGGCACCGGCCCGTGGCGCGCGGCGCTAGCAGCCACCGCCGCCCATTCTACGCTCAGTCTGAATGATACCAATTCCCTGGAATTTTCCAGTGCGCAAAGCGCGCTGCGTCGCGTGCGTCGCCGTCCTAATTTCGTTACGATCACGCGGGACGAAAGTCCGGCTGGCATCCAGCTTGAAGCCCGCCATGATGGTTACCGCGAAGGTTTGGGTTACCTTTATACGCGCACGTTGGTGCTGCGCGATGCGGGTGAAACCCTGATGGGAGAAGAGCGGCTGTCCGGTGCAGCCGCCCAAGTCAATTACGCCATCCGCTTCCATTTGCATCCCAATGTTCAGGCATCCCTGACACAAGATGGCCAAGCCGTATTATTACGCCTGCCATCCGGTACAGGCTGGCGCTTTCGCCAGGAAGGCGCGAACGCTTTGGCATTAGAGCCCAGCATTTATAGTGGCGATGGCACCACGCAGCGCCGCTCCCTGCAACTCGTTTTACACGGCGAAACCGCCGGCCCAGCGCAAATCATCTGGCGCCTGGCGCGCGAGAAAAAATAATGAGCGAACGAGCGCTTTACGATTTTTTCGCGCAGCATGAAATTCCATACCAAACCCTGGAGCATGCGGCGGCTTTTACCGTTGCGGAAATTCCACCCGAAGTCATGGCACTGCCCGGTGCGCATGTGAAAAGTTTACTTTTGGTGGATAAAAATAAAACTTTCTGGCTGGTGATTGCGCTGGATGAAACGCGCGTAGATTTGAAGGGTTTGGCCCAGCAATGCGGCGCGGGTAAATTTTCCTTTGCCAAACCCGAGGATTTATTAGCGCTCCTCCAAGTTACACCGGGCTCCGTCACGCCTTTTGCGCTGCTGCTCGATCCGCAACACCACGTTAAAGTTATTATTGAAAATGACATTTTTGATCACAGTCACATCAATGGTCATCCCATGCGTAATACGGCCATGACGACAATAAATATGGACGACTTTAAGCGCTTTTTAGCGCTTTGCGGTCATCCGTTTCAAACGACGGCACTAACAGCCCAAATCCCGAGATAATACAGTTCACCAGACGGCGATTTAGCTTGCCTTTCAAAGTACTTTTGCCTATACCAGCGGCTCCTGCGCGCCCGTAGCTCAACGGATAGAGCATCTGACTACGGATCAGAAGGTTAGGAGTTCGAATCTCTTCGGGCGCGCCAGTTTTTCTTTGGGTTTCCCTATGACCCGTACCGATTATTTGCTGGATGGCCACGTTCAAATCACGCAAAGCGCGGAAGGTTATCGCGCAGGGCTGGATGCGGTGATGCTGGCGGCCGCCTGTCCGGCGGCCACAGGAGAAAGCATTCTAGATTTGGGCTGCGGTGCAGGTGCAGCAAGCTTATGTTTGACTGCACGTGTGACGGGCCTTCACATCGCCGGCATCGAAATTCAACCCGAACAAGCTAAGTTGGCGCGAACGAACTTTGCACAGAATAATATGATTGCGGAAATTATTTGTGCTGACCTTATAGAATATAAATTTCCGTCCGATGCCTTTGATCATATTATTTTAAACCCTCCCTATCATGATGCCGCACAGCATATGCCGCCGGAAAATACCGCGCGCGCGACCGCTTTTATGGCGGATGATCTGAACGCCTGGATTACCGCCGCGCGCCGCGCCGTGAAAACGCATGGCAGTGTTACGATCATTCACCGCACAGATGCACTACCTGACATTATCAAAAACCTGGAGGGCTTTGGCGCGATTGAAATTATCCCATTGTGGCCGCGCGAAAACACGTCTGCCGAACGTATTATTGTTCGCGCGCGCAAAGGCCGTAAAACGGCCCTGACTCTAAAACCCGGGGTTATCCTTCATACCGCCGATGGTGGTGAAACCGAAATCGCACGCAGCATCTTGCGCGATGTGGCAAAAATTCCGTAGAATACGAGTCGTGCAGGACCTACGCCAAGCCCTTGAAGAACTCGACGAAGCGCTCGACCGCCTCGAAGAGCAATCCGCCCGCCCACCCGCCACGAACAGCATCACGCTGCGGTCCCCCGGTGAAATTTACCGCACGGAATTTATGCGCCGCCTAGATGAAACCATTGTGGATACGCAAAAAATATTGGATCAGGCCGCCTGAAATGACAACGATTGAAATCACTCTGAACGGCCGCGATTATCCCGTCGCCTGCAGTGAAGCTGAAGCGTCCCGCATCCAGGACCTGGCAAAACAGTTGAATGCACGCACCACCAACCTGCAAGCCCAAATGGGTACCTCTGTTTCGGATGCGCATTTATTGGTCATGGTGAACCTGATGCTTTTGGATGAGCTGTCCGACGCCCAATTAAAAGCCGTTGTTGCACAAGAAGCCGCAGCGGCGGCCGCACAAAAAACCCCATCCGACGACGAGGAAATCCTGGTCAGCGCCGTGCGTCACCTAACCGGCCGCGTGAATTCTATTGCAGAAAAGTTGAAGGCTGCCTAAGTTATATCCGGCTGGGCGGTGCCGACCGGTTGCTATACTCCCAAGGGCCGATAAAAACATAGCGGGAGCTGTCCCTGATTGTCGCCATTGGCGGCAGTTAAATGGCGCCCACCTGGGTAACTGGGTCCGCTGTGGAGACGCAATAACCATCGCCCGCCTGGCTGCTTTATGACGAATGACAGAAAAACTTTGCGGACGGACCTTCGCATACGGCGGCTAGCGGCAGCTTTGCATCACCCAAATGCTGCGCAATTATTGCTGGAACGATTTCAAACAATTGTTTTGCCAGCGCAATCGCTGGTGGCAGGCTATGCCGCTATCAAGGACGAAATCAACCCTGTGGCAGTGATGGAATTTTTGGCATCTCAAGGTATGAAACTGTGTCTGCCAGTGATCGTACAGGGAGACGCCCCGCTGGAATTTCACCCCTATCAATTGGGGAATGCATTAGATATGCATGATACCTATGCCCTTCCCCAACCTACCCGATATAACCCTGTTATACCCCATATACTATTAATTCCACTGCTCGGCTTTGACCGCACGGGCAACCGCATCGGTTACGGTAAAGGTTATTACGACCGCACCTTGGAACAACTGCGCGCGCGCCATAACATCATCGCCATTGGCTTGGCCTATGCCGAACAGGAAGTCGAGCAAATCAACGCCCAACCGCATGACCAGCGCCTGAATATCATTGTCACCCCGCGTGAGGTGATTTACTGTTCCGCCTTATGAAACTCTTGTTTTTAGGCGATATCATGGGATCCACCGGACGCGAGGCGGTGCTGCGCCAAGTGCCCATTTGGCGGCGCGAATGGGCGTTGGACGCCGTCATCGTCAATGGCGAAAACGCCGTAAACGGCAAGGGTATTAACCGCGAAACCGTGCAAAAATTGCTGGCCGCCGGCATAGATGTCATCACCACCGGCAATCATGCTTTTGATGTGAAGGGTGAGATTTCCTGCTTCGAAGATTTCCCCACTCTGCTGCGACCGCTCAACTTTTTACCGCGCACCCCGGGTCGCGGTTCATGCATTTTCACCACAGCACACGGGCAAAAAATGCTGATCATAAATCCGATTGCGCAGCTTTTTATGCCGCAGATGGTCAACAGTCCTTTTTACGCCGTCGATGATTTACTGCGGCAATATACGCTGGGCGGCAATGTGAATGCGATCTTTCTCGACTTTCACACCGAAACGACTGCTGAGGTTCAGGCGTTGGCCTGGCACCTCGATGGCCGCGTCTCCTCTGTCATCGGCACCCACACTCACGTGCCCACTGCCGATACGATGATTTTACCTGGAGGCACAGCGTTTCAATCAGACGCAGGCATGTGCGGCGATTATATGTCAGTGTTGGGCGTGATGCATCCGCGCGCGATTGAAACCTTTACCAACAACTATATCGCCGACCGCAAAATGGAGCCTGCAAAAGGTCCCGCGACCCTATGCGGCGTCTATCTGGAAATTCACGATACCACCGGCAAATGCACGCGGGTCGAACCCGTCCGTTTCGGCCCGCACTTGATTAATACCGTCCCCTTCGCCTAAGTAGCAGAATGACTGACAAATCCATCCATCCTTATGCAATCGCCGTGCGCGACGTACGCGGCAAGGGCCGCGGCGTTTTCGCCCTAAAAAACTTCAAACGCGGCGAACTGATTGAACGCTGTCCGGTATTGATTATCCCAGGGCGCCATTCGCAATATATTTTGAAAACCAAACTCGATCATTACGCATTTGATTGGGACAAGGAAGACGAGCTGGCACTGATTTTAGGTTATGGCATGATTTATAATCATTCTTACGCGCCCAATGCAAAAATCGTGCATGACCTGCGCAAACGCACATCCGATATTATCGCCTATACCGCCATTAAGTCTGGGGACGAAATTCTGGTCAATTATAATGGCAAACCGAAAGATCCAGCACCCCTGTGGTTTGATGTCGTAGACCACCGCATGGGTGAATAATCGCCATTAAAAGCTTGATTTTCATGCTTCATTCCAGCTAGGCTTTACCCATGGAATGCAAAGGGTTGAGGATAACATGGAAACAATGCATAATAATACTATTGCTCTGAAAGTATTTTCGGTACCCATGGCTTTGGCGCTTATATTTGTGGGCTGGCGCTGGAACCAATATGTAAAAACATCAGCGCAGGAAGAGGAAAATATAAAGGAAATTGCTGCACAAGCAAAACGAATGAGAGATCAATTTAACAGTGATACTAGTTTTATTACGAATAAATTGGAAGGACAAGCCAAAGAATTTGGACCTGGTTTGACATTTAATGTGTCTCCTACCATGCATAGTTTGGGACATGGCATCACCGCCCCTTCACTAGAACACGGCCCTAATCGCGATACCATACTGATTAATGTTTCAATTTCGCCTGCAAGGGGAAACATATTAAATATCGGCAGGCTATCCTACCCTTTGGACGCAGTTAAAAACGCGCGAGTAAAGCCAAACTCCACTCTTTCTTTAAGGGATAGTACTTTTGCTTATATTTATGATCCGCGTCTAATTTCTCAAAAATTGAAGCAAAATTCGCGAGTGCGACAGACTGTGAAAAATTTTTACCTTTGAGCAAAACGACAAAATATGGGAAAGTTAGACGAAGCTGTGAGGATAATAAATGTCCCCGCCCATACCCCCTAACCAATATTGAGAATTTAGTGGATTTCCTTTAACGAGACATCATGGCTGGTCATAGCAAGTTCAAAAATATCATGCACCGCAAAGGCAAGGCGGATGCCCAGCGTTCGCGTATGTTCGTGAAATTATCGCGCGAAATTACCGTGGCGGCGAAATCAGGCGTGCCGGATCCGGCGATGAACCCGCGCCTGCGGGCGGCCATCGCGGCGGCGCGCGCAGAAAGCATGCCCAAGGATAAAATTGAAAACGCGATTAAAGTCGCGCTCGGCAACCAGGGCGGCGCCGATTACCAAAGTGTGCGGTATGAAGGCTACGGCCCTGGCGGCGTGGCGATCATTATCGAGGCTCTGACGGACAACCGTAATCGTACCGCACCCGAAATCCGCGGAGCCTTTAGTAAATATGGCGGTAATATGGGCGAAAGCGGTGCCGTCAGTTTTATGTTCGATCACGTGGGACAGATTATTTTCTCTGTCAGCGCGGGCAGTGCTGAGGCAGTATTTGATGCAGCGCTGGAAGATGGAGCGGATAATGTTGATAGTAGCGATGCAGGTCATGTGGTCACCACTACGCTGGACGGTTTTGCCGCAGTGCGCGACGCGCTGGAGGCCAAATTCGGCGAGCCCGAACGCGCCGGTTTAATATGGCAACCGAATATCACTGCTACGCCTAATGAAGAACAGGCAGCGCAGTTATTAAAGCTGATCGACGTTTTGGAAGAAAATGACGACGTGCAACAAGTTTTCGCGAATTTTGAATTATCGGAAGAGATAATACAAAAGCTGGCGGGTTAGATTTTCGCAATTAACGCTTTGGTTAACGCATTCAATTTCATCGCACCGACGGGGGTCGCGCCGATATCGGTGTCATTTTCCCACAGCAACCCTTCATCAAAAAATGGCTGTAAAATGTTTACTGGGAAAACCGCATTAAAATCTTGTTGCGCATAATATGCGATGCGTGCTTTGGGAATGCCCACAGTTAACCGCAAACCCATCATCAGGCATTCTTGCAGCATATCCGCCGCCGATACTTTTTTCGGCGCATGGAGCGCGTGGCCGGTTTCAAAAACTTTTTTCAAATAAATCGCGGGTGCACGATGAGTTGTTGTTGCATATTTAAATCCATTCAACGTCACGCGCCCATGCGCGCCGGGTCCGATGCCCAAATAATCATCATATTGCCAATAAGCGAGATTGTGGCGGGATTCCTGCCCGCCGTGCGCATGATTGGAAATTTCGTAAGCGTTCAATCCAGTCGCCGCACAGGCAGCCTGGGTATATTCGAACATCGCGGCGGCGGCATTTTCGGCCGCCGTCATCTGCTCACCCCGCTGGGCACGATGATAAAACGGCGTGCCAGGCTCCAGCGTCAGTTGATAAAGTGATAAATGGTCCAGATTAAGATTTAAAATTTCATTTAATTCATTTTCCCAATCCTGTTCCGTCTGTCCTGCGCGCGCATAAATAAAATCGGCCGACACGCGTGCAAATGTTCCGCGTGCAATATTTAGCGCATGCAGGGCTTCATCGCGCGAATGGCGGCGACCCAAAAATTTTAATGCGTCATCCTGCATGGATTGTACGCCCAACGAAATGCGATTAATGCCGACGCGCGCAAAATCCTTTAATTTTCTGGCTTCCACACTGCCCGGATTGGCCTCCAGCGTAATTTCGCAATCATCATCGATGCGCCATAAATTCCGGATTTCCTCCAGAACATTTTCGACAATTTTCGGCGCCATCAGACTGGGCGTGCCGCCGCCCCAAAAAATACTAGTAATAATCCGAGCTGGCACCTGCGCATGCCAGTGTCGCAATTCGGAAATATAGGCGCGCGCCCATTCATCGTGATCTATCGTTGCCGCGACGTGGGAATTAAAATCGCAATAAGGGCATAGCGAGGCGCAAAATGGCCAGTGAATATAAATAGCAAGGGGGGTAAAGGGGAGTGTTTGTGAGCTTTCGCTTTTATTTACTACCACCCGCTCCCCGTGAAGCGGTTCTATTGAAAACATATTTTCACTAAAGCCTGCAACGCCCGCGCCCGCGCACTGATGTTGTCTTTCACGGCTGCGCCCAGTTCGGAAAAAGTTTGCGTATAACCATCCGGAATAAAATAAGCATCGTAACCAAACCCATCCTCACCATTCGGCTTAGGCAGCAAGGTTCCTTGCGCGCGACCTTCAGCGTAAATAATTTCTCCATCTGGCCAGGCGAGCGCAAAAACGGTAACAAATTCCGCTGCAGCAGGAGACCGGCCGTCCAGCTCCACGAAAATACGATCCACGGCGGTTTGATAACTTTTACTTTCGCCCCGCCAGCGCGCGGAATGAATCCCTGGTGCACCGTTCAACGCGGTCAGACAGATACCGCTGTCATCCGCCAACGCAGGCAAGTTCGTGCCTGCGACAGCAGCAAGCGCCTTAATCCGCGCGTTATCGTGAAAACTCGCGCCGTTTTCTTCCGGCTCAGGCAAATTTTTTTCGTTCGCCGTTACCAAGTTCCCCACATAAGGTGCTAGCAGCTTTTTAATCTCGCCAATCTTATCTTTATTGTGACTGGCAATTACCAAACTGTCTTCATGGAACTGGCGCATCTATGCGGCCTTGGCTTGCACCAGCACCGTCTGTTGCTTTGCTACCAATTGTGCGATGCCATCCGCCGCCAAATCCATCAGTTCATTAAATTTTGACCGATCGAATGTGGCGGCCTCTGCCGTCGCTTGAACTTCCACCAGCAAACCTGACGCGGTCATAACAAAATTCGCATCGGCATCGGCGCGGCTATCTTCGACGTAATCCAAATCCAGGCAGGGCATGCCATCAATGATACCGCATGAAATCGCCGCCACGCCATCACGAAGAGGCATTGCCTTAATTTTTTTATTCGCGAGCGCCCAATCAAAGGCCTGATGCAATGCCAGATAAGCACCCGTAATAGCTGCGGTGCGCGTGCCGCCATCAGCCTGGATCACATCGCAATCGATTTTTACCTGGGTTTCACCCATCGCCGTCGTATCCACAATAGCGCGCAAGGCACGGCCGATCAGACGTTGAATTTCCTGAGTCCGGCCGGACTGTTTGCCCTTGGCCGCTTCGCGATCCATGCGTTCATGGGTTGAGCGCGGCAGCATGCCGTATTCCGCTGTGACCCAGCCGGTGCCTTTACCCTTTAAAAACGGCGGCACTTTGGCTTCAAATGACGCCGTACATAACACATGTGTATTGCCAAACTGCACCAGGCATGAACCCTCAGCATAACGTGCCGTGCCCAATGTAAAATTTACGTCGCGAAGTTGATGCGGCGCGCGGTTTTGATGTCTCATGATGTTCCTTTGCTTAATGCAGGTAACGTGAAAAAGCCGCATTGTGCAATGATTTTTTATTCGTTAACTTATCTTCATGCGTCTGATTTTCGCCGTAATCTGCCTATGTCTGCTTCCCCTAACCACCTGGGCGCAGCTGACCTATCAAACAGACCCAAACGACATCCAAAGCACGCCGGCCATCATTTCTAAACAAGACCCTATTAAAGTTATCGTCAAAAAAACACGGGGGGATGAAGTTTCAGTCCGGGCGGACTGGTATGGTTTATTTTTATTATGGGCCAAAGCACATCCGAGTGAAACTCTGTCCGGGCTGCGCGATCCCGGCAGTTTTGACAATTTTGCCGCCTTTATGGCATGTGATTGGGTGCGTGATTTTCGCGCGAATGATATTACCTGGCCACAAAAACAAATTGAAATTGTGCAAAAATTTAATGGGCGGGTTTTAAATCCACCCGGACGGTTCCGCTTACTGACTTATGCGGTACTCGGCCCCTATATCGCTGGACAGCAACAATTTGTTTTCAAGCCATTGGAGGGTGCCGCGTTTAATATCAAATTTCCTGACGATAAAATTTTCGGTATGGAAGATGATTGCACGACACCAAATGATCACAAAACTGCACCGCAATATCCCTGGCCGCGAGAATTTTTACTCGGTTTCATGAATGCCGATTTCGTCACAACCTTGCCGATGGAAAGCGTAAAAGCGGAATACTTCCTGAATAACCTGCCCAAGAGTGATAAGGGCGAGCCGGACCGGCGCCTGGTAGTTGAGATTGAATTTGACGTGACAAATTTCTTCCCGTCACCAGCAGACAAGATCGCTTCAAATGAAAAACTATTACCGCCTGTGCATGTCGGCATCACGGCCCGACGTGCAATTATCTATGCTGATGCTAACCGAACCAAAGAGTTGGAGCGGGTCGGATTTTAATTTTACTTTAAGCTTTCTAAAACATCTCGTGCCGCTTGAGCAGGATCGGCCGAACTCGTAATCGGGCGCCCCATCACAATATAGTTTGCCCCATGCGCAACCGCCTCAGCAGGAGTTAGTGTGCGTTTCTGGTCATCTTGCTTTGCGCCCTTGGCCCGTATGCCAGGACAGACCAATAAAAAATCGTTGCCACATAACGTCCGCAGCTCTCGGAGTTCATGGGGCGAGCAAACAATGCCATCCAATTTGCAATCCTGAGCAAGCGAAGCCAGACGCCGCACTTGATCCGCCACTGGAATTAGATGGCCCATGATCTTCAAATCGTCATCCTCAAGCGAGGTTAAAACCGTCACGCCCAAGATCAGCGGGCGCGGCACACCCAGTTTCCCCGCCGCATCAACCGCAGCGCGTTGCGCCGCCCGCATCATGGTTTCGCCGCCGACCGTGTGGATGGTGATGAATGTGGGGCGCAAAGTGGCCGCACTATTGATCGCACCCGCAACGGTATTGGGAATATCATGTAGTTTTAAATCTAAAAATAATGCCGCATCCAGTTCATCCAGCAGGCGGCGCACCCCATCCGGGCCATGACGCACAAAAAATTCCAAGCCTAATTTAACAGCATGCGTCACTGGCGCCACGGCTTTGATTAATTTTTTCGCCTGCGCTTCATCCGCCGTATCCACCGCAACAAACAGGGGCGTTTTGATTTTGGGCTTTACCATGCCTTAAGTTAACAATAATAATGGCAAAATCACAATATCAGTTATGGGACAACAAACTATCGTCATGGATCAATTCCTTTAATTTTTGCAGGTCATTCACGTGAATTTTACGCCCTTCCTTATTAATCACGCCTTCTTTTTGCAGCTGCGCCAGGTTGCGCGTTAAGGTTTCGCGGCTGACATCAATCATCGCGGCCCATTCGTCCTGACCGGGAATTTCCGCATCGGCAACATTTCCGGAAATTTGTGCCCAATCCAAAATCGCAGCCGCGACGCGCTGACTTGCGGTGGAATAGGAAAGCCGCGCCAAACGTTCCGTATTGTGGCGCGTGATATTGACCAAATGCATCAAGAGAAATTTGGCAAAGGACGGCTGGGTTTCCAGCCAACGCATAAGGGTCTTTTGTGGGATTTCTATGAGCTCACATGCCTTCGCCGCAACCGCGGAACCCGTACGTATGCCATTATCCAAAGCCGCCAATTCACCAAAACATGAGCCCGCTGGCAGTAAATCATAGGTTAAATAATGACCGTCTGAGCTATGCCGCTGAATGCGTATTAGACCCGATAAAAGCAAGAAATAATGATGATCCAGCTCACCTTGAGAAAACAGGATTTCATCTTTTTGCAAACGCCGACGCGAACACAATATTAATTCCTGCTGACCCTGTGCATCTAAATTTCGCGCCAATTTCGTATCGCACCAATCAACCGGTCCCACACTCATTCTATTGCGATGTTTTGGTTGGACCGGTGACATTGTCAAGCCTGCGACCCGTCGAATTACACTGGCACCAGTCCCGGCTCTTTTTTAAGTTGTGGCGGAATATCGTAATTACCCGTGCGAGCCAGCGCGACATTCACACGATAGCCTTGCTGTGCGGCATAATTTTGCAAAAAACTTTCACGCGTCGCCAGATCCGTATCCGATGCCATGGGATGGTGCGAAATTAATGCCCGCTGCACGCCTGCCACCGCACAGAGATCAATGACATCTTCAGCCGCAGAATGCCCGAACCCTTTCAAAAAGGGCATTTTTGTAAAATCATTGCGCGTAAACATGCCATCAGCAATCACAATACTTGCATGGCGGCAAAACCTTTCAATCTGCCCAAGTCCATCTTCTGGCGTGTCTTGCAATGATAAATCCGTGAGGATGCAATAACTATCCTTGCCATGCTGCAGCTTGGCGCCGATCGCCATTTTGGTGCCATGATGCAGTGGCAAAAATTGCACGCTATAACCATCCGGTAATTTCATGGTTTGACGAATACGATCGGTTAAATCTTTTAAAATAACTTTGCCTTGCCCCAGATGCTTTTCCGCCATATCCGGCGAAAAAGGATCAGAAAATAAGATTTTATAGGCATCCTCAAAGCTGCCTGCCTTTACGGCCTCTCCTAATTCGTTCCACTGCAAATAACTGCCGAAGAAGGTTTTCTTGATCGCGCCATTAAACATAATCCCGGCCTGTTCTGCACCCAGGAGATGGTCAAAGTGCATATGTCCGATGAAAACGGCGATGGGTTTTTTCTGCTCTGGCGACCGTTTCAGATAGTTATCGGAAAAATCATAAAAACCAGTGCCGGCATCAAAAACCAGAATTTGTTGCGGCAGTTCAACTTCAACGCAGGTTGTCTCTTTACCAAATTGACCATATTTTTCATCGGCTTGCGGACGGCTGCCGCGTGTGCCCCAAAAACGGATGTGTGGAAAGGTTGGTTGCATGGTTGCTCTCCCTTCCCCTGATTATGTTTCAGGGCGGAAAACAAAACCGTGACGACCATCACAAAAATTTCTTATTTGTTAAATAAAGCTAAAATTATTTATTTTTCGTTCCGGCCGCTTCGCCATTCAAGAGCTCTTTCAACGGTTTGCCTGCTTTGAAAAACGGTGTGCGTTTGGCGGCAACAGTCACTGCTGCGCCAGTGCGCGGATTACGGGCCATACGTGCCTTGCGCTCCTTAGCCCAAAAGGCGCCAAAGCCGCGTAGTTCAACACGGCGGCCCTCGGCAATTGCCTCGGCAATGGTGGTGAAAATCGTATCCACGATTGCTTCCAGGTCGCGCTGATACAACTGCGGATTATTTTCCGCCAGACGTAGAATAAGTTCGGAACGGGTCATAGTGGCCGCCTATCAGTTAGGCCTGAGAATGCAGGAAATTCAGGCAAAAAACAAGCGCCGCAGTTGCCTGCGGCGCTTGAAGGATAACAATTGAAAAAATTAACCGTTCGCGGCGGCTTTGTCTTCCTGTGCTTTTTTCAGTGCCGCGCCCAAAATGCCGCCCAAAGAGGCACCCGATTCCGCCGTGCCAAATTCGGCAATGGCGGCGCGTTCTTCGGCCACTTCTTGCGCCTTAATCGATAGTTGCAAGCGTCGGCCCTTTTCAATGCTGACGATGCGGGCATCGACTTTTTCGCCCACGGCGAAACGGTCGGTGCGTTGTTCGCTGCGGTCGCGCGATAGATCCATTTTCTTGATGAAACCGGTGTAGTTGTCGGCCACCGCAACATCAATGCCGGCTTCCTTGATCGCCGTAATCGTGCAGGTAACCACTGCGCCTTTACGCAAACCATCGGACGCGCCTTCGCCGCCCTGTTGGCTATTATCGTTGCGGCTGGCATTGTTGTTACTGGTCGTGATGCTGCCCGCGGGTGCTTCCGTCAGGGCCTTCACCGACAAGGATACGCGTTCTTTTTCCACATCAACTTCCAACACGCGTACCGTAACTTGGTCGCCTTTATTGTAGGTTTTAATGGCTTCTTCGCCCGGCACCGTCCAGGACAGGTCGGACATATGCACCATGCCGTCCACATCGCCCGGCAGTTTCACAAACAAACCAAATTCTGTGATGTTGGAAATTTCGCCGGTATAGTCGCTGCCTTCCGGATGCGACTGGGCAAAATCTGTCCAAGGATTCTGGATGACCTGTTTCATGCCCAGAGAAATGCGGCGTTTTTCGCCGTCCAGTTCCAGCACGATCACATCCACATCCTGGCCTGTCGTGACCAGTTTATTCGGATGAATGTTTTTCTTGGTCCAGGACATTTCAGACACGTGCACCAAGCCTTCAATGCCATCGGCGACTTCAACAAAAGCCCCGTAATCGGTGATGTTGGTGACTTTACCGCTATGGCGCGTGCCCACAGCAAATTTCTCAACGGAACCTTCCCACGGATCTTTTTCCAGCTGTTTCATGCCCAGGGAAATGCGCTGGTTATCTTTATTAAAGCGAATAACTTGCACTTCAACCTGTTGGCCGACTTGCAGCGCTTCGGATGGGTGATTGATGCGTTTCCACGAAATATCGGTGACATGCAGCAAACCATCGACGCCGCCCAGATCAACGAAGGCACCGTAATCGGTGATGTTTTTCACATTGCCTTTCAGCACCACGCCTTCACGCAGATCCTGGATCAGTTCCGCACGCGCATCGGCACGGGTTTCTTCCATCACGGCGCGGCGCGAGACGACGATATTGCCGCGCGCACGATCCATTTTCAAAATCAATAATTGCTGCGGCGCATTCATCAGTCCCGTTGCATCTTTGGTCGGACGAATGTCCACCTGGCTACCCGGCAGGAACGCAATCGCACCGCCGAGGTCAACGTTAAAGCCGCCCTTCACGCGGGAGAAAATCACGCCGGTGACTTTTTCTTGTTTCATGAAGGATTCTTCCAGCGTGACCCACACCTCTTCGCGGCGTGCGCGTTCACGCGACAATTGCGCTTCGCCGTCGCGGCCTTCAACGCGTTCAATAAAGACGTCAACCAGGCCGCCGATTTCCAGTGTGTTATCGCCGTCGGTGAAACCAAATTCTTTGCGCGGAATTCGGCCTTCAGATTTCAGGCCGACATCGACGATGACAACGTCATCGGTCAGGCCGACGATCATGCCTTTTAAAACTTGGCCTTCAAAAGATTGACGGCCGGAAAAATTTTCATCCAATAGGTTTGCAAAGCTTTCTTTGCTAACCATTTGATTTTCTGCTTTAAACGCATCCAAGGCTTCAGTGGAAGGGTTGTAACGCGCGCGTGTTTTTTGTGCGGCTTTCGCCATATTATGCTCCGTATAGAGCGCCCAGTCTGCCAGGCGCAGTTGTTGATGTTGAAGAAGTGCGGCGTATTATCCCGAGCGCGATGCCTGTGGCACCATGGGCGCTTAGATTTAGGGGCGCTGTCGCCAGGCCCGCCGTGCATTGCAATTACCTGCAAGACAAGCTGTTATTCATTATTCCCGAATGAATTGCAAGCTTTTATTACTAACTGGAACTAATACCAAGCAAATAATTTTTTACTTTCACGCCAGCTCGGGAATGGCCTGGCGCACGATTTCTAGGGCTTTTTCAATGGCTTCTGTGGGATTTAGGTTTGATGTATCGACCGTAAAGGACCCCGCCGCGGCGATTAGGGGCGCAGTTTCCCGTGTGGTATCCCGCAGGTCCCGCGCGCGCACTTCCTGTAAAACCTGGTCAGACGTCACGATATCCCCGCGGGATTGCAGCTCTTTCCGACGGCGTTCGGCGCGGATTTCCAGCGTCGCGGTAACAAAGATTTTAACCGGTGCATCGGGGCAAACGATGGTGGCGATGTCGCGGCCATCCAGAATGGCGCCCTTGGCATCTTTCGGCGGATGGGCAGCGAAATTGCGCTGCAGCTCCAGCAGGGCCGTGCGCACCGGCGGATGGGCAGAGGTGATGGAGGCGGCTTCCGCTACCGGATTGGTCCGGAGTGAGGAATCGTCAATTAAATCCATGGTGAAATGTGATGCGAATTTTTGCGCGATGCGTTCCGCAATGGCCAGGTCATTGATATCTTTACGCGCAAACATCCATTGTTTGCCGATAAACCGGTATAAAAGGCCTGTTTCGAGATGCGCGAAACTCAGCTCGCGCGCCAGGCCGCGGGCGATGGAGCCCTTGCCGCTGGCCGATGGGCCGTCAATGGCGATTACAGGAAAAGTCATTTGCTTTTCAACGTATCACGAATTTCTGTCAGCAAAGCATCGGTGCTGGAAGGTGGGTTGGCAGCCTCTTCTTTTTTGAAACGTTCGGTAAGTTTATTCAGACCGCGCACCATCATAAAGACCGCAAAGGCGACAATTAAAAACTTGATGACGGCGTTTAAAAACAAACCGTAATTGAGTGTCGCAGCGCCCGCCGCCTTGGCCGCCGCCAAGGACGGAAAATGCGCCGTGCCGGACAGTTGAATATAGAGGTCGCTGAAATCGATGCCGCCCACCAGGACGCCAACCGGCGGCATGATAACATCGGTGACCAGACTGTTGACGATACCGGTAAAGGCCGCGCCGATGATCACCCCCACGGCCAGGTCCATAACATTGCCGCGCATGATGAATTTCTGAAACTCTTTGAGCATCCCGTTAGGATATTCGGAGTTTAGGAAATAGGGAAGATACTTTTTGTTAAGGCGTTAAGCGCGCAATGGCCTGATGATATTTTTTGATTAAGTTTTTAGGATTGCAAGTTGGGGGAGTGCTTTTCACCTGCACAACATACATTTGATGCCAATAAGGGCCCATCACGGTATGATCAGTAAAACCGCCAAATAGGGATATAGTTGGAATACCACTGGCCGATGCAAAATGCGTCAGGCCCGTATCACCACCAAAATAAGCCTTGGCACCTTGCACAAGGCCAAAGCTTTGCGCCAATGTAGTTTTACCAACCAAATTGTGGGCACGGCGCGGGTGGGCTTTGCATACGAGATTGAACAACTCTTTGCGAACAGATGATGGACCTAAAAAGACAACATTTTCACCTTGATCAATCAACGCTTGCGCAAGATTGTTCCATACCTTTGGTCCTGGTGTTTTTTCAGGATGACCCGTTTCAATTTGAATAGCAATATAATGTTGGCCGGTTTCAAATGGCGGATAATGCGGATTGGGTACAGTTATATTTTTTACAATAGCATAATTTTGATTGGGCCTAAACTGACTATAATCGGAACTTATGCGGACATCCGTGAACCAACCCAAACTGGGTTCTGGTATTTTATATTCCGGAAATGTTTGCCGGATTTTCCAGGCAAAAGCATCCATGACATGGCGATAACCTGTGGTTTCCTCCTGGGGACTGACCTGGCCAGGGCGCGTGAACGGCGCGACGTGTGGAAGCACATGGAGTGTCGATCTATCGATATCGGGGTACAGGGTTTTGCTGTTATCAGGGTCCACAATCGGAAGCCAGGCAGGGGAACAGAAAAATATATCCGCAACAGTGTCTCCGACAGGTTTAGCATTTACAAGGTCTGACGCATTAAATCTTCTAAAGGTTGTTTCAGTCAGCGTAACACGTGGATGAACGGCTAATTTACGGTAAAGATTTGTTGTATATTCAGAATTATCCCCTTGCAAGCATCGGCCGTTCACGAGGACTTGGTGTTCACCAGGCAGGTTAAGCAGGCCATAAATCATCATGACTTCAACAACATGATCGCCAATACCTGGGACATTAAAAATATTTGGTCCGTCAAAATAATTGAATGCAATCTTCATCCTTAAAGTATGATGAATTCAGTCCCGAAATTGCAAGTTATTTAATACTTGCGCCCAGCCCAACCATCATTTCCACAAAAGTCGGGAAAGAGGTATTAATCGGTGCGGCGTCATTAATGGCGATGGGCGCATCGGATGCGAGGCCTGCGATCAGAAAACTCATGGCGATGCGGTGATCGAGGTGCGTGGCGATGGTCGCGCCGCCAGGCAATTTGCCAGTGCCATGCACGATTAGATCATCGCCGTCGATCTCCGTGTGTGTGCCGCAGGCTGCAAGGCCTTCGGCCATAATCGTCAGGCGGTCGGATTCTTTTGTGCGCAATTCATGCAGGCCACGCATGCGTGTGGTGCCCTGGGCAAAGGCGGCAGCGACGGCGAGGATGGGATATTCATCAATCATGCTCGGCGCACGTTCAGCCAACACATCAATACCGTGCAGTTCATTATAGGTCATGCGGATGTCGGCAACCGGTTCCCCGCCCTCTTCGCGTTCGTTAGAGTAAATAAGTTTTGCGCCCATTTCCTCAAGGCATGCAAACAATCCTGTACGTGTTGGATTCATGCCAACACCGGGCAGGAAAATATCGGAACCGGGAACGATCGCGGCGGCGACCATTGGAAAAGCGGTAGAGGATGGATCGCTGGGCACGATAATATGCATCGGGCGCAGTTCGACATAACCGGTGATGTGAATGGCAGTCGCGCCGCCGCCCAAGTCTTCGGTGGCCAAATTCGCGCCCATGGCAAGCAGCATGCGTTCAGTGTGATCGCGCGTGGCGACAGGTTCAATGACCGTCGTTGTGCCAGGTGTATTTAATGCCGCCAAAATAATCGCGCTTTTGACCTGGGCCGAGGCCACGGGCAAAGTATAGGTGATCGGCATCGGCTGTTGCGTGCCAGTAATTTTCATCGGCAATCGCTCATCGGTGGCGGTAAAGGCTGCGCCCATTTGCGACAATGGTTCAATCACCCGCCCCATGGGACGTTTGGACAGCGACGCGTCACCAAAAAATTCGGTGGTAATGGGATGCGTAGCAACCAGACCCGCCAGTAAGCGTGTTGAAGTACCGCTATTACCCATGTCCATTGGTGCATTGGGCTGTGCCAGGCCACCAACGCCAACGCCGTGAATATGCCAAATCTCACCGCATTTCTCTATCGTCGCACCCATGGCGCGCATAGCCCCAACGGTCGCATGGACATCCTCGCTTTCCAATAAACCGGAAATCGTCGTCTCGCCGACCGCCAGCGCACCCAGCAAAACCGCGCGGTGCGAGATGGATTTATTTCCGGGCGACAGCGCCGTACCGGACAAAGGGCCGGAGTTAGAGAAGGAAAGGGGGATTTTACTTGACATCCGCGCATCAAATGCCGAAATAGCCGCCAAACACAAGTCTCTTTGAGGAACCGAATGGCTAAAAAATCTGAAGCGGAAGTTTTGCTGGGCTTTAAACGCGTCTGCCCGGCGTGCAACACGCGCTATTACGACATGGGGAAAATGCCGCCGACCTGCCCGCATTGCAGCACGGAATATAACCCGGAGGCGCTGTTGAAGTCCCGCCGCAACCGCCCGATTGAGGATGAAGAGGAAGTGAAATTAAAACCGTCCAAAGCGCGCACAGCGGAGCCTGATGGTGATGAGGAAGAGGTGGTCGAGACCGAAGAAGAGGAAGTAGAATCCGAGGAAGAATATGCCGAATTAGACGGCGAAGCGGAACTGGCACCCGATGAAGAAGGTGCGGACGTAGAATTGGACGCGGATACAGACGATGACGATGAAGAAGATGACGGCGTGCTGGAAGACACGTCGGATCTTGGCGACGATGCGGACGATCTGGTCGAAGTGGAAATTGAAACCGGCGAGGAAGAACGGTAACGACGGGTTGCCCCGCCGCCGCAGTCAAGGGCATCCGGAGGTCAGAGGAATTGATACCCTGTGCTTTCGCGCACAATATGCGGTTTGGGGCGCCGCAGCCTCCGGGAGTTTTACGCGTTATGCAGCCCGCCGCATTTGTATGCCATGAGCTGAAAGTGGTTCCGGGACTGCCTGCGCTTCTCAAAAGATTTGCACCCCGCCTGATAGGCCGCCCACTGACTATACTATGATTATAATCCTAATAGGAATAAATGTCAAGGTAAAAATCTTGCCCTTACTGCCTGGGAAGGCTAAAAAACTAAAATTCAATTTTTGGAGCGAAAATGGCATTCATTACAACCGCAGGCGGCACCTGTATTGATTTTAAAAACACTCCGGCCGACCCAAATTCGTTTGGTCCCAGCCTGGGTGGGGATGCGGCGCTGAATAATGTTCGTTTGAATATCGCAATGGAACATGGCTGGGCGGTTGCGGGTGCGCAGCTTGTTACGCTAGTCGGCAGGGGCGATCCTGTCGGCTGGGCAGAGACAAATGCTAAATACAATCTCGCTCCGCTGGGTTGCGGTTGGGAAGAATTTGTCATGCGCGGCTTGCGCGGGGATAATCAAAACCCGGATGCGCAAGTATTGAATCCAAATTTGATCCATGACGGCCCCGCGCGTTTCGCGGTGTGGGAGATCGTCCAGGGCGGCGGCCTAGTGGTTGAGGCCAACAATGCGGGCCAGCCAACGGATTTATATCTGAAAATACCGCAGGCGCGTCCGACGGGGAAAGATATTATTCTCCTGGCTTCCGCGGCCACCACGGCGGCGTTTGACGATATCGGTCATCATCTGGCACCCGCATTGAATGATAATGCACTGATGATTTTGTCGCCCAATACGCGCAACCTCGCCACAGATGAATATAATGAAAAATTGAGCCGGCAAAAAGATAAAAGCCATTTGGTCGTCGTTAGCAGATCAGACATCATTAAAATGTACCCTGGTTCTTCCGAAGAAGACGCGCTGACAATGTTAAAAGGTGATGTGGTGCATAGACGCCGTCGAGTTTTAATGGTTACGCGCGGCGAAACCGGAATTGATTTTTACCAACCTGGTCAGCAACAGCCAGTTCATATGGATAGCCTGCGCTTGCCCGGTGTTCGGGATAGTGTCGGCGCGGGCGGCGGTGCTTTGACAGGTGCGATTTTGGCCTTTGCTGAATTGGGCGTTCACAGCCTGAATGATTTGCTGGCAATGCGGCCGAATGATTTTAAGCTGGTCGGGGGAACAGCGGCAATTTTTGCCGCCTACCATCTGGCCAGCCAGAACGCGGCGTTAAAATCAAAGATGAAATTCCCGCAGCCGCAACGTGTGGTAAATGGTTTTATAGGATCAAAGCTGGAGCTAACGGCCTAATTCTGCTTGCGGTCATAAACCGCCTTCGCTAAAGCTACGGACCTGTGGGGCTGTAGCTCAGTTGGTAGAGCGGTTGCATGGCATGCAACAGGTCGTCGGTTCGAGACCGATCAGCTCCACCATCATAAGGCGGGCTCGCAAGTAGCCGCACCATTTAATTAACGCGCTCCGCGCGGGCTATCCAAAATACTTGAATCTTGCCTTTCCTCTCTGCTATAAGCGCACAGCTTAACCGCACCGGTCGCAGCCTACCCGGATAAAACAAGGACGTGGAATTTGCAGACAATTGTTATTTGTTCCGGCGGATTGGATTCCGTCACGCTCGCGCATCAGGTCGCGGTGTGGCACAGTTTGGCTGGATTGGTTTCATTTGATTATGGCCAGCGGCACAGCAAAGAATTGGATTTCGCCGCGCGCGCGGCCGCGCGTTTGGGCGTGCCGCATAGCATTATTGATATCTCAAATATTGGCGCGCAGCTGTCCGGTTCAGCGCTGACAGATGATATCGCTGTACCGGACGGCCATTATGCGGAGGAGAGCATGAAAATTACGGTCGTGCCCAACCGCAATGCGATCATGTTGACGATTGCCTATGGTATCGCGGCAGCGCGAAATGCGGATGCGGTCGCGGCGGCATTTCACGGCGGTGATCATTTTATTTATCCGGATTGCCGTCCGGAATTTGTGGAAAAATTCTCGGATATGCAACATGCCGCGCTGGCGGACATGCATGATATCACACTGCTTACGCCGTTTTTGAATTTAACCAAGGCGGATATTGTTGTGGCGGGCGCGGAATTAAAAGTGCCCTTTGTCGAAACTTGGTCCTGTTACAAAGGCGGCGCGGTTCATTGCGGGTGCTGCGGCACCTGTGTCGAGCGGCGCGAAGCCTTTGACATTTCGAGCGTGGAAGACCCAACAATATATGAAGATCAGAATTTTTGGCGCGAAGCCGTGCAGAAAAGGAGCGCATAATGTACCGCATCGCCAAAAAGTTTTCCTTTTCCGCTTCGCATCAAATTAAAAAATTGCCCCCCACGCATAAATGCGCGCGCCTGCATGGGCATAATTATGGTGTTGAAGTGATTTTGGAATCGGCGGCATTAGATGAAGTTGGGTTTATCCGCGATTATGCGGAACTGGATTCCTTGCAGGATTATATTAAGGAAAAATTCGATCACCGCCATTTGAATGATATTTTGGGTGATAATTTCACCACCGCCGAACATCTGGCGCGACATTTTTACGACTGGTGCAAAACGCAGTGGGCGGAGACATCAGCCGTGCGTGTGAGTGAAAACATCAACACTTGGGCGGAATACCGGCCTTGATGGAAAACATCCGCATCAGCGAAATTTTCGGTCCGACGATCCAGGGTGAAGGCGCATTGATCGGCCAGCCGACGGTATTTGTCCGCACGGGCGGCTGTGATTACCGCTGTTCCTGGTGCGATACACTGCATGCCGTCGACAGCAAATTCCGCGCGGAATGGGTCCCAATGGCGGCGGAAGAAATTTTTGCGCGCGTGCAGGAATTATCCGGCGGCAAACCGATTATGGTTTCGTTATCAGGTGGTAATCCGGTGATCCAGCCACTTGGTGATTTGATCGCGCTTGGAAAAATGAAGGATTATTCTTTCGCGCTGGAAACTCAGGGGTCGATTGCTCAGGATTGGTTTGCAGATCTGGATGTTTTAACGCTGTCACCCAAACCGCCATCCAGTGGGATGGCAACGGATTGGGATGCGCTGGATGCTTGCATGCAAGCTGCACACGACACGAAAACGGTTTTAAAATTCGTCGTCTTTGATGATGCGGATTATGATTATGCCAAAACCGTCGCGACAAAATATCCGCATCTGCCGGTCTATTTGCAACCTGGCAATCACACGCCGCCAACCGATGAAAAAACTGCCTTGGACATGGACGGTATCATGGCGCGCATGCGCTGGCTGGTGGAAAAAACCATTGCGGACCGATGGTTCGCGGCAACCGTGTTGCCGCAATTGCATGTATTATTATGGGGAAATATCAGAGGGGTTTAAATGAAAGTTGATGCGCGCCATTTGGGAAAACAAGAATCACGGAAGCGTTGGAGCGAACTAAGAGACCTATGGAATGAATTTGATCCGATTGGAGTCATGAACGATCCAACCTGGCCGCGCAACGAATACGAAAATTATTGTGGTCCTTGCATGCGATTGTTAGAACAGAATTCTGATACCTCTAAATTAATAGCCTATATCCTGTCTGCTCACGATCATATGGGGTTGCAAGGCAACAGCGAAGATATACATGATTTTGCGACAAAAATGCAAAGTTGGTTTCAGAAGAATTGGGCAAACACATATGCGTAACCTTATAATTTTGGCTGGAGTTAACCGATGAGTGAAAAAAGCATCTACAAAAACCTGACCCAGCTCGGCGGGAAAACGCCGCTGCCGCAATCACCGGATGAGGCGATGCTGGAACGCGTGCCGAACCCGCAGCCCGATGTGAAATATTGTGTGCGCTTTACCGTGCCGGAATTTACCTCGCTCTGCCCCATTACCGGGGCACCCGATTTTGCGCATTTGATGATAGATTATGTGCCGGGTGAATTTCTGGTGGAAAGCAAATCTTTGAAACTTTTTCTGGGATCCTTCCGCAATCACGGCGCGTTCCACGAAGATTGCACCGTCGCCATCGCGCGCCGTGTGATTGACGAAATTAAGCCCGTCTGGCTGCGCATTGGCGGTTATTGGTATCCACGCGGTGGAATCCCGATCGATGTCTTTTATCAAACTGGCGCGCCGCCCGACGGCGTTTGGATTCCCGACCAAGGCGTACCGCCCTACCGCGGCCGCGGATAATACATAACCACTCTCGCTTCGCCTGCATAAAATCTCTAATGCCTCTATATGCTCTCGCGCGTCAAAATTTCGTATATCAGCGCGTAACTATATGCGCTTGCTGCATGTCGCGCACCCTCGCCGACCTGACGAATGAAAACCAGGTCCGTCGCCCGCATATTGCCGAGGCCCTTGCCGACCGCCGCCTGAATTTGGATGCTTCTTAGGGACGCTAAGGATTAGACGTGGTCTGAATTTTCAGGTAGAATAATCTTATGGACACTCATTGGCGTTATACGATGAAACCGGCGCGGTTTTTTGCGCTGGATGCTTTTTCCGTTTTTCCGTTTTTGCTGGTATTAGTTCATGTGCGTGGCTGGACGATTTTGCTGGCTGCCGTGGTCACGACCATTTTTTGGATTGCCGAACGCATGGGGCTTCGCCTGCTGCCTGCGCTACGCGCGGTTCGTGCTTGGTTTGTAGCACCTTTAAGGCCAGCACAAGCCTACCAACTCAACCGGCGCATGGCTGACCTGGGAGCGTTGGATATGGTTGACCTAGCTAAAACGGACAAAATAGTTAATGCGCCGCCCACGATTCGTGCGCCTCTAAAACATTAAAATTAAGGGTAAATTGTTTAGAGAATTGCTGGACATCGTGCTGTATGTCCATTAAAAATAATGAACCGTTTTAACCCTGTCATTTGGTGCCGACTAATGAAACTCCGTTTTCTGCTGACAACTGCTGCAACTGTTTTCCTGGCCGCCGCGCCGGCTTATGCTGGTTTTACGTTAATTACTCCTGATAATCCGGTCGCTCCGTCTGCGCCCACTGCTGCACCTGTAACGTCGATACAAACCGCACCAGCAGGTAATTTTCAATCACAGCCGCAGTTTCAGCCTCAGGGAACGGCTAGCGCTAATCCTAATGTCAGCACCCATATTGGCCCCGCTACGGTGGAATTATCAGCTATACCTGCGCCAGGCGTAATGCCGCCTCAAACAAGCATTGTAGCGATGCCCATGACAACACCGGCTGTGGAAGTAACCGCGGTGAAGGGATTCGGTAAAGATATTCCATTGGTGATTGCAGCACAGCAAATCGCGCCCGCAGACTATCAGATTGCTTTTGGTCAGGGCGTTGACCCTTCCATGCCTGTTTCTTGGCGTGGGGGACAGCCATGGCATACAGTTCTATCTGATGCTTTAGATAAACGCGGCTTAAAAATGACGGAGCAGGGTTCTCTCATTTTTATCAGTCAGAGCAAAGCTGATTTAGGGACGAACAAAGCCTCCTTACTGATGCAACCAAAAGATTCCATTGGGAATGCAGTGCCGAATGCATCAACCATGATGTCTCGCACAACAGCGCCTGTTGATTTGGTGCCAACGTCTATGCAAATACCCGCGCAAACAATGGAAGCGCAACCCGCTTCTAGACCCGCTATGACACCTCAGTCTAATCTAGTGGCGACTCCTATGGTCCGCACAGCCGCACCAACCGCTGTAGCCGTTACAGCACTGCCCGATATCAACCAACCTATTCCCGCTTCAGCTATGGCTGTTGTGCCACTCACGGGAACTGCGATCGCCACACCGGTGCATGTACCGGAGCAAACTACTTGGCATGCCTCAGCCGGTCAGACTTTAAAGCAAACGCTTGAAGCGTGGTCCCACAACGCCAATATCACCTTGCGGTGGGATAGTGAATATGATTATCCAGTTCAGGCCAGTGTGACCATGGATGGAGATTATGAATCGGCCGTGCGTAGCTTGCTTCGCGGCTTCCGCAATGCACAGCCGCAACCCATCGCGCGTCTTTACCATCCGTCCCATGGTATGGTCGGCGTGCTGCTGGTAAGCGACCGTGGCAATGACATGAGCACCAGTCAATAATATCTTCATTCGGAATTATTAGACTATTTGGATTCTATCAGACGATTGAGATATGTCCGCTCATCCGAGCTTAGGTTTGGGTTTGCCAGTCGGGCGCGTATCGCCTGCAGTGCCGCTGTGCCTACTTCATCCGTTTCAAGTTTTTCCGATTGCATAACAGGATACGGATATTGCTCAAGCTGCACTAAAATGGCTGCGGCCAGAGGCCGCTGTCCACTGCTGATCCAGGCGGCCATTTGTTGCCAAAGCTGTGTCTGGCCGTTCGGACTGATCTCTTGGGATTGCAAATTATCCTGCCAAGCCTGAAAAGCATGATTTAATAAATTTAGTAGCGTGTTTTCCGAAACGCGCCAGTCTTGAAGATTCTCCATTAAATCATTACGGGCGGCGCGCCAGTTTGCGGCAATATCAGCGTTTTTCCCTTCTTCAAGCCGCAAAATAATTTGCCAGAGGTTGGCCAAAATAACTGATCGCAGGTCATCATCCCGCACAGCGATTTGTTGTTGCACATTTTCAGTAGCTAAAAATAATCCCACCGGCAGAGATATGCGGCGCAGATTTGAAAGAGCTTGCAGCAGCTTTTCTTTATCGTGATGCAGGGCATAATCTTGCCGCGCGACAGCAAGATTTGCGGCCAAAGGATTCTGAAATTCCATATGTGGCAGGGGCATAACTTGCGGCCCACTTTGTTGGGTTAAATTCATGCTATTTGTGGCGCTGGCCCAGAATTCAACCGGCTGTCCTGCCAGAACATCAGACGCCATATCCAGCGTAACATTTTGGCAAAATGACTTTTCTTGTATAGCAATGGAATGTTCGCTTTGAAGTTCAGGATACTCTTGGCCCCGCCAATGAAAGATTACGGTATGCAACCCATACTGATCGGTTGCACATAATTTAATCTGCATTTCTGCCTTAGGCATCAAGGTAATTTTTTCAATTTTAATGACAGGCGGCATCGCAGGTTGCAATTCAATAGGCAGATTAAATAAGGTTAGAAAACCTTGACGAATTTGCAAATTGGAGCCGCTGTTGAGTCTCGTCTGGAGAACAAAGAAATCATCCTGCAATCGTGAAAATTTTTTTTCTTCATCGGACAATCTCAACGCAGGCTTCACTGTGCCGCCCGCCACGCGCGCCCATAATGTGGTGCCAGCAGGTAAAATTAATTTCTCGGATAATTTTTTACCATGGTTATTCAGATAAATAGGTCGTTGATTGGTTTGCGCAGGCGGAATGAAGTATAAATAAACTTGTCCCGGCCCAAAGGCTGCCAGCGCATTAAAATTACCCGGGAAAAAAGCCGAAACTAAACGGGGCCACGCTAAAGCTGGGGCTTGCAATGCGCCCAGCAAGGCCAGCAATATAAAAAGCCAGCGCAGTGCCCTTGAATCGCGAGCCGCATAATTCGCACGTAATTTGGGCCAACGCAATTGCGATAATAACTTTGCCGATTGCAATTGATGCTGCTGCCATAGCGCATCGGATAAAGAGCTGCGCCGCATAGGCGCATCATCCAACGTTTGTAAGGGTTGATGCGATAAATTGCCTGCTTGTTCCAAGCGTGTTTTAATTCTTGTCGTGTTGGGCCAGAGCACGCGGCGGAATTCGCGCAGTAAAAATGTCGCCGATATCACATAAAATAAAATAACGATGGCGTATTGCAGACTGGTGGCAAGCTTTTCGAGACCACCCCACAGCACAAAAGTAATCCAAATTAAGGACAGCGCAAAAACCGGCGCGAGCCAGCGCAAAATGGCCTCCAACCATAACCATAGGGCCGCAAAAAATTCCACCGGAAGTATGACATCCGGCCATGCGCGGAATGGATTACGCAACGATATTGTTATGCGCATCCAAAACTGCAGCGCGCGGTTCGAACAGTTCATCGGTATGGACAAAAGCGGCGATCACAACACGGTCGCCGACCTTGAAATGTTGCGCTGCTCCACCTTTCAGTTGAATTACGCCGGGCTCATCCATCGGGATTGCATAGGTGATAATGCGCGCAGCGTGATCGACCGCCCAGACATGCACCAGTTCATTTTCTAGCAAATCAATCGCCGCCATTAATTCTCGCGAGATACCGATGGAGCCTGGGTATTCCACCTGGCAATGGGTGATGCGTGCATGGTGCAATTTGCATTTCAGAACGTTAACCAATTGCATAGTGCTCTCCTTAGATTTACTTAAGCCATTCTGGAATAGTTTCCAGTTTTAATTGCTCGGCGACCTCCCAGCGCTGGCGCACCAAGGCGTGTTTTGCGCCATTCACCATGGCCTCGGCAATCTGATCGCGCGCGTTATAGGTTCCGGCCATGGTGGCGCCATAAGCACCCGCCATACCAATGACCAAGAGATCCCCTGTCTTTAACGACGCGGGTAATTTGCGGTCCTTGGCAAACACATCGGTGCTTTCACAAATGCCGCCGACGATATCACAGACCATGTCATCTGATTGACCGGGAAGCTGCGCCGGGAAAATGGGATGATAAGCATCATACAGCGCGGGGCGCATCAAATCGTTCATCGCGGCGTCCACCACGACAAAGGTTTTATGCGCGGTGCGTTTGATGAATTCCACACGCGTGATCAGCACACCCGCATTGGCGACAAACAACCGGCCCGGTGCAGTGGCGATATGGCCGGGGAAATCCGCGAAATGTTTTTTAAGCAAATGGGTAAAGACATTTAAATCCGCCGGTTTATCGGTCGCACGATAGGGAATACCAATACCGCCGCCGATATCGCACACCGCAATTTTATGACCCACTTGCTCCATATCACGCATGAATGCCGCCATTGCGGCAAAGGCGGCATCGAACGGCGTGACATCCAGAATTTGTGAGCCGATATGAATAGCCACACCATACAAATTGACAGCGCTGTTTTTCGCCGCGTCAAACATGCGGCGCGCGGTTTGAATATCGACGCCAAATTTATTTTCAGCTGTTCCCGTGGTGATTTTGGCGTGGGTTCCCGCATCAATATCGGGATTGATCCGCACCGCACAATTGACCGTTACGTTCATGGCGCGCGCGATGTATTGCAGGCTTTCAAGTTCTTCCGCGGATTCCAGATTGATTTGCCGGATGCCCGCCGCCAGGGCCGCGCGTAGTTCCACATCGGTTTTCGCGACGCCAGAAAAAATAATTTGATCCGCGGGGATACCCGCCGCCAGGGCGCGCGTCATTTCACCGCCTGAGACAATATCCGCGCCTGTGCCCAGGTTTTTCAGATGCCGCAAAACCGCCAGATTATAATTCGATTTAACGGCGAAATAGATACCAGGATTGAAACCACTGTTTTTAAAAGCGTCGGTGAAGGCGCGGTAATTTTGCGTGATTTGCGTCGCTGAATAAACATAAAGCGGCGTGCCGTAATTTTGCGCCAAATCGTTCAGGGCGATCTCTCCGGCATAATATTGTTTATCTTTGATATGGAACATTATTATTCCTGCGGATAGCTGGTGGGGAAATTATCGTGGCCCTTTAAGTTTTTGGGCTTAGTACCGCAGGCGGTGAGAGATGTTGCAAGCACAGCAGACAAACAGATAATCAATAGCACCCGCATCATCCCACCTGTGCTTTTGCCGCCGCGATGGCCTCGCCCACACGCACGGGCGCGGTGCCACCGAAACTGGTGCGGCGCGCCAGGGAACCTTCCACCGTTAAAATATCAAACACCTCCGCCTTGATGCGCGGCTCAATCGTCTGAAATTCCGCCAACGCCAGTTCATGCAGTTTTTTCTGTTGGCCTGCCGCGGCAGCGACGGCGCGGCCCGTGATATGATGCGCTTCACGGAACGGAATATTTAGCGCCATGACCAGCCAATCGGCCAAATCTGTCGCGGTTAAAAAGCCATCCTCACAGGCGGCGCGCATTTTATCTTTGTTTACTTTCAAATCATGCATCATTGCCGTCATTGCTGCCACGCACAGCATAAAACGGTCATAGGCAGCAAAGGTAGCTTTTTTATCGCCCTGCAAATCCTTGTTATAGGCAAGCGGCAGCCCTTTCACCATCGTCAACACATTCATCAGCGCGCCGTTAAATTCGCCCGTCGCCGCGCGTACCAATTCCGCCGCATCGGGATTGCGTTTTTGCGGCATGATGGAGGAACCCGTCGTCAAATGATCCGGTAGTTCGATGAATCCATAGGCGGGCGCGCACCATAAGATCAATTCCTCCGCCAGGCGTGATAGATGCGTAGCGGCAATCGCGGTGGCGGATAAAAATTCCAACACAAAATCACGGGCGGAAACAGCATCCATGGAATTTCGCATCGGCCGTGCAAACTTCATCCATTGGGCTGTCGCATCCCGGTCGATGGGAAAGGGCGTGCCCGCCAGCGCCGCTGCGCCCAGCGGAGATTCATTCAATCGCGCAGCGCAATCAGTAAACCGCGCGCGATCGCGCCCTATCATTTCCACATAGGCCAGTAAATGATGCGCAAAGGAAACGGGCTGTGCCGGCTGTTGATGTGTCAAGCCCGGCAAAATGGTTTCCACGTGCTGTTCAGCCTGGCCGATCAAGGCGCGCTGAAAATCGCGCAGCGCCGTATCCAAATGCGCGATGTGTTCGCGCAACCACAGCCGGAAATCCGCCACAACCTGATCGTTGCGCGACCGCGCTGTATGCAGGCGGCCCGCCGCATCGCCGATCAGCTCGCGCAGCCGGACTTCAATATTCATATGAATGTCTTCGTATTCGGGGCGGTATGGAAATTGGCCGGACATGATTTCTTCCATAATTTTTGCCAGGCCATCTTGAATCGCCGTCGCATCGGCAGATGAGATAATTTTCTGGTCTCCCAACATGGCCGCATGCGCCATGGACCCATGCACATCCTGCACGCCCAACCGCCCATCCATATGGGTGGTATTGATCGCACGCATGACTTCGTCCGGCGCGGCGGAAAAGCGGCCACCCCAAAGTTGATTTGCAGAGTCCGCTGCAGATGTGTTAGAGGAATTCATGCATCACCCTTATCGTAAATTTCTTTTCATGGCACGGGTTTTTTTCCTCCTTACCATGTTTTTTGCCTGCACTGTGCATGCGGAAACGCTGGAAATTCTGCCACAGTTTGAAGCGGCTGAGAAAGCGCGCAATATGTCCAATTTGACATTTCAAGATGCCAAGGGGAATCTGCACCATATTTCGGATTACCACGGTAAACTGGTGTTATTGAATATCTGGGCCACGTGGTGCGTGCCATGCCGCCGCGAAATGCCCGCGCTGGATAATCTGCAAGGCACCTATAAAAACACGCTGCTGCATATCTTGCCGGTTTCGATTGATAACGGCCAAAGCCTGGACAAAGTCCTCGCTTTTTATCACGAAAATCGAATCAAGCATTTGCCGGCTTTGGTTGATAAGAACCTAGTGATGACGCGCGAATTACATCCCATGGGCCTGCCAACCAGTTTTTTAATCGGACCTAATGGCCGCCTGCTAGGAAAAATAGAAGGCTTTGCACCATGGGACAGCCCCGAGGCTGCAAACTTGATTGAATCGTATTTGCAAAAAACTTCAGCCGTAAACGGCGGCAAAAACTTCCGGTGAAATGGTCTTCTGTAAAATGGGCTGCAATAATCGCATGTCATCTTGATGCAAACTGCAAATATCGCAATAGGGCACCGGCCAACCGCGGCGCGATGACAATAAAAAGGCGCTGAGCGAATTCAATTGTTCTGATTGATCGGCATTGACGACGGCCATCAATTCACCTGATGAGGCATAGAATAAATGTTTTTGGTATCCTAGACTCTTCAAAAGTTCAAAAGACTGCCGGGTTTCCAAATGTGCTTTGCGTAAATCGGCGGCGTATTCATTGTTATATTCCCAGAAAATCACCGGGTGATTGCGCTGCAAAATATCGGCGGCGGAAAGGATTACGCCGGCTTCGTTGCCTTCCAAATCCAGTTTCAGCAATTTGAAATGGGCGAAGGCGGGATATTGGCGGAGCAAGGTGGACATCGCAACCGTCGGCACGGTATCAATCAAACGGTTTTCCGCATCCGGCGGCGCAGTGCTGAGGAAAATATGATCCGCATCCGTATAGCGGTTGGGCAGAAGGATATTCAACACCTCGCCGTCGCGGCCGATGGCCGCCATCACGGCGATATGTTCACCGCGGATAAAAGGCAGGTTGTGCCGTGTCAGCGCATGATGGCGCGGCCAGCAATCCACACTCAGGCAGGAAATTTCATGCGTATTATTAATCTCCGCCACGGAACTGCCAATATAAGAGCCCAAATCCAGCGCGTGGAGATTTGGATAACCATTTTCCACCATGGCATTCGCGATCGCGCCCAAGGTGCGGTTTAAGTTCGGGATGCGAACCATCTGCTCCGCCAAATTCACATGCATGGCGGGTTGCAATAACGGTGCGCCATAAATTTCCACCAACAAGGTCGGCATATGGGCCGTAACGCTGGCGAATATCGGCACAGCTCCACATTCCAAGTGGAACAAGGCACCGCGCACCGCACCGTCACGCGGATTTTGCTGAACGATCACACGCAGTTTTTCCATCGCTTCATCCCGGCGACCGAGTGCAGACAAAGTTTCCGCATAACGCGCAGCATTCTCGCCTGTAGGCTGTTGTGCCATGGCTTCGGCAAGAGGCAGGAATAATTCCGCCTCTTCTGCATTCATACTTTGGGGTTGGTAAGGGGTGGAGTTAGCGTTCATGTTCCTACTCTCTGGCTGGGCGGAAGCCATCCTGGCGGCATCAAAGGCAATAAAAACTGATAGTAAAGTTCCGGTTCATGTGCATGGGTGATGTAATCCAGATAGGGAATATGCTCCGACGCGCATTGGGAAAAATCATCACGCAAACCCTGCCAGGGCTTGACCAGCAATACATCACTGGTGAGCATTTCCATGCGCTGTTCTGGCCAGGGATAACCGGGTTTTTGCGCGTGCCAGTCGTAACGGCCGATGAAGTCGGTGCGGCGCAGGTAATCCGTTTTCATAAAACAAATGCAGTTTTCTATAAAGCGGTGGCCGCGTTCCCAGCCCGACAAAAATTCTATGTCTTTGATTTGCACATCCTGTAAAATCTGGGCGATGTGTGGACGGAACAGCAAATCTGTTTCGATATTGATGACGTAGTCATAGTTATGCTGCAGCCCCAATTCGACACCGCGGCAAAAGGCACGGCCCCAACCATCTACGCCGTGCATGGACAGGTGCCCCAGATTTTCAGGAAAATCGATCCAGTTTAAACCGGGTGTTAGGCGCGGCAGCGGATCGCCATCCGCCACCGTATGGATTTGAACATCGCTCGATTGCGGCACCATCGCGCGCCACATGGGATCCGATGCACTGTCGATTAATACCAGCGGAAATTCCGGATTGCGGTGCAAATTCAATTCAATCCACATTTGCACCAGTTCAGCGCGCTGCGGACTGTCGATATAGGCGGTTCCGAAGATAAACGCGCTCATGCCTCGCTCTGCCAGATTTCCTTTAAGCCGTCGCGCAAGACAATCGCCGGGCACCATCCCGCTACCGGTGTGCCGCCGCGCCAGGTTTGCATGACTTCGCGCGAACGGTATTCACGCCCGCCCCAGGTGATGTTAATGGGATTTCCGGTAATGCCTTCGGCCAGTTGAACTAAGTGTTTGAGTGGCTGCGGTTCGCCACCAGAGCAGGCGAATTGTTGAAAGCCTTTTAGTTGGCTGGATAGCATTTGCTCCGCCGCCATAACAAAAGCGCGTGCGGCATCGGACACATGGATTAAATCAATTTCCTGCGCGCCCGCTGACATGGCCATGGCATCACCCGTGCGTGCCAGCTTGAATAGCAAATTAACCAATTTAGGACGCGGGTCATTCGGCCCGTAAGTATCGAACATATGCAAACTAGCGCAGGGGAAACTGGTTTCGGCGTAATAACGCATCCAGTCGTCAAAGGCTTGTTTAGAGGCCGCATATAAATTCACCGGATTATACGGCGCTCCTTCGTAATGCTGCCAAGCGGTGCCGACCGTCAGAAATCCCTTTATCTTCGTTTCCTTGGCAATCGCTAATAAGCGCGCAGGTTTGAGGATATTCGTCTCAGCCAAAGTTTCTGCGGATTTCAGATCAGCACCGCCGTCCATGGCCGCAGCAGTATGCACGATCAATTCCGGTTGCCATTCCGAAACTATATCCGCCAAATTGGACCAGGCTTCATCCGTATGGGCGTAGCGAATATCTGGGCAACGGTTTTTCAAGCGTTCGCAATTGGCGCCTCGTCGCACCATCGCGAGGACAGAATAACCGGCATTGATAAAAGCGGAGCAAATCTCACTGCCTAAAAATCCATTGGCCCCTGTGACTAAAACAACCGCATTGCCACTCATACAAAGGGGCTTTCGTAATCAGAAAAACGCGGCAGGCTTTTATCCTTATCACTAACAATTGGCACGATATCCGGCCAGGCGATGCCGCAGCTTTGCCAATGGATGCCGCCATCCGCCGGACCATTCCAAACGGTATTTGTAGCATTCATGAAAAGTACATCATCCGTGAGCGCGATAAAGCCATGCGCAAATCCGGCGGGAATATAAAGCCCGATAGGCTCATCACCTGACAGTTCGCGCGTGAAGGCCTTACCGAAAGTTGGTGAAGATTTCCGCAGATCCATAGCCGCATCAAATATTTTGCCCTGCAAACAGAAAACAATTTTATTATGGTCATGCGGCGGGGTTTGGAAATGCAGCCCACGTACCGCGCCCTTGTGCGATGACGAATAATAAATTTCCGCGATGTCCTTGTTAATTCCAGCAGCAACCAAGATATCTTTATGGAATGTTTTAACAAAATAGCCGCGGTCGTCGCCCAGGCGCCGCGCTTCTATTACCTGCAAGCCCGGAAATTCCGTGGGCGTCAGCTTCATGCCACCCACCGCAATTCGTCGTCCAATTGATTGGCGGCCTGTAGCGTCCGCAGGCGCGATAAACGGATAAAAGGCGACTGGCGGAAAGATTCCGCGCCGAAATCAATTTTGCTGAGCGCGTCGCGCAGTTCCTTAATACTGGCCGTAAAATCTTCCACTGGCTGATGATTAGGGGCCAGTGCGCGGAATTTGCTAAAATCCACTTTATAGGAGCGGCGGTCCGGCGGCGCATTGGTATTGATGGAAACCTCAATGCCGCCCAAAACTGCTGCCACTTCTTTCGCCAATTGACCGATTTGCCAGGTGTTTTCATCCTTACCAATATTGAGCGCCAAAAACGGATCGCCGCCGCGAGATAAAGACCAAGCCATCGCGCGCGCCATGTCGCGTACATGAATTAACGGCCGCCAAGGCGAGCCATCGGACAGAATTTCGATTTTACCTGTCGTCACCGCACTGGCGACGAAATCATTGATCACGAGATCGAGCCGTAGGCGCGGCGCCAAACCAAAAGCGGTACAGAACCGCAGCGCAGTAACCATAAAACTTTCATCCGCCAAAGGTTGCAAGGCGATTTCAGAATTAATTTTAGATTTGGCATAGGCGGTGATCGGCCCCACTGGATCTGTTTCGCTGCGCGGGCCGCCGGTGGCTTCGCCATAAACCATGCAGCTGCTGGCAAAGACGAAACGTGAACCGCCAGTGGACTTCACATATTTCGCCAGGCGCACGGCGCAATCGGTATTCACTTCCGCCGTCACACCTTCAAACTGATTACCAATTGGGTCATTGGAAATGGCCGCCAGATGAATGGCACCGTCCAGTTTGCCAAACTTTTGATAATCCACGGTGCGGATGTCCGCCTGAATGAATTCATTCAGTTGATCATCGGGTACCGTCATGCCCGGCACCACACAAGGCGCGAAGTAACCGTTATCGGTCCCCACCAAAACGGCATCGGGAAGGGCCTTGCGGATGGCCGGAATGGCTGCGCCTGCAACATAGCCCTGCGCGCCCGTGATTAGAATTCTCATGTTATCCTCCGAAAAAGTTAATCGCGCCAAACCCGCCACGGTGCTTCGTCTGCAACCCACATTCTTTCCAGCTGCGTTTTATCGCGCAGCGTATCCATCGGTTTCCAAAAGCCTTCATGACGGAATGCCATCAGTTGGCCTTCGCGTGCAAGTTGGGAAAGTGGGCGGTGTTCAAAGGCGGTTTTGTCGTCTTTGATATATTCAACCACTTTGGGGTTCAAAACGAAATAGCCGCCGTTGATTTTGCCTTCGGCAAAGGCGGGTTTTTCCTTGAAGGATTTCACGCGGTCACCTTCCATATCCAGTGCTCCGAAACGGCTGTCCGGGAATACCGCGCTGACCGTGGCCAGTTTCCCGTGTTTTTTGTGAAACTTTACCAATTCGCCGATATCGATATCGGAAACGCCGTCACCGTACGTCAGGCAAAAATCCTCATTCCCCAGATACTTCGCCGCGCGTTTCAGGCGACCGCCCGTTTGGGTTTCCAGGCCGGTATCGATCATGGTGATTTTCCATGGCTCAACCTTTTCACTCAGGTAGGTTATTTTGCCCTTGGCCACATCGACCGTCATATCGCTGACGTGATTCAAATAATTGGTGAAATATTCTTTAATCACTTCCTGTTTATAACCGCACAAAATCAAAAAATCATTAATGCCGTGGGACGCATAGATTTTCATAATATGCCATAAAATCGGCTTGCCGCCGATCTCAACCATGGGCTTGGGCCGTAAATGGGTTTCTTCCGACAGGCGCGTGCCCAAACCGCCCGCAAAAATAACTGCTTTCATTCCGTTCTCCCGAACTGTGACTCGGCTCCATGCTAAGGAATTCAGCGACGGAAACAAGGGCCGGTAACGGCTTTACGATCATGTGAATTATTGCGTACTATACGACATGGAAAAAATACCCACCCTTTTGTTCGTTTTCGGCGCCCGCGTGGTAAATATTGTCAATGGGCAGCCTCCCTATACGTCACTGTCAGAAAATACACATATGTTCTTGATCGCTCAGGAAGCTTTGCGCCTGGGCTGGCGCGTCTATTTTAAAATGATGCACGATAACGATTGCCCGGAAATCAAGGCGATTTATCCTACCGTTCATTATAATACGGCCGTCAACTTTGATGATCAATCCTTTCAGCCTGATATGATGTTTTTTGTTAATTACCCAGTCTATATAGTTGAAACACGTTATAAAAAACCTAATGCCATCGGCGTTTTTATTTTAAATGCGCATTATTGGTTGGAAGGGCCAGAAGGATTTGGCTTGAATACCGTCGAACTTTGGCGACAAGGTTTGGGGAATGACGTTGATTTTATTCTCACACAGAATCCGCGCATGGCGGATATTGGTTATAAGTTGTTTAATATTACGGCCAAATGGGCCTGGCGGGATCGGTTTTTGATTGCACCTAACACCTATACACCCGAAGCCTTGGCAGAGGAAAACACATGTTTTTCCCGGGGCCAAGTCCGCGCGGAAATGGGCCTAACGGAAAATGACATTGCAATTATCAATAGCGGCGGGCCCTGGACCTGGACGGATGCGGAAACCTTTTATCAAGCCTTTGCCCGTGCGGTGGCATTAGGGGCAACACGCTTAAAATTCTTCCAAATGGGATTGCGGCAACTTCAGAATCTTTCCCAAGCCCCTGCCGAAGAATTTGTCCGCCTGTTTATAATCCAGAATTATGATCTGGTTACTTCCGGTCATCTGATCGTCGAAGATGACTGGCGGCGGGCATCCGACTGTTTGCCAAAGTACAATTACGGTGCCGACATCGGTTTAAATGTTTCCAAAGAGTCCGCTGAAAATTATCAAGCCCACCGAGTCCGTTTTATTGATTACGCCAAGGCGGGATTGCCGGTTTTACAAACCATGGGGAGTTATTATGGCGATGTTTCTGCGCACAAAGCCGTCATTTCAGTCGAACCAGGGAATGTGGATAACTATGTCGATGCCCTGATGAAAATCAATAATGGCGAGATTGATTTGACCGCCAAGCGCATTGCGATGCATGACTTTGCTGAAAGTATCGTCAGCAGCAAGGTGATTCCCGGGCCGCTGCAAAGCATGCTACGAGCAGGACGGTTAAGTGCCATGGAACGCGAACAAATGCGATTGCAGCTTTACTATGTTTACCGGGCTGTCCGAGATGACGACTTTGAAAACCGTTTCACGCCAGAAAATCCGGGACTAATGGCAAATGCAGACTGGTTTTTTGAGAAATGCAGAATCCGCAAAATTGCATTGGCAGCATCAAAAGAAATCATCTCCGCTAATTATTATTTTCCCATCAATGATGCAATCACTGCCTGGGCAACGTCGCGCGGCGCATGATGCAGCATGCACTCGGGCTGCACTAGACCGCGTATGCATTGCCGCATCCAGTCGGCCTTAAGCCACCAGCAATCATGGCATGGCGGCACCAGATTGATATTATCCGCATAACCAAAAAATTTCGCATTGGTCGGTCCGAATAAAACAAGGCTACGCGTGCCAAGGGCATGCGCGACATGCACCAATCCACCTTCGGTATCGATATGCAGCGCGGCATGCTTTAAAACCGCAAAAGCCTCGGCCAAAGACGCGTGGCCACGCAGATTCACATCAACACCGGCAATGGCCGCGCCGGATTTTGGCGATCCCAATTGTACAATTTTCATTTTGGGTATTTCTTGTTTTAAAAGTTCCACCAATTCCACCCACGCCTCAATACGCCAAGCCTTGGTGGGGCGATGATCCGGAACCGCAAAATTGGCGTCCCAACCATCTTGTACGGTAATATAATTCTTTTCCGTTAAACCATGCAGGGCCAGCACCGCAACGGAATTCTCTCGCAACTGTAATTGTGGCTGTGGCGCATGATAATTTTCCGCACCCAGGCTATAGAGCGGCAAGCTGCAGCGGTTCAGACCCAATAAGACTGCGTGATGGGCAAGCTGATTATTCAGCAAATCCGTCACCTGATTAACAACGCCAAAGGCTTCGCGCCGATTAAACCCGCGCTGTACGAGCTGAATGAAATCTTGCAATTGTGGCTGGGCATGGGGTTTGATTTGCACCGTCACCTGTTCGTTTGCGACAACGACGACATCGTAAATCGACATAATTGGGGCTTCTTGCCCCGCTATTACAGTATGAATTTTCCCCATATCTGGCAATCCGTAATAGACTTCCGCCACCGCCTCCGCATTTTGCCGGGTAACAATATCAATCGTTCCCGAAAAATATTGCCGCAGTAATTCCAGAACAGGCAAAGAGAGAACCGTATCCCCAAGCCCGGCGCCGGGATAAAAAAGAATGGAGCAAGTCATGCGAAAACCGGTAATGCGTTTTGCATGACAGGCAAGGTAAACCAAAGTTCCCGGACCATTTTTCTAAAGCTCGGGAGAACTAAAGCCGCATATTCACCAGGAATGAAAAAACGATTCCAATAAATGAAACTATCCCGATAAACCCAAGAATAACGGTTGTAGACCATGCCAAAGCCGTCCACGCAAACGTAATTCTTTTCAGAATACAATTTTAATAAGTCAATTAACTCAGGCTCTGAAGGCGCGTCGGTTGGCACCAGCTCTGCGACAATAAAGGGACGATATGTGTCTAGCATTTGCACCATGTCCGCCAGAGTTTCAAAATCTCGCCCTTCAATATCCAGCTTGATAAAAGCGGGGGCAAGCTGATGATTTGAAATCGCCTGCGCCAACGTAATCGTTTCTACCAAAAGCATCTTTTCTGGCGTTTTCTGGGCGTGAACAGTGTTCATATTTTCTTTCAGCGCGGAAATTTGAATGTCATCAAAAACCGAAAATTCTAGTATTTGACCACCGACCCTTGCCACAGCATTCGGCAACAGAACAAAATTATGGCATTGCTCTGCTTCACAATTGGCCCGTATGATTGGATGCAAATCCACATTTGGCTCAATAATAAGAGTACGTTTTTCATTCAAACTTGTAAGCAGTGTAAGACGCGAAGCGTGTCGGCCGACGTTCGCACCCGCGTCGATGGCATCCCCTGTCAACAAGGGGTTACTAAGAATCAGAGAATAGTAGATCTCTACCAACAATTCGCTGAAACCCCCAATCTCAAAGTGCGATAGTTCCGCCAAAGCTTTATAAGCAGACAAAATTTCTTGGTCCGGAGAATGCCATTTTTCAAGATTCATCAGGAAATCTCCCCCACTTTTTTATATCCGGCGCCGCATTCGTGGATACGGATATCATAGACACCCTTGCAACCCCTTGCTTTTTACCCTGACAGAAACAGCCACAATAGGCTAGTGGTAAGCAGTCAGGCTTTACGGATGTTTATAGACTAACTATTGATAATAACTGATGAAGCACGTGGAAATTTTCACCGATGGCGCTTGTCTGGGCAATCCCGGGCCGGGTGGCTGGGCGGCGCTATTGCGTTTTAGTGAAACGGAAAAAGAAATTTCCGGCCATGCAGAAGCGACGACGAATAACCAAATGGAATTAACTGCGGCTATTCGCGCGCTGGAAAATCTGAAAGAACCCTGCCGTGTAGATTTATATACCGACAGCCAATATGTGCGACGCGGCATAACTGAATGGGCACAGGGATGGAAAGCGCGTGGTTGGAAAACTGCGGCACGCCAACCCGTTGCCAACCGTGAATTATGGGAAGCCCTGCTCGCCGCTGCCGCCCCACATGAAATCCAATGGCATTGGGTGCGGGGCCATAACGGACATCCAGAGAATGAACGGGTGGATGTACTGGCCAATATCGCTGCACGAATGCAAAGACTGGAAGAAAAAAAATGAAAAAGTCCCGCATCATTTTATTAGTAATTATAACTGTTTTGCTTTCTGTGCTGGTAAATTATAGCTTGATACCGCACCAAACCAGCGCACTGCAAAATGAAATCGTTTTTCAGCGCATTATGCGTACAGGCACCATTAGATGCGGTTATACCTCCTGGTATCCAGTATTGGTTAAAGACCCCAATAGCGGCAAGATGAGCGGCACTTTCTACGATTACATCAATGCATTGGGAAAAGCATTAAATTTGAAAATTGAATGGGCCGAAGAAATGGGTTTTGGCGAATTCCCCGCTGCGCTTCAAAGCGGGCGTATTGATGCCTATTGCAGCGGGACCTACATCACTGCCGCTCGAGCACGGGCGGTGAATTTTGTCATGCCCGCCTATTACGTTCCGCTTTATCCCTTTGCGCGTATGAACGATGACCGTTTCGGAAAAGATATCAGTGTCATTAATAATCCTAAATATACTATGGCAGTTCTGGAAGGTGGTGCAACTTCAGTCATTCAGGAGCAGGTGTTTCCAAAGGTTAAACCCTATTCTCTGCCGCAGCTTACCAGTCCCGCGGAGCTTTTTTCTAGCCTGGCACAGGGCAAAGCTGACGCCGTAATTTACGACCTTTTTACTTATGGCGATTTCAACAAACACAATCCAGGCAAAGTGAAACGCATTTCCGATCAGGCCATAAAGGTCTTTCCAATTGCGATTGGCATTAACCCGGGCGAAGATCGTCTGCAGCAAATGCTCTCTAATGCTACCCTGGAAATGCATTTAAGCGGTCAAATGGAGCAAATCATTAAAAGCCACGAAGATTATCCAGATGGAATTTATCGGATTGCTCCACCTTATAAACATTAAGGGTAAAAAAATCCTTGCAATTTTTCTAACTTCTGGCTTTTGTCATCCGGTGCGGAGAGGTGGCCGAGTGGTTGAAGGCGCACGCCTGGAAAGTGTGTATAGGGCAACTTATCGTGAGTTCGAATCTCATCCTCTCCGCCAGCAAGTCTAGAAACCAGAGAACCGTTCGCCGTTATTGGCAGAATAAGCCCGAATACGCGGGCATTCCGTGATATCCAAATTCTCTGGCTTTAACATTTCAGCCTAATACTTTGCCTAAATGAGGCCCTCCAGCCAATTTTCTCCGAGGGGCTGTACTAGATAACTTTGCTATCTAGGATGAATGATGGGGCTAAGTCGTTGTCGTTTAACGCAAAATCAGCAGAAGCGATTGATTGAATATTTTGTGATGGAAGTGACGGCACGT